>Ga0163151_10007244_pt1 | contig 13048 bp, 13 predicted proteins | sample OliLakLV19MP5IB2_FD_145596 | JGI IMG/M metagenome (GOLD analysis project Ga0163151, IMG submission 145596) | Freshwater microbial mat bacterial communities from Lake Vanda, McMurdo Dry Valleys, Antarctica - Oligotrophic Lake LV.19.MP5.IB-2 | ecosystem: Environmental > Aquatic > Freshwater >...
GTAAGAGTTTCAGCTAATTAATACGTACTCAAGAATTAATTCCTGTAAGTGTTATGGAATTCAATCGCGAAGTGTAATCACAAGAAACTTTGTTGACATGTATGAATCAAACTGTCAAAATGTTAGAAATAAATTTAGCTTTCACTTTGCGCTATGGCTAACCAAATTCTTTCGATCGAAGAACTAAAAACCCTAAATGTTCGATCGAATCTTCAAGAATTTATCCGCTTATCTCTACACTTGGGCGTAATGTCGATCGCGGGTTATCTGTGGGCAACAAATTTGACGATCGATCGATGGTACATTGCGATCCCAGCCTTAATCATTTATGGATTCAGCTTGGCGATCATGTTTGCGCCCTTGCATTAGAGTTCCCATCGTACAGCATTTGCGAATAACCATCTGAGTCATGCGGTGGCATGGCTAGCAGGATTGCTATCTTTTTATAACAGTACTTTTTATCGTCAATTCCATAAGTGGCATCATCGTTACGCTCAGATTCCTGACAAAGATCCTGAACTGATCGATCGAAAGCCGACAAACATACAGGAATATCTCTTGGAAATTAGTGGGATACCTTGGTGGATTGGCAAAGTGCAGAATCATCTGCGGGTGGCTTTAGGGCAATTAGAAGACTATCCATTTATTCCTGAAGCACAGCGCGATCGAGTGATTCGATCGACTCGATTACAATTATTGGTTTATGTCGTGTCGATCGAATTTTTGATCGAATCTAGCAGTTCTTACTCACTAGGAAAGCTAACTGATTGGAAACTATTTACGTTCAGTTAAGGCGCAAGTCTGTGAATTTGCCATGATTTATCTTCTTGAAGCGTATATAGGAATCGATCGTGCAAGCGATTGGTACATCCTTGCCAAAACTCAAAACTATCAGGAACGATCCGATATCCACCCCAAAAATCTGGCAAAGGTATCTCTCCATCCAAAAATTTTTGCTTGATCTTTTCAAATTGCATCAGTAAAAGCTGGCGTGAAGAAATTATCGAACTTTGTTGAGAAGTCCAAGCTCCTAACTGGCTGCCTCTGGGACGCGAAGTAAAATATTGCCAAGACTCTTCTGTGGTTACTTTTTCGGCAGTACCTGTAATGTGGACTTGACGCTGTAGAGGCAACCAAGTAAATAAGATTGAAACACGAGGATTTGCTTCAATCTGATCGGCCTTGCGACTTTCATAATTGGTAAAGAAGACAAATCCACTATTGTCAAAATATTTCAGCAAGACTGTCCGCATAAACGGTTGTCCTCGATCGGAGACGGTAGCTAAGGTCATCGCATTTGGCTCCAGCAATTCAGCATTACAAGCTTGCTGAAACCATATCTCAAACTGCTGAAAGGGATCATCTTGGAGATCTTTGCGTCTAAGTTCTCCTATTTTATACTCTTCCCTTAATGCATGAATATCCATCAAAATTTTCACTCAGTGTTTGCTAATACAATTTTAATGTAAAACCCAAAACGCAAATCCCAGCAAACCAGTTGGAAATTCGATCACCCTGTAAAGTCGATCGAAATCGTAGTGAATCCAAACCATAAGACTCAGCCAAAACTTTTGCCCCTTCCTGAGTCATAATAGCAATCTAGACTAATCAAGACCTGTCAAGAGCTATTATGACTTCCGAGCCAAATTCTGTTCCTGCCGAAACATCAGCCACCCAAGTTGACTCACAAGTTGACTACAAAGACACAGTTAACTTGCCGCAAACTAACTTTTCGATGCGGGCAAATGCCGCCGAGAGAGAGCCGCAGATTCAGCAGTTTTGGAACGAGCAGAATATTTACCAAGAACTCGCAGAGCATAATCCAGGCGAGAAATTTATATTGCATGATGGGCCGCCCTACGCCAACGGCAGTCTGCATATGGGTCATGCCCTGAATAAAATCCTCAAAGATACGATCAACCGCTACCAACTTCTACGCGGTCGCAAAGCCCGATTTGTGCTGGGCTGGGATTGCCACGGTTTACCGATCGAACTCAAAGTTATCCAAAACCTCAAGCCCGAAGAACGTAAAGCCCTATCCCCGATCGAACTCCGCCACAAAGCCAGAGATTTCGCCCACGCCACGATCGACGAACAAGCCATAGGTTTCAAACGTTGGGGGATCTGGGGTGACTACACAAACGCTTACTACACGCTCAAACCCGAATACGAAGCGGCTCAGATCGATGTATTCGCTAAAATGGTACTCAACGGCTATATCTACCGAGGTCTCAAGCCCGTTTACTGGTCGCCGAGTTCCCAAACCGCATTAGCCGAAGCCGAACTAGAATATCCCGAAGATCATACTTCTCGCAGCATCTATGTCGCTTTTCCAGTCGTGCAACTGAGCGAGTCCGCAACCCAAGTTTTAGGTGATAACTTTACTAGCCTCCATGCCCTGATCTGGACAACTACCCCTTGGACGATTCCTGCAAACTTAGCGATCAGTGCCAATCCCGATTTGAGTTATAGCGTGGTCAAAAATGTTGAGGCAGATCGTCACTACATCGTCGCCACAGATTTAGTCGAGAAACTTGCGGCCACTTTTGGGCAGTCACTTACAGTTCTCACTAGCTTCTCTGGCAAGGTTTTAGAGCATACGGTCTGCACACATCCGATCTTCGATCGAGAGAGTCCAATCCTGCTCGGTAGCCACGTCACCGCAGAATCTGGCACAGGATTAGTCCACACTGCACCAGGACATGGACAAGATGACTTTGCAATCGGGAATAAGTACGGCTTGGCGGTTCTCTCTCCTGTTGACGATCGAGGCATCTTCACCGCCGAAGCTGGTCAATTTGCAGGACTAAACGTTCTCAAAGAAGGCAACACAGCCGTAATTGACGCACTCACCGCTCAAGGATTTTTGGTCAAAGAAGAAGCATACGCCCACAAATATCCCTATGACTGGCGCACTAAGAAACCTGTAATCGTCAGAGCGACAGAGCAATGGTTTGCCTCGGTGGATGGATTCCGCGACCAAGCCCTCAAAGCGATTAAATCAGTCAAATGGATTCCCGCCTCAGGTGAGAATCGAATCACAGCCATGGTGCAAGAGCGATCGGACTGGTGCATTTCACGTCAGCGTAATTGGGGCGTTCCCATTCCCGTGTTTTACGACACTGAGACAGGTGAGGTTTTACTAACCGAGGAAACAGTCGCACATATCCGCGAAATCTTTAGAGAGCAAGGCTCTGATGCTTGGTGGGAATTGTCGATCGAACAGTTGTTACCCGCCGCCTATCGTGATAATGGCAAGACTTACCGTAAAGGCACAGATACGATGGATGTCTGGTTTGACTCTGGTTCTTCTTGGGCGGCAGTGTTACAGGCGAGGACTGGCTTAGACTCCGCTCAATCGACAGGTGCATCCCATACGGCTCCACTATCTTTAGCATATCCCGCCGACTTATATCTCGAAGGCTCAGATCAACATCGGGGCTGGTTCCAATCTTCTCTACTCACCAGTGTCGCCACGAATGGACATGCTCCCTATCGCACAGTCCTCACACATGGGTTTGCAGTGGATGAGAACGGTCGCAAGATGAGCAAATCAGTGGGAAATGGAGTCGATCCAAAGACGATCATCAATGGCGGCAAAAATATCAAACAAGAACCTGCTTATGGCGCGGATGTGTTGCGCTTGTGGGTTGCCAGTGTAGATTACACTGCTGATGTGCCGATTGGCAAGACAATTCTCAACCAGATGAGTGATGTCTCGCGCAAGATTCGGAATACGGCGAGATTCTTGCTCAGCAACCTTTATGACTTCGATCCTGCTAAAGATGCTGTGCCATACGAGCAATTACCAGAGATCGATCGATACCTCCTGCATCTACTCAGACAAGTCTCGTTGGATGTGACTGATGCTTTCGACAACTTCCAATTCTCGCGCTTTTTTCAGGCGATTCAGAATTTCTGTACGGTTGATCTATCGAACTTCTATTTAGATGTGGCGAAAGACCGTCTCTATATTAGTGCGGCAAATTCACCACGTCGCCGTAGTTGCCAGACCGTCTTAGCTCTTGCCCTAGAGACAATTGCGAAGTCGATCGCTCCTGTGCTCTGTCACACCGCCGAGGATATCTGGCAGTTTATCCCATATCCTGTTTCGCACAAGTCGGTATTCCAGTCTGGTTGGTTGCATATGCCTGACCAGTGGCAAGATCGAGAGTTGGCGGACAAATGGGAGAGCTTACGCACTGTTCGTTCGGAGGTGAATAAGGTATTAGAAACAGCCCGTAATGGTAAAGCAATCGGTGCGCCACTTGAAGCCAAGGTGTTGCTAGCTGTCTCCGATTCGATCGTTGCCCAATCTCTCACTTCCTTGGGTGACGAATTGCGATATCTCTTTATTACTTCCCAAGCTGAACTTGTGGCAGAATTACCCACTGGATCGGATTATACAGGCAGTGTAGATGGATTACAGATCGCTGTGATCAATGCTGATGGTGAGAAATGTCCACGTTGTTGGAACTATTCCACTCACATTGGCGAGTCTGTGGAACATCCTCATCTCTGCGATCGATGTGTTGGTGCTCTTGCTGGAAATTTTTAATCTTATGTCTCCTATGTCTCCTATGTCTACCGAAAAGTCAACTCTGACAATTACCGAGGCGCGTCAGCTTCTAGGTTCATTTAGCTGTATCGATCTCAAGCTAGTCGAATCAGCCGATGAGAAGGCAATGCTTCAACAGGCTTTAGTATTATTCAAAGATGAATCCGATCATCAGAATTTGGGAATTTGTGCTGATAACTCTAGACAAGGATTTTCAGCATTGACCACATATCTCACAGGTTTAGGATTCGAGATTCCTTTAGAACGAGATCGACTTCCTGAACTTAATGAGCCTGTGTACATCAAATTCAATAGCCAAAGTCAGAAGTTTTACCAAGATGTCTATACAGGTGAGTTTCGTGGCGTGTTGATATCTTTTCTCTCATATGTAAACGATCGGATTTCTGGCACATATGGTTATTTACCCCTAGATTTATTTGCTTAGGAGCAGGCAAAGTGTCATGGATGTTAATTTAGATCGAATTGCGAAGCAGTTGATCTCAGATCCAAGTTTTGAGATCGATGCGGCGGTGCTATTGGTAGCTTTAAGAGCGATCTTGAAGCTTGATTCTGACCAAGCTGAATCGATCGATGCGTTCAGTCAAGCCTGTATTACGCACTATCTAGACTCGATCGACCAAAATCCCAATCACCATGAAAACTACTATAACCTCGCAAATATCTATACTGAGCTAAATCGAGACGCTGAAGCTCTGAGCTATTATCACAAAGCCTTAGAACTCAATCCCAACTATGCCCAAGTGTATTTTAGTTTGGGAAATTTAGATCTAGAACAAGGGAAAGATCCTGAAGCGATCGCCAACTTTCAAACGGCAATTGCCCTAGATCCAAGTTTTGCCAAATCCTATGTAAATCAGGCATATCTCTTAGATCAATCTGCCTGAGCAGTCAGTTGTGTATCTCTGTTGCCAGCTTTTGTTTAAATACTTGCCTCAGCATGACTACATCTTTGCCGCGATTGCCAAACAAGTGCCTCAAGCTCGTTTTATCTTTGTCGATCGACCGCGCCGAAATTATGTGGCAGCACAGTTTCGATCGCGCCTGCAAACAGCTTTTGCCAAATTTGATTTAGACTACCAGCGTTATTGCATAGTCATGCCGACACTGCCAATGGATGATTATTTAAGTCTGAGTCTTGTTGCCGATGTGTTTTTGGATACGATTGGATTTTCGGGTGGTTGCACATCTTTTGATTCGATCGCCTGTAATTTACCGATTGTGACACTTCCTAGTGAATTTATGCGCGGTCGTCATTCCTACGGAATCTTGCAAGTTTTGGGTGTTACAGATACAATCGCCCAAACTGAAGCAGATTATATCGAAATTGCCGTAAGACTGGGTTTAGATCCCGAATGGCGTAAAGATATAAAAGCGAGAATGCGATTACGAGAAGATGATCTATTTGATGACCTTACTTGTGTGAGAGCACTCGAAGATTTCTTCAAGGAAAAAGTAAATGCGGGATTCTCCTAATCAAGTCCCTTGAACCGCCAAGGAGTTGGATCGATCGACATTCCACTGACATAGAGACCCCAGTGCAAATGTGGGCCAGTTGACGCACCAGTAGAGCCAACACCTCCCACGACTTGCCCCGCTTGGACAAAATCGCCTTCTTTGACATTAATCCGACTGAGATGGAGAAAAATGCTAGCAACGCCTTGTCCGTGATCGATGCCAATGCAATTGCCATGAATGCGGAAACCTTGCTTAACCGTACCAACTAAGCGCACCTGTCCTGCGGCGGGTGCAACTACAGCCGAGCCAACCTCTCCCGCATAGTCAACACCACGATGGTAATAGTCATTCGCAAACACGCCATTGTAGTAACGCCTAATCCCAAATCCTGCACTGATTGGGCCGTTATTTGGTTTGACAAAGGCTCCTTGCCAGAACTTTTGTGGTGTAACCAATTGTTTGAACTGAGCCACGCGGGATAGCTCATAATCACTGGCTTCGATCGAATTTGTCTTGGTCTCAAACCAGATGTTTTGGGTGGGAAACTTCCGATTCGCCACTTTTACGGGCAATAACTGGATCTGACGGTCGATCGACACCTGAATTTTTCGATCGCCAGGACGATCTAATGGTGTAGTGGGAATTAGCGATCGCCATAAATTTGGGGCAATTTGAAAAGCAGGATACTGTTTCCGATCCATGACCACAGCAGGAGCAGTAACAGCAGCTTCGGTTCGGATCAGCACAGATAAAGTATCTCCCAACTGCGGTTTGGCGGGCAACACTCCCATCTGGACTCCCTGGGCCGCAGAAGGCGAGACATTAATTGTCGTCAGCGCGATTGCCACAACACTAAGCAGCACCCCAATCACAAATAGCAATCCAAATTTAAGGCGACGTTTAATCATTAGATCGGTTAACTTGCTTAAGGAACTAGAGGAATCAACGAACTGCGGCTGAACTGCTCGTAGGCAGTTTCTAGATTATTGGGCAGTCTTGGCACGGCGGAAGCATACAGAGGTTTGAATTTATAGTCTTTGTAAGGATCGGGAATAGTGCTGGATTTGGCGATTGCTTGTTCTTTGGTCAGTCCTTGAGCTTTCCAACTGAGTGCGAGTTTTTCGAGATCGCTAAAAAATGCTTGTTGTTCCTGCAAACCTTTAACATCAGTTGTGCCGCCGTGACCAGGTACGACCTGCGCATCAGGATATGTCGTAATTAAACGATAGAGACTACCCTGCCATTGCCGAATATCGCCATCGCCGACAAATGGAATGGTTTTGCTAAATACAATATCGCCTGTAAATAACACCTTGGCATCGGGCACATATGCCACAACATCCGTACCGCTAGAGTGACCTTCTGCCCGTTTTAGCTGCACAAGTCGATCGCCTAAGTAAATTTCGGTATCGGCATTGATCACAAGATCTGGGGCGGCAAGTTCCCCCGCACCACTCAAACTACCTCTACGGCTAGCAAAGTATTCACGAATCAAACCACGTCCGATAATCGGAATGCCTAGCTTCCTAGCAGCAGGATTACCGCCTGTATGGTCGAGATGATAGTGAGTATTGAGTACATATTTGATTGGTTTGTCGGTCAGAGTTTTGACCGTAGCAAAGGCTAGATCGGCTAAAGCTGGTGTTTGGAAGGGGTCAATCACCAAAACGCCTTCACTGCCGATGATAATTCCAGCATTACAGATCGCGTAGTTGGAGTCGCCACCAAAATCATATGAGGAGACGAGCGCGTAGACTCCTTTGCCAAGTTCTTGGAGCTTTAGTCCTGCGGCTTGCAAGTTAACATTGCCTTCAGGTTTCGCTGGAGCTTGGGCAATTGTCTGTAATTCTGTGGCAGTCGATGTTTGGGCAACAGCGTCCGCGATCGAATTATTCTGCCAACCTGTCACACCCACAAACGTGACCAGGGCGATCGATAATGCCACTATCCATTGCTTGGCTTTGAATTTAGCTTTAGCTCCAAACATAATCACTCCAAAAAAATTAGGAAGAGTTTTAACGATTCTACCGCAAAGGTAGAAATCTAACCTACCCCTCCCACTCTCGCTCAATCCCGATCTCGTCTAGCTAAACCCGTGGTGAATATGGGCTTTGTCAATATAAATCAAGATACGGTCATTGCCCAAGACATCCTGCATTAAGCCTTTGAGCATATGCAAGATATGCCGTACGCTCTCAGTTACCTAAGTTGCTGGCTTAATTAGCCAAATGAATTAAGCCGAAAGTTCTAACATGCGTTGAATTGGATAGAGAGCAGCTTGGCGAAGAGATTCATCCATTGTGACTTCGGGTGAACGATTTTTCATCGAGAGATAAAGCTTTTCTAGGGTATTGAGGCGCATGTGCGGACATTGATTACAGGCACAATCATGTTCAGGCGGTGCAGGGATCAGTTTTTTCTCAGGGGCAAGCTTCCGCATCTGGTGCATAATCCCTTCTTCTGTAACCACGATAAAGGTAGGGCAAGGGTTGGACTGGACATATTTGAGCAGTGCTGTGGTCGAACCAATGTAATCGGCGTGTCTGAGTACTGGTGGTTCGCATTCAGGATGGGCGATGATTTGGGCTTCGGGATATCTTTGCTTGAGTTCAACTAGTTTGCGCTCCGAGAAAATTTCATGCACCATGCAACTTCCCTGCCATAGCAGCATATCTCGTCCAGTTTGTTCGCTGACGTAACGTCCTAAATTTCGATCGGGCGCGAAAATAATCGATCGATCGATCGGAATTTGATTCACAATCTTTACGGCATTTGCGCTGGTGCAGATAATATCGCTCATGGCTTTGATCGCGGCAGAGCAGTTGATGTAAGAGACCACAACGTGATCGGGATGAGCCGCCTTGAAAGCAGCAAACTCTGCGGGTGGACAGCTATCTGCAAGCGAACAGCCAGCATTGAGGTCAGGAAGGAGGACTTGCTTGTGCGGGTTAAGAATTTTGGCAGTTTCCGCCATAAAGTGAACACCCAAAAACACAATTACATCAGCATCGGTCTTAGCAGCAGCTTGAGCTAAACCCAAGGAATCCCCTAAATAGTCGGCAACATCTTGCAAGTCTGGCTCTTGGTAATAATGCGCCAGAATCACGGCATTGAGGTCTTTTTTGAGCTGTTCGATCGAACTAACTAGGTCATAAGGAAGTTTTTGCGACTGAATTTCAGTTCTTGGTAGGGTAGTAAACACTGCTAGCCTCAGGTGAGATTTTGTTAGGTTTTGTTTTAAGTTACGGTTTAACTTGAATACTATTATAGTAGTTTTTACTATAATATTTAGATCGAGTCCTCAAATTTAAACTTTCAAAATAATATTTACTTGTGTTAGATTTCTTGTATCTTTTTACTGGATCTTAAATTTCCTTCTCTTACTATGGATAGTCGAACACCTGCAAAAAACAAGTCGATCGAATCCAGCGTGAGAGAACAATACGATCATCTAGCTGAGATCTACGATCGACGGTGGCATTCTTATATTTCAGATTCACTGGCTTTCCTTAATTCTCATCTCAATCTAAGTGATGATCAAAAGGTTTTAGATGTTGCCTGCGGTACGGGTGAATTAGAGCGATCTCTATTGGAGCGATATCCCAATCTCAAAATTACTGGTGTCGATTTATCGCAATCAATGCTGGACATGGCTCGATCAAAGTTTCTCGATCGAAATAATGTTGAATTTTTGCAAGCTAGTGCGATCGAGTTGCCTTTTGCCGATGCTAGTTTTGATTCGATCGTCACAGCGAGTGCTTTCCATTATTTCGAGCAACCTTCGATCGCTTTGCAGGAAATGCGCCGTGTACTCAAACCTAGCGGAAAAATAATCGTAATGGATTGGTGTCGAGATTTCTGGTTCTGCCAGATTTTCGATCTTTGGCTCAAGTTTACCGATCCCGCCCATAAAGGTTGTTACAGCCAAAGAGAGTTACGCAGTTTCCTGAATGACGCTGGTTTCGATCTCTGTGCCGAACACCGCGCTAGACTCCCACCACTTTGGGGCATGATGATTTCGATCGCAACTCGTGGTTAATCATCTCTCTTTGTTCCGATCTGTCTGGCTTCGATTTCAGTCCATTGCCGCATGGGAACTAGATCATCAACTTCATTGAATTTTAGCAATAGATCGAGATCACCCGTGAGGTCATAGATCAACTTAGCGATCGACTTGCAGCAAGATTGTGGTGTTTGACTAGCTTGGACTAGACTGAACCGCACCACCAGCCAACCTAGATTCAGAAGAGACTGATTATCCCTTTGATCGTCAAGAGAATTTCGATAATGAGTAGGTTCGCCTCGATCGTTGGAAGGAGAATCGACTTCGATCGATATGTAGAGATTAATCGAAGCATCAAAGTAAGTGAATAGAGGAGAATACGGATTGGGAGAGATATCCAATTTCATCCCCGTATGAATTTTAGTCGGGAAAGATCGATCGAGCGCGTGATAGAAATCCTTTTGTGCCGATTGGGCTGATTTATCTTGTGGGATGTCTGGTGTGATCTCAGGTGCAGATATTCGACTTAATACTGCCAGCAGTAAAGGGCGACGAAATTCCGCCAATTTTTCAGGCAGATGGGATATGGCGATCGACTGTTGATGCTGACCTTCTTTTTGGGAGTAAGCGGCAAGAGTTTTGAAATACGACTCAACTCTGGCATTGTATTCGGTCAAACGTCCCTTGTAAGTGGCAATCTGGAGGTGCATCCGCAAAAAGATCGTGACCAATCCCACCAGCAAAATCACCGTGCCAAAGATCCGATTTAGCCCAGAGATCGCTCCCGCCACAATTATTAGGATTAACCCTTCTAGCAAGATACGTCCACTATTAATTGGCTGCGGTTCGACTCCAGGTGGTCTTGGCAGCTTTTCTTGAAGTGCTTTTCGATCGGGAAGTTGGCGCAGCACACGCTGAATTTCAACAGGGATCAGAATAATTGGGAAATGAGTCATTGGTATGTAACTTGATCTGATTGATGGGAAGGTGGTTCGACATGGATTGTAATTCGCACAGGATCGAATCGTTCGTGTAAGAGATCTTCGACCGTTTCGGTGATTTGATGGGCGGACTCGACATCGCCAGGCGCAACAATCAGATGCATTTCAATAAAGGCTTGACGACCAACCACCCCTCTAGAAGCAATGTCGTGGCAGTTAATCACACCTGTTACTGATAAGGTGATTTCTAGGATCGCTTCGGGCGCGATCGCCATTTCATCGACCAAAATCGGCAGATTATTTCGCAGCACTTTCCAGCCACTCCAAAATACCAAGATGGCGACAGGACAAGCTAGCAGCAGATCCAACCACGCTAGCCAGCCAATTCCACTTAATTGACCGATCCAGATCCCAATTAGTCCCGCAATTACCGTAATCGTAATCCAGACATCGCTCATTGTATGTTGGGCATCTGCCACCAAAATCGGGCTACCAATTCGCAGTCCGACACGACGCTCATAGAAAGTAACAAAGATATTGATCCCCATCACAATTAGCATGATCCACAAACTGGGCGCAGAGATCGTTAACTCACGCCCGCCGCTCATGATTCGATCGACTACACCTTTAAAAATTTCAAAACAGGCAACCCCCAAAAAAGCAGCAATTCCAATCGCTGCCACGGCTTCAAACTTTTGATGTCCATACGGATGTTCTCGATCGGGATAGGGGGAGGCAAACTGGACAGCAACCAAGCCCAACACATTACTGGCACTATCTGTGACGCTATGTAAAGCATCGGCAAGCAAACTCAGCGAACCTGTCCACAATCCCACTACAAGCTTGAGCACCAAGACGACAAGGTTCAGGATCAGTGTGATCCATAAGACTTTTTGGACTTCAGGACGAGTATCTTCCACAGTCAATCACCACAATTTATTCCTCACCTTATGTTATTAGAGATAATGATTTGTCGCAAATTTTGTGATCGCTATATTACGAATCAATTCCTCTACTTCTTTTTCTCTGCTCGAAGTTGTTTAATCTCAATTCAAGTCTTTGCTCGCTGACAAACACAAATAGCAATGATCCTGAGACCTTAACAGACTTATGAGCCAACTTTGATAACGTACTATTAATTAATGAGAATAACATTGCCTAAAATGCCATGACGATAGTTGCGATTAAGCCTTCTTCATTACTGGTTAGCGGAATTCGAGTTGAGCGTTTTCACGATCTAAATTTGTTTAAATTTACGCCAGAACTCAGCGATCGAATGAATGAATTACTCAATAAGAAAAAAGCTGACACGCTCAGCCTACAGGAATCCGCAGAACTAGAAACCATTGATGAACTAGATACGATCTTCAGCTACATCAATGCGATTACTGCCTCACAGTTGTGACCATTTCGACTACTACACAAGAATTTGTTAGACAACGGGCAAACTATCGTTGTGAATATTGCCGCTATCCCGAATTTCTCAGTACATCACCTTTGACCATTGACCATATCCAGCCTCAATCTTTAGGGGGCATTGATGATCCTAATAATCTGGCTCTAGCTTGCCGACGTTGCAACGAGCGTCATTACAATTTTGTTGTTGGCATCGATCCAGAAACTCAACAAGAAGTAGAGCTATTTAATCCCAGACGACAATTTTGGGCTGAACATTTCATTTGGTCGGTAGACGGATCGAAAATTATTGGCACGTCACCGACAGGAAGGTCTACTTGTAATCGTCTCGATCTGAATGACGAACGACGAAGCGATCGCTTTATCCAGCAATCTCGCAAACTATGGATTAAAGGTAACTGGCATCCTCCTGAGGAAGATCCACGCGAGAGAGACATTTGATAACTCAATGATCGCTAGATTGCCGATAAACTGATGACAGGATTCTCAGACATTCTCAGGACAGGTGGTGATGGGTTTACGTTATTTATGTTTATTGATTCTGCCAATTTTCGGTGTTGTTTTATCGACAATTCTGGGAAATTATCGAGGCGCGTACTGGTGGGGACTTAACTTTGACCCTGAATATCAATACTTACCAAGAAATTGGGTCTA
>Ga0163151_10007245_pt1 | contig 13048 bp, 5 predicted proteins | sample OliLakLV19MP5IB2_FD_145596 | JGI IMG/M metagenome (GOLD analysis project Ga0163151, IMG submission 145596) | Freshwater microbial mat bacterial communities from Lake Vanda, McMurdo Dry Valleys, Antarctica - Oligotrophic Lake LV.19.MP5.IB-2 | ecosystem: Environmental > Aquatic > Freshwater > Lake...
GTAATAACCCAGCCACCCAAGATTCTTGTGGGTACTATCGGCTTGTGGAAAGTTACAGAAACGAGTTCAATAGAATATGCCACCGTACGCTCTTGAATGTTGGATTTATATTATATCAAAGACAAGCTAGAGGATTATTTATCCAAAAAAACCAACGAGCTTTTTGATTTACAAGACCGAATTGTTTTATAAGACTTAACCAATACTTATTTTGAGGGACAGAAAGCCAATAGCAAAATAGCAAAACGAGGCAGAAGCAAAGAAAAGCGAAGCGATGCCAAATTAGTAGTATTGGCTCTGGTGGTTAATCTGGAAGTATTCATAAAATATTCTAATGTGTTTGAGCGAAATATGTGAGACAGCAAGTCTTTGCCAGAGATAATAGATAAACTTCGCAGCCAAACCTCACAAAGTGCATCAAAAGCCACGGTGGTAATAGATGCAAGAATAACCACAGCCGAAAATTTGGCATTATTGGCAAGCATAGGTTACAACTATCTTTGCGTAGCCAGAAGCAAGCCTAAAAATTACGAATTGATTGAAGGCCAAAATACATTAAATGAACCCACTGCAATAAGAAGATGCGCTCAATCAAACGAAAACTGAGTAAGCCTATACCAAATGCTAAACTATAAATCGCAACCATTTGTCAAAAGAAAATCTGTAGTACACAATTATGAACTCAAAAAGAAAGAAACCCTTGTTTACAGCCAATCTTTAACCTAATAGCTGCAACTTGGGTTAAAATCGATAAATCTAAAAAATCAATAATGAATTTATGAAAGACCTGAATTTGGCAATCGCGCATAAAAAAAAAGGGCTATCCAAATTGGATAGCCCTTTTCCTAATAAGAGTTATTAGCTAAATTATTCTTTGATTAATTTACGTGTAATAACCTCTGAACCTTTGCTAATCTTAATTACATAAATGCCTGTACTTAATTTATTAAGGGCAGGTATTTGTACACTTGTGTTGTTAATGGTTTGGTTTAGATCTCCTTTGAAACAGATTTTTCCAAATAAATCCACTATCTCAACTTGAATTAAAGCATTATCAGCTTGCGTAAATCCGATACTGATTTGATCTTTAAATGGATTAGGATATACTAATATTTCTTCACTAACTTCTTTAGAGAAATCAACCACACGAACTGGTGAATACTCAAAAGTACCATCTTTATCAACCATTTTCAAGCGATAATAAGCACGGCCATTTGAAACCGCAGTAGCAGCACCGTTATCTATTAAAATGTAGTTCGACATTTTGCTTGAATTACCTGCAGCTTTTACCGATCCAATTTTCTCAAATTTAGATCCATCTACTGCACGTTCAACTTCAAAATGATGGCTGTTAATTTCACTGGCAGATGACCAATTTAACAAGGCATCCTCTTGGCTTCTAATTGCTTCAAAGCGTGACAATTTCACTGGCAATGGAGCAATATCGGTTGTACCAGTAAATTCACCTAGACCTGTTAAGCCAGTTACACTAAAATTATTGTTCACTGAATCTACGGCTGTCATAGTTGAACCAAAATGTGTCCAAGAACCAGCTGTTGCAACAAACCTTCTAGCCATTTTAATATCAGAAGCAAACGGAACTGTTCCCAACATATTTGGATCATAAATCAATTTTAAATCAAAATCGAAACCAGAACCGCCATTTGGATTTAATCTCCAGAACACGTCCATAAATTCTGAACCAGGATTGCGACCACCATTTGAAGAATCGCCAATTAAAGCGCCAGTGTGGTAAGTTGCAGAAATTGAGTTAGGCAATGTACCTGCATATCCCCAAGTAATTGAACCCACTGTATCGCCATAAGCAATCATGTGCTGGATATTTGCAGATGCAATTGATCCGGTAATGGTCGCTGGAGAAGGAGTGGAAGTTGGTGTAAATTCATATGCACCAATATCTGGCGTACCCTTTCTAACAAGTATACTTCTATTTGAACCATTTAAGTCTTTAGTTACAAAGCTTGTTTGCTGTGCGCGACCATTAGAAGCCCATGCAGTAGCGCTATTTACCAAAGGCAATAGGTTAGTAGAAGAAGTAAAGTCAATATTTGAAAACAATGACCTTCTATCACTACCAGAATAAAGCGAATTTCTAAAAGTAGTATACATGGTTGAAGGCACATAATTTACACCATTTACATAAGCAAAGTTGGCAGCAGTGGTATAGTATAAGTTATTATTTGCCTGAACAGTACCAATAACTGCTTGAAAATTTGCATAATAAACAGGATACCCAGAGTTTGCATATAAAATATTGTTAATTAAACGCATATTAGACGTAGCAACGATCTGTGGTACTGAAGGATTAGTGGTATTTCCAGCTAAATAAAATGCATAAGTAGTTGTAGCAGACATTAACCTAACTGTATTATTCATAAAATAGGTATTTGCACCGTTAGCAAAATAAATTCCATATTGGGTACTTGAACCCGTCATATTCACAGAATTATTATTAACCATAGCAGTACCAGTTTCACCATAATAATTACACTGGGCAATATAGATACCATAGATACCAGCAATGTTCTGAATGTTATTACCAATTATTTCCATATCACCCGAAACGCTAGACAAGAAATAGCTATAATAACCATAACTAGGATTACCATCTAAGAAGTTGCCTCTAATTTTAGGATTATTTCTATTCAATAAATACAATCCAGACCAATATGGTTGGTATAAAGTATTTGAGTCAATTACCAAGCCTGTAGAGAACAAATTAATAATGTTTTGACCACCCAAATAAATTGAATAAGAACCAAAACGTATATTGTTTCCTAAAAAGGTTAAAAAGGTTGCATTATCTCCTGTTGGACCATAAACAACTGCATATTGGTCTGCTGTGCTTGTGGTATTAGTACCTTCAAGTACACAATATCTAAATGCAATATTGTTGGTATTTGAATTGTTATCAGCAAACTTGTTAATAGAAACGACACGGCAGAATGTAGGGTTTGTATTTCTAATGGTAATTCTTTCGAAACTAACATATCCAGCACCTCTTAAACGAAGAGTGAAGTTATCTGTTCCGTTCGAATTTGAACTTGTTAAAATAACATTGGCTGCATTGTTAGAAGCAGATCTAAATACAACCCTACTAGAGTCATTTGCTCCAATAATGGTGGTAATATCAATCTGACTGGTATACGTTCCATTTGCAACATTAAACGTTACATTACCTGTTATACCACCACATGATAATTTATTAACAGCATCGGCAAAAGAAACAAAGTTAGTTGAACCAGAGCCCGCAGGGTTGATTGTATAAACCCCATTTAAAGCACCACAGAAAGTAAGTATAGTGGTATCGTTTAAATTTTGAGGGTCAACAACAGCATTTGGATTTGCAGTATATGCTTTCATGGTAACTAAACCACCCGTGAAATTATATCTCTGATTGGTACCACCTGGTCCAGAAGTTGAATCGAAAGTAACAGTATCCACTGCACCTGGTAATAATGTGCCAGCGTATACTTTAGTCCTAATCATGGTATCCACTTGGTATTTAACATCCATACTTGTTAAGGTATTTAAACCAAAATTCTTTATTACAACTTTAACATTTAATTGACCTAAAGAAGCAGGTTTAGAAGGCGCCAAAATAGCAATAACACCAGCATCTTCGGCAGGTTTTGTGAATTCATACACCCCAGCGTCTGGCGCAACAGTGCTTCTAAGGTTACCATCAACATCGTCTGAAACCGTTCCAAGTACAAATCCCATGCTATCTAATTGAGGCGAAATAGACCTTAAATTAATAGGCGAGAAAAAGCTTGGTAAGAACCAAACACTGTTGGTGTCAATACTAGGAATAAATGTACCCATTAAAGTTCTATAACTAAATAAGGTAGGGAAAATGGTGTTAACTACCCTAAATGGATAAGAAGATGGTGAATTATAAACGTTGTGGTTAATAAACATACTGCTTGTTGAAAGAACTGCTGTATTTGTACACCACAATGCCATTGCACCATTTGGCGCAGTAAAAATATTGTTTACAATTCGAGCATTTGCAGAAGTTAAGCTATTCCCATAATTAAAATAAAGGGCGCAACTTACATAAGAAGCATCGGCAGATGTATTGTTAACCGCATTGTAGGCAATATCATTATACAAGTTACCTGCATCATAAATTCCATAAGATTGGTTTGAACCTACCCCTAATTGAATCATATTATTGGCAATAATATTTCTTTCAGTTGCTGTTCCCAAATTCTGCGACATGTATAAAGAATAACCACCCAACTGACCATAGATTTGATTCTTGGTAAACTTAATACCATTATCACTGCTAAAAATATAGGCAGCAGCCGAGAAGGTATTTATTCCATTACCAGTATTTGCAAACACATTCTTATCAATGATAATTCTATTTTGGTAATAGGCAAAAATGCCATAATAATAAGGACTTACAAAAACTGAATTGCGAATTATATTTCCATTTGCTTTAGGAGAAGTATTGTTAAAAAGATTTACACCATAATATCCACCCACTATGCGGCAACTATCCACTAACAAATAGTTAGCATTGTTACCTGCAACATTTAAGTTTATGCTGTTACCACTTGAAACAATTGGCGCAAATGTGCTAAAACCAATGGTTAATATGCTAGTTTTAACAGAGCACTTAATCACCTTGTTGCTATCTGCTGCATTGGTAAATAATATTCCGTAACCACCCCCACTTGTTGCAGAAGATTCAATACTTAAATTTCTAAAAGTAATATGCTTGGCTCCATCCATTAAGATGGTGGCGCGCTGCCCTGAACCATTGTGCATAATTCTCACTAACGCTGAATCTGTACCCACAATTGTGATATTATTAGTAGCAGATAATCCAGGCATATTAGATGTAAATGCCAACGGACCATTATAAATACCTGGCGATACTCTTAATGTAATTGCTCCAGCAACACCACATAATTGGGCAGTTTGCACAAACGACATCACATTTACGAAATTTGTATCGCTTGAAGGTAAAGCAGGATTAACATAATAATTACCCGCTAATGGCGTACACACGGTAACATTAATAGTATCATTTAAAGGAAAGCTGTCATTCACAAAATTTGGATTGGATGTCCATGCCTTAATTCTGTAAAACCCAGATGTAGCAAAATTATATGAACCCAAGGATTGAGTGGCACTATCACCAAAATTCAATGCCCCTGTCCAGAATGCAGGCGTTTGTGCAACTCCATTTATGGTCCAATCAATATTTGCACTAGTTAAAGCAACCGTACCAAAGCTTTTTATCCTCACATCCACATTTTGATTACCTAAAGTTAGCGGACTTACAGGAGCAATCAATCTTGTTAAACCAGCATCTGCTCCCGGTACACTAAATTCGTAAGCACCTGGATCTGGTGTAACGCTTCTTAATGCACCTGTTAAATCTCTTGGTACGTCTGTTGTAGCAAATCCAATATTATTAACTGAATCTGAACCTGGCATATAGAAATCTGGTGCAACCGAGAACCTAAACAAAGGATCTGCACTTGAGCTATTTTGATCGTATGCGCTTGTATTTACAGCTTTCCAAGCTGGGAAAGTGGCAATATTTGCAGCATAATACCCAAAGAAATTATTTGTACCAGATGTTTTCAAATGAACAACATTGTTATTAATTACATAACCTGCACCTGTAGTAGCTAAATAATAAATGTACTTACTACCAGAGCCACCTCTATTTAAGAAGAATATATTGTTTCTAAGTGTAGTAGTGGTAGGTGTACCAGAATTATAGTATAAATAAGTTACACCTGTAGAAGTACTTGTTGGATGATCTACAGAGAATACATTGTTATAATATCTAATATTCGAAGCACTTACTTGATATACACCGTAAATAGTTCCATTAGACTTAATGTCGTACATCTGATTATTTCTAAATATCAAAGGACGAAGTGCATTTACGTTAGTTGCTACTAAATAGTATCCATAGAAAGCATTGGTATTTGTTTGCGACATTTGGAATGGCTGCTTAATGACATTGTTTTCAAATGTATCTTGAGCCATACCATTAACCCCATAGAAACCATAAAACGTAGATGGAAAAGATTTTGTTGGTCTCCAAATAGTGTTTCCAGAAATAGTAGAACCAGCGGTATAGGTCATATAAAAACCAAAAACAGTAAAGTCTCTTACATTGTTGTTTCTGATAACATTAAACGTATTGGCAGCATTATTTATATTGGTAGGTGAGTAAGCGATACCATAATATGGACCACCTGTGCTATTACCCGTTACCAAGTTGTTTTCAATTAAATTGTTAGAACCATTCATTCCCGATGTGGTTGCATTTCCTAAACTTCCAGTGAATGCAATTCCAGACGACAATGAAGAACCTGTTACAGACCCAATATCCATGGTGCAATTTTGAATTTTATTGAAATCTGCACTTGCAGTTAAAATCACACCAATACCATAACTAGCATTCAAGGTTTTAATCATTAGGTTATTAACCGTACAATAATCTGTACCTACTAAATTTAAAACACCAATACTTCCAGCGTTTGTGTTATCAAATTGTAGCGTTGCCCCATTGCCATTAATGGTTAAAGTATTAGTGGCACTAGATCCTGGAAATTGAGTTAACATTACTTGCTCAGTATATGGACCACTGCCTGTAGCAACATTTGCTGTTACAGCGCCACCCATTCCTCCTACTTGCAACAGGGTTGCAAAACTTGAAAAGTTTGTGAATACTCCTGCTCCAGAACCTGCATTGTTAATGGTTACAGTTCCAGAAACCTCAGAGGCCGTGATGGCCGAAGCCATATCATTTGCGGTGTTTGGATCGGTTGTTGAATTTGGATTACTTACAGAAGCTGTAATTGTATATAAGGTATTTGATACAATATTAACAGAATCCAAAAATACAGAACCACTTACAGCTCCGCCCAATAAAGTTCCTGAAAAACTTACAGGTGATTGGGCTACTCCATTTATGGTCCAGTTAATGGTGGCACTTGTAATGGTGCTAATACCAGCATTTCTTAATCTACAAAAAACAGCCCTATTTCCTGCAGCAAAAGGAGCAACAGGCATTATGATATCATTCATAGCAGCATCTAACATTACAGGACTAGCTTCAAATGCGCCAATGTCCATAGGCAATGAGCGATTAGCACCTGTAAAATCTTTAGGTACAATTGCAATTACATTGTCGCCGCTTCCGTCAAATGAACCATCTTGAGGCGAGAAATTGGCAGTTGTTGGGTTAACAAAGTTTGGAGAAAAATCTATACTTTGTTGATCAACGGTTGTTAACACGGCTTTCCAAGCTGGAAGTGTTGCATAATTAACCCCTAAATAATTACAGGTATTATAATTTAGAGAATTACTGTAATAATTATTTTTATTAATAGTTGCACCTGCAGCCCAAGAACCGGTTGTAAATAATGCATGTTTTGCTCCAGTACCAGATCTAGTAAATGATACTATATTATTCCTAAAATCAAATAAGTTAAAAATGTTTGTTGTACCAGAAAAATAAACGGCTTGGGTAACATTGGTACTAGCAAATGAAGTATTGTCGAACAAAAAGGTGTTGTTTAACACCCTGTTATTAAAACTTGTTAGGAAATATAGTCCATATAAAGGACCAGCACCATTCATGTTATATACCAAGTTATTGCTAAAAATATTAGGCTCAGTTGATGTTCCAGAATAGTTAATTCCCCAGAACAAATAGGTGGTATTTGTATTTGTTGGAGATCCACCATAAAGATTGGTAATTACATTGGCATCAATAGTATCTGAGCGAGATGAGCTACTTAAGTAGAACACATAGGTGGTGGTAATGGTTGATTTAGTTGGACGGGTAAATGTATTCCCTCTGAAAACGGTTCTGTTGCCATTAGACCAATATACACCCGAATAGAAAAAATTCTCAATGCGGTTATACAAGAATTTGTTATAAGAATAATTTATTGCTGTTGTTTGAGGAAATCCAACAATACCATAATACAATCCACCCGAAGTTGGATGTCCTTTTATGGTACAATATGAAACAGTATTAAACCTTCCGTTATTTCCACTTGTAAGTGGTGAAGTTAAACTATTAGAAAACACGATACCGGCCGAATTTGTACTAGTTGTAGAAGTTACCACCGACATATCGATGTTACATCTTGTTACCGTGTTTGAATCGGCATTTAAATAGAAATGTACTCCCCAACCAAAAGATGCATTAGACGTTTTAAACGTTAAACTATCTAATGTAATGTGCTTAGCTCCTTGTAACCTTACAACAGGCAAAACGGCAGCATTACAATTATATAATAAAGTTGCACCATTTCCATTAAAGGTAATGTTATCTGTTACTGTTGCTCCTGGAATTGAAGTGAGGACCATATTTTCATTATAAATACCAGGCGTAACATTAACCGTTACTGCCCCAGAAACACCGCAAGACATTAAGGCCGAATCTATAGCACCAAATGTTTTGAAATTGGATGTGCCAGAACCTGCAGGGTTAATGGAGTATGTACCTGCCAAAGGTGCTGAACAATAAGTTACAATTGTCCTACAAATTGTATCATTAGCGGGTGTATTATTACCCACAAAGTTTGGATTATCTGTCCAAGCCCTCAATAAAAAGGAACCCGTAGTTGGTAAATTAACTTGAGTAGTAAAAGTTGCAGTATAAGTTGCACCAGGCAAAACCGACAATGAACTCAATGATTGATTTACTGGTGTATTGTTATCCAATTGATAATAAACATCTGTACTCGTAATGGTAGTAGTAGAAATATTGGTAAAAGTAAAGGCAACCGTATTATTTCCAACCAATGGTGAGGCAGGGGAAGTTATGGTTCCCGACATTAAATCTGCTGAAGTAGCAGGCACTAATAAAGTGTAATCTTCATAATCTGCAGAATAAGTTAAAGGGCCACAAGGAAGTGGGATCAAACCTTGACCATCACTTGCAATCCTAATTCTGTATGCGCCTGCAGCCAATGTTGAAGGTAAAACAAAATTACCTGTTACATCCGTATTTGCAACCGTTAAGTTTGGCGATGTAAAAACTAACTCAGGAGCCGAAGTTGCAAAGGTTCCGTTTCTATCATAGTCAATATAAATCCTAAATAAGGTTTGGTTACCTGCACCACCTCTGATAATATAATAAACAGTGTCACCAGCTCCAGCCCTTACAATTAAATTGGTGAAATCAAAATAAATTTGAGTGCCATTTCCTGAAGTTGTTATGTTGTTAAATTGAGCAGGTAAGGCGGTTGTGCCCATTTGCACCCTCTGTATGCCCATTTGAAAATTGGCATTGTTAGCGGCAGTAATGTTGGTACAATAATTTGGATTGGTATAACACTGTGAATAAGCAAAATTCGCCAAAAGTGCCATAAATGCAAATAAAGCGAGGACTTTACTCAAATAAAAATTTCTAGATTGCCAACCAGGCCGAGCTAGTTTTTTCCTTGTTTGATTTGTAGACATTTGATTCCGCGTGTGGGAATTGACATGTAAAACCTTTTCCATAGTTATAATAATAATTAAATTTAAGATTTTAGTAATAAGCCAACCTTATATTTTGACCTAATTATAGACCAAAACCAATTTTCAAATACTAAAATAAAAACTACATTAGCAAGTAAAAAAAAACGGTTTTCCCATTTTATAGGAAAACCGCTTAACAATTAAGAAGATTTTAAGTAAAAAAATGGTGTTAAAAACTCAATGCTTCCGCTAAATCAAAGAGTAAATCCTCTACATCTTCAACACCCACACTAATTCTTAATAAATTATCCACAACACCTGCCTTTTCTCTCTCTTCTTTTGGAATGGATGCATGCGTCATGGTTGCAGGATGATTAATTAAACTCTCCACTCCTCCTAAGCTTTCTGCTAATGTAAATATTTTGAAGGCAGAAGCCACTTCAAATGTTCTTTGAAGATCGGCATCTTTTAAAACAATGGAAATCATTCCGCCAAATCCACGCATTTGCTTTTTTGCAATTTCATGATTGGGATGCTCTGGAAACCCAGGCCAGTATACCTTTTCAATGGCAGGGTGATTTTTAAGGAAATTTGCAATAATAATCCCATTCTCGCAGTGCGCTTTCATTCGTAAATGCAAAGTCTTTAATCCGCGTAAAACTAAAAAGCTATCCATTGGACCCGGAGTAGCCCCACAAGAATTATGAATAAAAGCTAAGCGTTCATGCAGATCATCGTTACTCGTTAATAAAGCGCCCATAATCACATCACTATGTCCGCCCAAATATTTGGTAACACTGTGCATCACAATATCGGCTCCTAGGTTAAGTGGGTTTTGCAAATAAGGCGATGCAAAAGTATTATCAACAGCAAAGATCAAATTATGTGCTTTTGAAATTTCGGCACAAGAAACGATATCAATTATTTGCATGGTTGGGTTGGTAGGTGTTTCAACCCAAAGCAATTTGGTATTTTGATTAATATAAGGAATAATATTAGCGGGATTGCTTAGATCGATAAAATGAAATTTTATCCCAAAACTGGCATAAACTTTTGTAAACATCCTATATGTTCCGCCATATAAATCGTTGCCTGTAATGACTTCGTCGCCCGGTCTAAGTAACCTTACTACAGCATCTGTTGCACCCATTCCACTGCTAAAACACAGGCCATGTTTGGCATTTTCTAGAGAAGCTAGGCATTTTTCTAAGGCCGTTCTTGTGGGATTTTTGCCACGTGCGTAGGCATATCCTTTATGTTTACCCGGACTTTCTTGCCAAAAAGTACTGGTTTGATATATTGGCGTCATAATTGCGCCAGTGGTTGGATCAGGCTCCTGCCCTGCATGAATTGCGCGAGTGCCAAATTTTGTTTGGTGGTGGTTCATATGATAAACTTAGGTGTTTTAAATATTTGGCAAACTTAAGGTTAGATTATTAAAATGCCGGTATGAAAGGACATATTCTTTAAGAAACAATAAAAAAATTGTGTTTTAGTATTATTAAACTTAATTTTCACCGCTAAACGTAAGTATATGCCTACTCAATTTATACATAATATGAACAAGACAGAAGCAGGGTTTCACCTATTGATGACCCTAAGTCTTGTTGATGGTTCTATTCAAAGAGCAGAAAGCTCTGTAATTTTAGACTATTTGGAAGAGCAATTCCATGAGCCTATTGAAATTATTAAGGAACAGGCCTTTCTTCGCGCTTGTCCGATAGAGGAATTGCTACAACATTTCACAGAAACCGCGCAACAGTTTTATCGCATATCGGATCAAACCGAAAGAAACAATTTGATTGAATTTGCGATGAAAGTGGTGATGGCAGACAATAAAATGGAAAAAGAAGAAAACGAGTACATCAATAGTTTGTACGATTGTTGGGGCTTGGATTAAAGCCGAGCACTTTACCTATTTTTAAGAGCCTTAACCTTTATTTCCTTGAGGGCCTTTAATTCTTTAGCGGTACATTTACAATTATCAGGACTGGTGCTAGAGAAATACATTAATTCGCTGTTGGCAGCGCTAACGACCAATTTATTACAATATTTTTCGTCTTTAGAATAGTAGTAATAAGCATAACTATTGTCTTGCCATTTTATGGCCTTATGAATATCTTCAATATCAACTTCCTCTATATCTCCATCAAATAAAGTGGTGGCATCCTCTTTACCTTTAAGTTCTAATTGCTTGTCCTCAAGAATTAACTTTTTATCTACCAATTGACTTTTATCACTTGGGTAATTGTTCATCATTGAACTGGTGCTTAAGGCTCCGTCCTTTTCGGCCTGAATGGCATAATTTAAATAATTATTCATAAGTTGAATGGCCCTAGTTGACTCAAATTCCCAATCTGCGGTATCGATTTTGTTACCACAAAAACCGTATAATAATAAGTTGTCTGGAACAATTCTTTTGCTGTACTTTTTCGTAATAACAAAGGCATTCATATCTTCTTCTGAACTGGCGATGCCTTTGGTTTTGTTTTTTGAGCCCTTTGATTTGCTGAAATAAAGGAAAGCATAATCACCTTTTTTGTACCGATACAAAGAGGTGTCTTCGGCAAATTCGTAGCCCGTAAAAGTCCAATATCTTTCTACGGCGGCAATAACAGAAGCACTGTAAGCACTATCGGGTATTAACACAACCACTAAACGAGTGTCTTTAAACTTTTCTAGATCTGCTTTCTTTTTGAAATTTCCGAATTGGGCAAAAGAAAACAACGCCGTTAAAATAAATGAAGCAAGTAGGATAATTTTTTTCATGACAAAAATATTATTTCACCCAGAAGGTGAAGCGCAATTTGCCAAATATTTAGTTAAAAAAAAAGTAGTTTGTCATCAAACTGCTTTTCTATCGTTATTTTTAGGCTACATTTTGCTCGCCAACGTATCCATAAATTCTCCCATAATTAGAAAGAGCCTTTCTTAATTCGCGCCTGGCCATGAAGATTCTTGTCTTAACCGTACCAATAGGAATATGCAGGATTTCGCCAATTTCGTGGTACTTAAAACCACTCACATTCATGGTAAATGGTTTTTGCAAATTTAAAGGCAATGCAGTAATTGCAGCAGAAATATCTTTTTTTAAAAAGCCTTGTTCCCCCTCATTTTTAACCAATGGAGCAACGCTATCTAAATAATATTCATTATCGGTTTGATCGATAAAAGTATTTCGCTTCACCATTCTGCGGTAATTATTTATGAAAGTATTTTTCATAATAGTATATAACCATCCTTTTAAATTGGTGCCTTTTTCAAATTTTTCCTGGTAGGTATACGCTTTAAGCATTGTCTCCTGAACCAAGTCATTGGTATCCTCAACATTTCTTGTTAATTGATACGCGTAATGTCTAAGAGGCTTTGCCTCGGTTTGAACCATTATTTTGAAGTCGATTGATGTCATTTTGTTTATCTTTTTGATTGTTTCGTTAAACAAAAGTAGGTTAAAAAAAATAGCAGGCAAGTTATTTTGTTTAATATTTTAGTAATATTGTTAAACAAAATATAAAATACTGATTTTTAATGACTTAAAATTGTCGTATAAAAATATAAAAAAGCTATATAC
>Ga0163151_10007247_pt1 | contig 13044 bp, 10 predicted proteins | sample OliLakLV19MP5IB2_FD_145596 | JGI IMG/M metagenome (GOLD analysis project Ga0163151, IMG submission 145596) | Freshwater microbial mat bacterial communities from Lake Vanda, McMurdo Dry Valleys, Antarctica - Oligotrophic Lake LV.19.MP5.IB-2 | ecosystem: Environmental > Aquatic > Freshwater >...
CCCGAGAGCCTTCCGACTCTAACGGTTTTCAAGACCGCCGCCTTCAACCGCTCGGCCAACCCTCCGTTCTCTATAGTAACGGATCACCTACCCCACGCGAGGCTGCGGCTCTCTGCGATCGGCGCGGTTGCGGGACCGGAGTGGCAAAGCGTACCCTACAGCCTATGAGACTTGTTTCCGCAACCGTTTGGCTCGCCTGTACGCTGTGGGCGCAGCAGCCATTTGTGCCCGCGGACTATGTCGTCCCTACTGAATTTCGCACCGCGAAATACAAACTGGTGCCGCTCGGACCGGCCGTCGTCCAACAGGACTATGAGGCCTACATGAGCAGCATCGAACATTTGCAGAAGACATTTGGCGGCGGCAAGTGGCCGACCAAAGACATCACAATGACAGACGCTTTGAAGGACATGGAGAACGAGCAGAGCCGCTTTGAAAAACGGCAGTCTTTCGGCTATGGCGTGCTGAGTCTCGACGGGAAGAAGGAGTGGGGTTCGGTCTACGTCCGCCCTTCCCGCAAAGCCGGATACGACGCCATGGTGACGATGTGGGTGACCAAGGCGAAGTTCGATCAGGGTTTTGAGGATGAGTTGTACAAGGATGTGAAGGGCTGGGTCAGCAAGAGCTGGCCGTTCGGGAAGGTGGCCTTTGTGGGACGCGATATCTCTACGGAGGCTTTTGCGAAGCTCGCGGATAAGAAGTAGCGATAGCTGAGAAGCCGTTAAACGCAGAAAGGGCCCGGTCTCGCCGACCGGGCCCTTTCCAGTTGTGTGGTAGTCCTACGGACCGTTGTTCTTACGGGAAGAACGCACGAACCAGGAACGTCATCAGTTCGCCGCGCGTCAGGGTCCCGTCCGGTGTGAACGTGCCCTGCGTTGCGCCCACGCCCGGCAGCGATGTGCCGTTGGTGATGCGCAATTCACGCAGCTTCTGGATGAACGTGTAGTAGGCGTGCGTCGACGGCACGTCCGAGAAGTAGCTCGTGCAGCCCACGAACAGGCCGAACTGGTCGCCCACCTGGGTTACCAGCGTCGGCTGTGCCGGCGTACCCAGCGTCGGCGAACACGCACTCGTCGTGAACGCGCCACTGGTCACCGTCGGGAACACCGAGTTCATCTTCGCCCGGATGATGAACACCGACATCTCACCACGCGTCAGCGTCCGCGTCGGGCAGAACCGCCGCTGGCCGTCGTTGGTCGAGTCGCAGCCCTTCGTATAGCCACGGCGATACATCGTTTCGATATAGCGCCAGTTGCCAGCCGTCATGCCGCCCGTCGTGTTCGTCACCGTCCCGCTCGCTCCCGGGCAGCTCACGTCTGCAAAGCTGCAGAAGATCCCGCCAGTCGCGTTCAGGTAGTCCGTGATCGCCTGCTCATCCATCTGTGCACGCACCGTCCAGCGAGCCATATCCTGCCGCTGTACCAGTCCGCTTATGTCAAACGTCGCATCCGACCGGCTGCCCGGCTGGATCTCGGTCTGCTTGGCAATCTGGATGTAGGTGTAGAACGGATGCCCCGCGGGCACGTCCGTGTAACCACCGATCAGGTTGTTGTACGGATCGCGGATCGGGAACGTCAGCGGATAGTGAGCCACATACGTGCCCCACTGCCCGAAGCCCGGCACCGATGCCAACCGGCCCTTTGCATACGCGCCATACAGCCACAGACCCAGGTTGTTCGGGTCCGTCGCCGCACCGCCGCGAATGCCGTAAGGCACGATCTGCGCAGGGAAGCCTTCCGCCTGCGTTACCGCAAAGTCGCTCGGCGTGAACGCACCCGTGATCGGGTGACGATACGCCTGCGCCGTGTCATACGCATCTTCACCGCAGCGGATGTCGAACAGGCCCGGATACGCCCTGGCGTTCGTCCCCACCGACGGTTCCTGGCCCTTGCAAGCCAGCAGCGCCTGTCCGGAGATGTTCCCATAAGCAAACGTCCGCGGATCGGTCGGAGCCAGCGGCGGATACGTCGTGCCTACGAACAGCTTCTCCAAAAACGGCTGCACGTTAATCGGCGACACCGATCCGTACTGGACCACATTCGCCGGCGTGTCGTGCATCGGAGCATAGAAGTTTCCATTGCCCCAGTTGGTGTTGTAGACCTCCAGACCAGCGGACGTTGCCGTCAGCTTCTGGATGATGTCGTAGCTAACCGTCGACTGCACTGCCGCGCCCGAGAAGTTCCCGAACTGCGAAATCGCCGCGACGCGCGCATCATAGATGTGCCCTTCGCGGAAGATCGCACGGTGCGGACGGTTGTCGCCCACATAGATCCACGGCGTCGTCAACTGGTTGTTCGGCGTCGGCTGCGTCAGCTTGGCACGCTGCGGCACCGAGTTCGGGTTGGTGAACTGCGGAACCGGCACCGTGGTGTGAGCCTGCAGCGTCGGGATGCCACCGAAGATGCCCGGAATCGTCACCGTCGGAGGATTGCCGCCCTGGTTGTTGGCCAGTGCGCCCGGATCCATCCGCGTGTAGGTGATTCCGCGCAGGTACAGTACCGTCTGCGGCGGGAACTGATTGTTCAACGGGTTCGACTGCAGATACGGCTGGTCAACCGCACCCAACAGATACGACACCGCGTTGTTCAGGTTCGCATTGCCGTTGTAGGTCGCCAAGCTGCGGCCACGCACATGCACCGGCTCGTAGTTGAGGCCCGGCACTGTACGCGTTCCGCCACCCGGCAGAGCCTGCGTCACGAACTTGTCAAACGTGTACGGGGTGAAGGAGCCATTTGCGGAGCCCCACAGATCGTAGAAGTCACCCTGCAGTTGCGGGCTGGTCTGGCTGGCGCCCGGGCACTGCACCGTCGTCGACGACTGGCAAGGAGCCACCGTCACGCTGGTCACGCCCGTGTACACACCGGCCTTCTTGTGAACGCGCAGACGCGTACCTTCCCAAGCCAGTTGCTGGTTCTGCGGGTTCAATCCGCGCAGGTTCAGCGGCACGTTGTCGTTGTACACGCTCGATGCGATCGTGATGTTGTCGTTGTCCAGACCCAGGCGGGCGCTGGACGGGAAGTAGCATACACGGGTCGAATCGCCAACACTGGTGTTGTCGCAATCGATCGTACGCGCACCTTGCGGAGCCGTCACACCGCGGCGCAGATCCGAAATCGAATTGATGTTGCCGTACGGGCAGGGACTGGTACAGGTACCATCCGGGGCTCCGTAGTAGCTCACCCAGTTCGTGTTGATCCCACCCGAGTTCGGGTTGGACTGGCTCGGGCCCGGCGGCTGCGGAGTCGTGAAGAACTCCGTGTTGCCGGTCAGCGGCGGCGCTCCCGGAGTCGTGTTCGGCGTGCAGGTCTGACCCACGTTCACGCCCGTGCCGCCGGCCAGCGATACGCTGCCCTGGCAACCGGTCGCCCAACGCGAGGTGATCAGCACCCAGCTCGCCTTACGGCGCAATGCTCCGGTCTGCTGCGTCGGTACGCCCTGGCATCCCGAGCAGTTCACCAGACCCGTGTCCACTACCGTGAACAGAACCACGAAGCGGCCCTGCATCTGGTCGTAGCGCACGCTGCCGTTGTCGATCTGGCAGCTGGCAAACGAACGCGGAAACGTCGGACACATTTCGTTCAACGCCGCTTCGCCCAGCCACACATCCAAAAACTGGCGCGAGGTCGGCGGGAAGAAATTTGTGTTCGCCGGCGAATAAGCCACCGGCGCCGTTCCCGTCGGGTTTGCCGTTGTCGGCGCATTCGGGTTCGGGTACCGCGCGATCGTCCGGTTCACCACCGTCACGATATCGTCCGGTCCCACTGCCACATCCGGGTTCGGCGGGGAATACACCGACGGTTCATAGCTGAAGTAATCCGTCGACGCAATTCCTTCCCATTCCCGGCCCGTCTGCGAATCGCATTCCGAGCTCGCCAATGCCGGACCACCCACCAATCCGCATTGCGAATTGATCAGACCCGGACGACGCTCCGCCGAACGCGGTGAATATTCAAACGGCCCTTCCGGTCCCCGGCCTGACAGGCTCGGTCCGGATTGTGCCATCGCCACACCCGTGGCGAACGTCAGGCACATTGTGGCCGTCAAAGGCAACACACTTGACCACCAAAGACGTCCCTTCATTTTCCTCCTCCAAAAACTTCTGACCTGGACTCTTACTACACTGAGATCAGGGCGCACAAAAGTCCCCAATCGTAACGCCCTGTTATATCCCATTTCAAAATCAAATGTCAATACTTATGTTTTACCAATTGGATAGGGATGTCTAGTCTCTTGAGACACATCTCCCTGCAGCCGCTGTAGCGGGTTCTCCCCCGTCTTATCGGCAGTCCCGGCGAGAGTTGAGGCCCATAGCGCTCCCTGGTCGGCGAGTTGCTATTGTACCAGAGGGGCGCCCGGTCTTTCCTGCGGAAATTTGTTGAAGAGAGCAGTCGCTGTAAGATTCCCGAGGATACTGGACTTTGTTGCAATGATAAGGACGGTCGCGATTTTAGACGGGCTGCAACGCGCACCGGCAGTTCTACCGCAAACGGGAAGGCGCTCCTGCGCCACCGTTGCGAAGAGTAGGGCAATTGAAGCCTGCTGCGCCGCTGGCGATTTTGCGTCATCATCGAGTATTAGGTCCTACGGTAAGTTATGTATAGTGTAGTTGGACGGATGAGCTTCGCAGTAGCGATTTTGCTGGGCTGCTCGACGGCAGTTGCTGTTGCCCAGCAGGTTGGGCCCGGACCAGTAATTTCGGCGGGTTACGCGCCGCCGGCTCCGATAGCGGTGGCACCCGGGCAGGTAATCACGCTGTTTTCTCGTGCGTCGGCGAGCTCCCAACTCACCGACGCAGCGATTGCGGAACAGACGCCGCTGCCAACCTCCCTAGGGGGCTTTTCGGTTTTCCTCGAACAGACCTTTTCAGAGACGCTGATCCCTCTGCCGCTATTCGCCGTGTTCCCTCTGCGTAACTGCTATGGTTTAGTCCCCTCGGTTTGTACGCCCCTCACCGCGATTACGGTGCAGATACCATGGCAGCTTCGCCCCAACGTGCCGCGGTCGGCCAGGCCAGAGAACTTTGCCGTGCTTCGCCTGTCACAAGCTGGCGTCAGCGGCGAATCGGTTCCCTTGAATCCTGTTGCCGACGCGATTCATGTTGTCTCGACCTGTGATACAACAATGCCCGCCGTGAGCTCACGACCGCCGGAGTCAACGGGAGCGTGCCGCCCGCTGCTGACCCATCTCGATGGCGAACTGGTCACGCCCGGCAACCCGGCCCGGGCCGGCGAGACTGTCGTGTTGTACCTGGTGGGGCTGGGTGCGACAAGCCTCGGCCAGGAGAACGGAATGGCTGCGGCCGGCCCAGCCGCCCTCGAAGGCATCCGGGCTGCCTTCCGCTTTGGGGCCGATCTGGATCCGCAGGAACCCGGAACCTCCAACCTGACGCCAAGCTATGCCGGGCCGACACCTGGCCAAGTGGGCCTTTACCAGATTTCGTTCGCCGTACCGGAGCCGCCCGGTGGCACCCTGCCCTGTCCGTCGGCCTCGTCTTCCAATATCACCGTGAGCTTTGGCCGGGCAGTATCGTTTGGCGGCGTGGCGTTCTGCGTCGAGATTCAGTAACCCGATGTCCCTTACAACCGCAATCCGTCGCCGGCTGTCGCGTAGTTGACGTCGAACCAACGGATTGTCTTCTCGAGCCCCAGGCGCAGCGGCGTGGTGCATTCGAGGCCAAGGCCTTTCATGCGGGTCACATCGAAAATCTTAATCATCTGCCCATCCGGCTTCGAGACGTTCCACTCGATGCGTCCAGTAAAGCCGGTCAACTCGCGGACCGTCTCGACCAACTCGCGGATCGAAGTCGACGTGCCTGAGCTGAGATTCACCGGCTCGGTGGAGTCGTACTCGTCCAGAAAGAACGGTAGCAGGGCTGCGACATCGCCGGCATAGACGAAGTCACGAGTCGGCCTTCCGGTTCCCCATGCCTCGATCGCATCGACGCCGCTCAGTTTGGCTTCGTAGTAGCGGCGCACCAGCGCCGGGACGACATGCGACTCCTTGAGCCGGAAGTTGTCATACTCCCCATACAGATTGCCAGGCACGATGACGACGCTCGACAGACCGCGCTCCTGCCGGTACGCCTCGGCGGCGACCAAGCCCATCTTCTTGGCCGTCGAATAGGCGGCGCTCTCCTTCTGCGGGTAGCCTTCCCACATCTGGGACTCATCGATCGGCGCCACCGCTCCGGCCGGATAGCTGCACCCGCCCATCGCATACACGAGCTTGCGGATGCCCCGCGCCGCGGCGGCCTCGAACATCAACGCAGTCAACAGCGTGTTGCGGTAATAGAAGGTTGCGGGAAACTCCTTGTTGGCTCCGATGCCGCCCACATACGCGGCCAGGTGAACGATGGCGTCGGGTTGGTGGTCATCGAACAGACGCCGCACTCCGTTCACGTCCTCGAGATCGTAGTCGCGCCGCGATATCCCAACCACCCGGTCAGTGCCATAGCGAGCCGCCAGGACCGGTACGGCGTGTCTTCCTAGAAAGCCACTCGCGCCCGTCACCACTATTTTGGAATAGCTACTCATAGATACGCTTTCACCTTGTCAAACTGTGAATCCCATGTCAGTTCGGCCTCCACCGCTCTGCGGCAGTTATCGACCATTCTCAGCCAGAGCGGGGTTTGATAGATCTCCATGGCACGACGCAGCCCCGAAACGAAACTGTCGAAACTCCAGTCTGCAAGCAGAATGCCGCAGCCGTAGCGCTCGATCATGAGCCGGCACTGCGGGTGTGGTGCCGCAATCGGAGGAACACCATCGGCAATCGCCTCGAAAAACTTGTTTGGCGCCGCGTACAGCTGGTTTTCGTTGTCCGGATTCCAGGCTACGATGCTGTAGGCGTAGGCGGGCCGCAGCCGTGCCAACTGCTCCGATGACACTCGGCCCTGGTAGCGCAGTTGCGCTCCCGACTGTGCTGCCAACTGATCCTGATCCCCCGGCGCCCCTTTCACCGGTCCGAACATATCGATCGGGAGGGCGCGGACACGGTCCGAGAAGTAATAGTCAAGAAATGTCTGCGTCCGGCTGATCGTTCCGGAATAGAGGATCCTTCCGTTGCGGCCCTCCGCCGGCAGCGCACGAACTCCGTCACGCCGTCGGTTGCTGACGTTGTATAACACCAGTTTGGGGATGCCCGCGAATCCGCACCGGCCAACTTCCAGCACCGCGCGATTCTCTTCGGGGAACAGAACAAGATCAGCCTTGCCTTCCAGCCGCCGATTCATCTCGACATCGAACTCCCCATAGAACGGAATGGATTCGATGGCGTAGTAGAGGACTTTCTTTGGCCGGCGCGCCGCCCGGAACAGTACCGGAAGCGAGTAGGTGCAACAGATGACGAGAAGGTCGGGCTTCAAACGGTCGATGAGCCGCGTGGCGCGCCAGATGTACTCCTGCCGGCCGACCGGGGAGTGCGGATGTTCCGCCGTGGCGGCAGGCAAGATCTCGAACTGCGGATATTGAGCGTGCCGAGGAGCGAGTTCCGGCTGCACCGGCTCGATCAGTTGAACCTCGGCGTTGAGATATTCGCGGAGCGAATCCAGCAGCAGCGGCAACTGCGGCGTCCCATAGCCGATGGTGACATCGGAAACCGCCGCGACTCTCACCGATTGCCTCCCAATTCCGCCACCAGCCGGTCTGCGTTATGGAAGCGGCGCCAGTCGACCGCGAAGTCACGGGCCGTTGCGCGATAGTGTTCATGGTGATCCACCGCCTCCCGCAATAGGCTCGGAATCTCCGGCAGATCATGATAGCTGAGGCTGACCGCACTGAGCGGGACGTCATAGGGGGAGTTTAAGAACACCAGCTCCAGCGCGGACACCGAAACCGCCTCGGCTTCGCCGGCGGTTATCGCCAGTCGTAGCTGCGCTGTGTCCGGGTTCAGCCGCTGCAGATCGACAATCCGCCCCTCGTCAAGAGTCTCGAGCAGCTTCGGCGGCCGGTACCCGATCGGGTTGCCCTTGACGTCCAGATTGGCTACTTCAACGACCACCTCACGACCGGCGCTGAGCGTCATTTTAATAAGGAGATACGAAGCGCTCGTCGGCACACGCACCGACGCGAACGCCTTGCTTCCCTCCCTCATGGTCAGAACACCTCCCGCGACCGGATTCCGCCGCCGATCCAGTGTCTGCCATCGGAGGTGCGCCAGCGTGATCCTCCGTAATTCCGTCATACGCCCGGCTGCTTCCAACCGCCAGACCGCCTGCGCCCCGGCGAATTGCCGCGACAGCCACGTGTTCGCCGGAGCGATCACCGGTATGCCGGCCGACAGCGACTCCACCAGAATGCCGCTCGATCGCGCATAGTAATTGTCGCGGTCGTACAGCACCAGGTTGATATCACCGGACAGAAGGAGGTCTTTGTACTGCTCGCTGGTGAGCGGCTGTTTGAGTAGTTCGATTGCTTCTGGAGCGCGCTTGGCCAGAAGATCGAGTTGCTGCCGGGCAATTACTACCTCGGGCTCGCCCAGCGGAATATTGAAGTTCGACTGGAGACAAAAGCTCACCCGTCCGGTAACGATATACCCGGACCACAGGTCTTCGACCAGCCGGGGGATGTACTGGTATCCCTTCTCGCGCCGTGCATCGCCGACATAGATGACGCGCAACGGCCCATCAGCGGACCTCGCCGCCGGCGCCGGAGGATGCGTGTGTGGAATCGGCGCCGTACGAAACGGGTATTGTCCTAGCCGGTTATACTGCGCCGTCAGTTCGTCGGTATCGGTGTAGTAGCGGACGTCATGGCCTTTCAGCTTCGGCTGTGCGGTTGCGAAACTGGCCCGCAAGCCGCTCACCTGCCATTCCTGCTGCGCGTAGCCCGATTCCCTTCCCGGATAAATGTCCCGGCGGAACAACAGATGCCAGCTCGGCCCGGGCGCGGTCCGCTTCAAAAGTTCGGACAACCCGATGAACTCGATCGCGGACAGGGTTGGGATGAAAATGATGTCACCCGGCCCCACCTCGAGATCACGCAGTAGTTTTCCGCTGTCCTTGCGAAAACTCTGCAAAGCCCGGTAATCGCGATACCAGCGGCGGTAGACATTGCGCTGGTGGAAGACGGCGAGCAGAAAACGCCATAGATCGGCGGCATCGGCGAGAAGACTGCGTACGTAGGCCCGCGGGAATCCGCCTGCAGCGAGGATGCGTACCAGCGACCGCCAGAGAAACACCACCAGTACGAAGGGAAATAGCAGAAGCAGCCCAGTAAAGCGCAGCAGCTTGAGAAACACCGCAGCCGGCACCAGTGTCGCCAGTGACGCCAACTGCGTCCGGTCCAGGCGCTGTTTCAGTAGAAACTCGCCGAATCGGTCCCGCACCGCCCACAGCAGCCCGAACAACGAGTATTGATAGAACAGCCGCCACTGGAAGCGCATCCAGCCCAGAATCCCAAATATCCTGCCGAGCAGTCCCCCGCCCCCGGTGTCCTTCGCGGCCCAGAATCCGTAGCGGTAGGCCGTGTGAGTGCGCCAGGGGGAATGCCGGCTGTGCGCAGCGAAGCGCTTGTGGGTCGCCAGGTAGGGCTCGTAGCCGGCACGTTGCGCAGCCTCGAGCACATGCATGGCGTACTCGTAGTAGTGCCCGGCGATGTTCACAATCGACTGGTCAATGAGTATGAATTTCTTCGGCACTGGAAGGGGCTTCCCGCCCTCAGGCGTTGGCGTACCCTTTCACGCGCAGGATTGTGTAGACCTTGATCAACTCCGCTATGCCTGCATCGAGCGATACCTGCGGCTGGTATCCGGTCGCTTCGATCTTGGCGTTCGAGACGACGTAGTCGCGCTTATCCGGATCCTGGCCGATTTCAGCTTCCACATAGTAAAAACTTGGAATCTGTTCTTTGATCCGGGCGCAGAGTTCCAACTTCGAGATGTTGGCGTCGCTTAGGCCGACGTTGTACGGCTCGTTCTTCATCGTGTCGAAGTTGGCGATGGCATGAAGAAACGCCCGGGCCACGTCACGGATGTGTATGTAGTTGCGTTTGAAGTGTCCTTCAAAGATGACCAGAAAGCGGTCGGAAAAGGCGCGGTGGACGAAGTCGTTTACAAGAAGGTCGATACGCATCCGTGGAGAAGCGCCAAATACGGTCGCCAGGCGTAGCGAGATGCCGTTACCGCTATCGAGAATGGCGCGTTCCGCTTCCACCTTTGTGACACCGTACAGGGAAAGCGGGTTTAGCGGAGTTTCTTCGGTACATGCGATGCTCTTCTGGCCGATACCGTAGCCGCTGTTGGTACACGGTGAAACGATCCGCTGGTCTTTGGACCGCAGGGAAAGCAGCATCCGGATGGCATCGCGATTGAGTGTGCTGGCGGCGGTGGGATCGGCTTTGCATGCTGGCGCCCCAACGATCGCCGCCAGCGGAATGATGTAGTCGGCTTTGGCGATGGCACGCTTCACCATCGACTCATCACGGGCGTCGCCTCGCTCCAGGTGGAAATTCGGATGGAGGCAGCAGTCGAGCAGGCTGTTCTGGTTGAACAGAAAGTTGTCCAGGACCGTCACTGCGTAGCCTTGGCCGAGCAGTGCGGGAACGAGTACCGAGCCGATATAGCCAGCTCCGCCGATTACGGTTATGCTTGTCACGTTGTTTAGTGTAGGTCCTGCAAAACTTCTAATTATAACCGACTGTGTGACAGGATCTGATCAATTGCGTGAGAGAGATCATCCGCTACAACAAGGCGCTGGCTGGGGTGCGCTTGCAGAACAGCGACATGTGGCTCGTGGGTGGTCCCGTAGCCGGTTCGCACAAGGATCATCCCCGCCAGACCTCCGGCGATCCCGGCTTCGAGGTCGCTGATCTTATCTCCGACCAACCACGATCGGGCGAGGTCGATACAAAGGCATTCCGCCGCGTCTGTCAGCATTCCCGGTTGCGGTTTCCGCCAGAGGTGATCTTTGGCAAGAGGGCCTGAGCCGGCGGGGTGGTAGCCACACGCCCAAACACCATCCAGGTGTGCGCCGTCCCGGAGGATGGCCGCCTCGATGTACTGCTGAACAGCTTCGAACTCGGTCCAGGTGTAGTAGCCACGGCCGACGCCAGCTTGATTGGTAACCAGCACAACAGGGATGGCGGCCTGGTTTAGTCGCGCGATGGCGCGGCCTGCACCGGAAATCATCCGGACGTCGGCGGTCCGGTGGAGGTAGTTCGTCTCTTCAACGATCACCCCGTCGCGATCCAGAAAGACGGCGGGAATGGGTTCGGCGAAACGGTTAACCGTTTGGCGATAGAGGCCGATGTCTTGCAAAATGCTGATCATAACGCAGTGGGAAGGAGTAATCGTCCAAGAACCGGGCAACACCTGGTCAGTTGCTCTTAGGCGGCTTCACCGAATGTGGATGACGGTGCGATGTCCACAGTATTTCCACAGGGTTTTCCACTCCTGCCCAGATTGCGCGATGCGGGGCACGAACTTCATCCCCCACTCAACGAGCCTTTTGATCGAGACGCGGCAGGTACGTCTGAAGCGCGTCCTCGACGATGTCGACCATTTCGCGGCTGTGTATCGCTGCCGCAATCTTCAGCCGTTGGTGCAGCGCGGCATTGAGATTGAAGGTGGCTTTCTTTTTGAGAGGAGTGCTGCTGGTGGCAGCCGAGGTTGCCCGCTGGTTATACAGCGATACAGCGGGCTGTGTAACTGGTTCCTGGTAAGTGGCTTGGGACGAAGGACCGGGGGCGACGGCTTCAACCGTCGCGGCGATGCTATGAGGCGCCGGATTGCTGTCTAGCTGTATAGCTGTGTCGCTGGAAAGCTGTGCTCTGGTGGACCCGTGTGAGTGCACCCCTCCTGGCTCCACTGCTCCGGCGTTCCGCACGAACGCGTCTTTTAAACTCACTTTCTTGCTCATCGCAAACCCTCCGAGGCAGTGGCCATTGCCGGCGGTGCCGTCCGCTCGGCGAGAATCGCCACCAATTCCCCGCTTAGACGTTTGAACTCCTCGGCGGCCGCCGAAGCGGGCGCATACTCGAAAATGGTCTGACCGGAAATGATTGCTTCAGCCAGCGCGATCCGCTGGTGGATCTCCGATTTCAACACCGGAATACCAAAACCCTGGGCGGCCTCCCGTGCATCACGGCCGAGCGTCGTATTGCCCAGTTTGCGGGAGATAAGGATCCGGCTTTGCAACTCGGGGTGGATAGCTTGTGCCTTGGCAATCAACACCGCCATATCCTCCCCGGACCACAGATCGAGTGGACTCGGCTGCACCGGGATGATCACCAGATCGACAGCCATGAGGGCGGAACGGGTGATGTTGTCGGTGCCTGTAGGCCCGCCAGGCGGGCAGTCCACCAGCACGATATCGAACTTCCGGGCCAGCAGTGGAATCTCGCGGTGCAGCACAGGCGATGGAAGGGCGACCACTCCGAAAGCATTCCCGTCAGGATTGATGGTGCGCCAACGCAACGCGCTGCCCTGCGGATCGGAGTCCACCAGGAGAACGTCATAACCATGGAGGGCGAGCGCACCTGCGAGGTTCAACGACGTGGTCGTCTTGCCACAGCCGCCTTTTTGATTAGCGAGAGCGATTGCAGCCATTTTCCTGTATCTATTCATATACAGTCATACAGCTAGCCGTGTCAACATCGCTCACTCACGCGGGCCGGTAGCACCGACGCGCTGCACTCGAAGTTCTCAAAATCCCCTCCGATGGCCATGGCGAGGGCCAGCAGTTTTTCCAGGGCCTGGCGCGGTTCGTCAAACTCGACGGTGATGCGGCCGGGCTCGATGCGTACCCCGGGGGGGAGATTGTCGAGCTTCTGCCGGACGACCGATGGCGGCGCTTCGACCAGCAACCGGGGGCTGGCCAGGTGCTGCCGGCGCAACTGGTCGAGCAAGTGGGCGACCTGGCGGCGGCGGCGGATCTCGTACGAGGCATCCTCACCTTGGGCGATCTGTTCGAGGCGGGCGAGGAGAGCATCCTTGCTGGCGAGGCCATTGGCGCCGACACGGTCCGAGACGCAGGGAGCGAGGATCTGCTGGGCGCGGCGGCGGCCGACGCCGAGCAGCAGTTCGAGGGCGGCGCGGTGGACGTAGGGG
>Ga0163151_10007257_pt1 | contig 13036 bp, 10 predicted proteins | sample OliLakLV19MP5IB2_FD_145596 | JGI IMG/M metagenome (GOLD analysis project Ga0163151, IMG submission 145596) | Freshwater microbial mat bacterial communities from Lake Vanda, McMurdo Dry Valleys, Antarctica - Oligotrophic Lake LV.19.MP5.IB-2 | ecosystem: Environmental > Aquatic > Freshwater >...
GAAGGGGTAGAACCTGCGACCAGCTTTTAACTTAGCTACGTCAGGACCCGTCAGGACGAAAGCGACCTTGACGGTAGGTGCTAAGTTCTCTTTGGCGAGAACTAACTTCACGCTTTGCCCCCTTCAGATACCAAACGCCAAATGTCTTGGACCGGAAGCTTGTGAACCTCTGCAAAAGAAATGATCCTCTCGGCGTTACTCTTCCGTAGCTCAGGAGCTAAATAAGTAAAGTAAACACGATCGTACAACAGGTCTAAGAACGCTTTGCTGCGCTCTAAATCCTGGTCCGTAAGGGACGCTGCAACCTGAAGACGCGGTCCGTTGTCGGCAAGCGTCGGTACGTCCAACCCCTTAGACAACTCCTCGGTCTGAGCCGTAATGCTCGTCGATCCCGTGTCCACCTGATCCAGAATCGCCAACAGCTCTTCTACATGACCGTCTTCTAATTTATGGAAAATATAGTGATCTAAAATCTTCCAGAGCGCGATCTTTGACAAGCCTTTTAACCTGGCGCAGAGCTTTTTATATGCGGTAGCGGATATTTCAGCTTGGACTTTAATCATCGGGGGAATAACCTTTAGATGGTGGAAGTAAGGCTCCACTGAATCTTCAGCTTCCCCGACAGCAACTCCGAGACTTCACGACAGAAAGAAACCGACGTTTGCGCGATGTGGGAGAGTATTGCTCTTTAATCTTCAACTCTTCCAACTTCGCGGCTGTCGCCCGTATTTGAGCCTCTAACGTCGTTTCACCACGCTTAAAACGCTCCTTCAACCCTGCAAGGAGCTTTTCCAAGTATGTGATCTGGTCCATGTCAGCCAAACTCTAAGACCTTCCCTTGTTTACAAGGACTGTTTCGGCGGCGCTGTGCCTGCGAACTCTTTATAAATCTTCATCTCGGACGGTGTCTGCATCTTCGTCCCGTTAACGATCACGTCGTGGAAGGTGGTCGGGTAGCGAGAGAAGAACGTACCAAACTGGTTTACCACCGAAACGATCTGGTTTTTCACGCCGAACGAACTTTTGTCCTTGAACGTGAAGTCCATGTAACTTTCGAGCATTCCGCTATTGACATGCACGTACTTCACTTTGATATCGCCGAGTTCCTTCAGCTTGAGGAGCGGTGACAGCTTAAACATGTTCTTATGAACGAAGTGCTCTAGCACCTCTTGAGCCTGCTTCTTCGCTTCAGCGTCCGCCAGCGTCTTCATCTCTTTTGCAGGAAACGTTTTCTTCAACGTCCTGTCGTTCTCACCCTCGTAGAAACGTTGGTACTCACGACTCATGTCATTGTGGAACTTACCGTTCTTCAGGGATTGCTGCCTGTCCCACTTCCGGTAAATCTCCCAAGTGTGAAGACCCTCCTTGTGAAGCTTTTCAAACAGGTGCTTCCGCCAGTCGAACTTCGCCTTAGCAAGTTCGATTTCGAAATCGTCGACTACACTCTTGACGATCCCTTCCAGTTTACCCTTAAGTACCGTGGCTGCCGGACTGTGTGAACGATCAATGCTCGCACGTTCCTTCGCCGCTCTGGAGTTGTCGGCCAGGTTGACCTTTTTGATCAAAGCTTCTACAGGTCGCCACTTCTTGATGTAGTCGAGACCCCCCAGGTACAAGGACTTCGGGAGAGAGACACCACTATGACGACGACGAGGGCCGTTCAACGGTGCGAAACTCTCCGCAATTTTAACCCAGTCCTTGATCGTGTTCTCCGAGCGATCCAGGTCAGTCAGGTAAAGACCGTGGTAGGAATCGGGAATGTAGTCGTACTCGTTCTCCTGCATCGTCTTGCGCTTCTCAGCTTTGAAGACGTAAAAATCGTTACCTTTTTTAGATTTATCTCTGATCTTGTCCGACTCGGCACGGAATATCTTGTCCAACTGCGTTATGACCTTGCCGAGTTCACGCTTGTCTACCGAGGGTTTGTCAGCAAGAGCCTGCAACTGACCTAAAAGGTCCTTTAGTTTTGCGGCTACCGAAGACCGAAGCCCCTCGTAAAGAGGGGCAAAAGCGTCGGCGGTGACGTACTTCGAAGTTAGGAGCGTGAGCATATTAAAACTCTTTAGTTAAGTCTGTATTTAGCAATCGCGGCAATCATGGCTTCTTCAAGTGAAGTTCCAGCAGCCGCTGCGTCTCGACAGTCTTTGTATATCTTCATGATGTCCATCATATTGATTTGAACGCCGTCTCCATGCTTCTTATATAAAGCTGCAATCTCATCGTCAAGCTTCTTACCAGAAGCCTTAGACGTGACTTTCTTTCCGTAAGCCTTTTCATTATTCGTGTATTTGGAGAGATAAAGATCCGGGTCTTTACCGGCCACGCTGGCCTTCGCCTGCTTCAAGTCTTTCACGTCAGTTCTCAGCGCGGCTAAAAGGTTGGCCATAGCCATAGCCATGCCAAGATGTAGTGGTGACGACCCTTTTTGTCGTCCCCATTTACTATGCGTATTCCACGCTAACTTGATTTCTTTATCCATCTCACTAGACGTGACTTTCTTTCCGTAAGCCTTTTCAACTTCCGTATTCATCATGTTGGCGTCTACTAACCGCGTGAATTCTTTTTCAAATTCAGAACCCTTGGCGGCGTATTGCTCAAACGGGATGTCTACCTTGCTCCCCGCGGTCAGGAGGTTCTTACCAGAAGCCTTAGAAACTACCTTGTTCTCAACACCCGTCAAGTAGCGACTGGTAATTGCCTTTAAGAAACTGCCCCTAGACTCACCCTTTAACTTCTTGATCTCGTCGTTAGTGTATTTGAACTTCGCACGCAAAACCTCTTCAGCGTCTTGAGCTGAAGGTCCTCCCATGAGCCCCTTCGCAGGATTCTTCACAGTGTCGACAGCTATTTTGTGCTGATGAAAGTCAGGAGTACCCGCTTTCGGTAAGGATTTGCCTGTTGCAACGTAGTGATTTCGTTTCATTTGCTTTGCTCCGAGACTTTTTCTGAGACTGCATAAATTTCATCTAGGATTGTCTTCAACATGTCACGCCAACGCTTATGCTGTTCCTGCGCTTCCTTAAAAGTGAAGGTAGTAGGTTGGATGTAATCCCGTCCGTTCGGTTGGGAATCCGAGAGCTTTTGATCCGCTTCACGGATGCCGTTCATAGCTTCCACAAGTTGATTTAACAACTCTTCTTGAGATGTACCGTTGAGGTGTACCGTGGGGAAAATCGTTGCCCCAGTCACTGTGTATTGGTTAACGAACCTCTTTGGTTTCTTTTCAAGAAAGTTCACAGCCGGACTCCTTGGAAACGAACTTCTCTGAAAATGGTGTTGAAGTACGGACTGGCTAGCAGCTCCGTCTTCTTATCCTCAGGGAACTTTAGACCGATCTCGTCTTCGACATCAGCAATCAGGAGCATAAAGAGCGGATCGGTACCCGTCTTGCAAGCCGCAGCGATCTCCTCAGAAGAAGGAACCTTCGGCTTGAAACCTTCAAGCAAGTCGGTGTGCCAAGCCTTAGCCAGGTTCTCGTAGAACCCGCCAAGTGCCTGCGACAGACTCTTAAGGCTCTGAGGGCGACGAGCGTTTACCGTGCCTTTCAACTTACCGAGCCACGACGCAAACACCTTCTGGTAAAGATCCGTACTGGTTGTATACGCCGCAGGCGAAAGCGGCAGCGTGCCGTTGCACGAGCCTAGAGCGCCAAGCATCCATACGTCAAACTCCGCCTGTAACCCCTTGGTCACGTCGGTAGGAGTGGACGCAGTTGCTATGCTGTCGAGAGTCGCACACACCCACGAAGGGTTAGCAACCGTCCGCTCAGAAAACGTGTCGACATGATGACGAAGAACGTCTTTCATCTCGTCGCTTGCGTCCATTTCGTAGAGGGCAGCGATCAGTTTCGACCGCTCCAACCAAGCAAGTACCGCATCCGAAACGCAGTCCGAAGACGGCTTAGGGAGATGGAACGCATACACAGAACGACGGATCCACGACCAAGGAGCTACCTGCTCAGTCGGATCTGCCTTCGTAAACAAGTCTAAATAAGTTACCGGAAGCGTACCAGCAGTAATGTGATAAGCTACGTCTTCGGCAAACACTAAGTTTAAAGCCAAACCCCGCTTCAACGGCTTGCGGGCAGCGGCATTCGCTAGGACATGATCCAGCTTCTTCCGCACAGCCAGCGCCGACGAGTTTACACTGCCAGACACACGCTCAAGCCAAGTAGGAGACAACTTGCCGTTGTACTTAGGATCCGATAACTGGTGCTTAATGAAACGGAACGGGAAAATCGGCTTGCCCGGAGGATACTGGTCCTCCAACATGTCGATGTCCTTAAGGGTCAACTTCCCTTTCTCGAACCAGTGGAACACGTCGAACTTGAACTTGTCGACGCTGTTACCCTGCTCCCTAAGATGCTTGGTCAGACTGTTTAGGTCCGTGATATCACTGTTCGGATCGTTGATCAGCTTAAACACTTCCTTGATCTCACCCTCGTCCATCGACGGAGCTGCTTCAACTGTGTTCGCCTTAATCAAAAGAACTTTAGCTTCAGTGTCCTTAAGCAACTTCGATTTCGCGAGGTCTATAAGGTAACAAACAAACTCAGCAAGAGACCAAGACCGAAAATCGCCAGGGAAATTAGAACTATAGGGGCTAGTAATATAGTCTGAGTGTTCACTAGAGATCCACCACACCTGCGGACGGTTGATAGTAAAACGGATCTCGACCCTAGGCGTGAACCCGTCTTCAACTTTGTAAATAGCGATGGTCTTACAACCGTCGCTCTTGTCGTTTTGAATGACCTCGGCAGGGATAATATCTTCACAGACGATCCCCGCAGCCATGCAAGCGGCGTCTCTAGAAAGAGAATATCGTAACCAAGCCTGTAGTTCCCTAGGTAACATGATCCCTCTTTATGCAGCGGCAGCATTACCCGCGTGAGTCTTACTGACATACGCAATCGTAGCGTTGATACGAGTTACTCCGTCACCGTCCGACGTAATTGCATCCTGGTTCTTGTTGGTGAACCAACATCCGTTGTACGTCCAAACTAAATAATCCGCATCTCCTCTTATCCAGAACTCTTGGACTTTAAAAGGTTTGGTCTGATCAATCAAGTCATTATACAAACCAGTTGTAGTGGTTGCGGGTTTAGCGGAGTTGAAAAACGCACGCTCCATCTCTGCGCTCCAGACCTCGGCACGGGTTACGGCAATCGTAAAGCCCGTCGCTTTACCCGGCACGTACTCGACAGGACGACCCCAAGAGATCGCGGCTAACTCGTAAAGGTGAATGCCGTCTCGCGTATAACTGTCCGGCTGCCAACTCTGAATCCGACCCACGACCTTATCCCCGCCGCCTGCGACGATAGAAACGCCGTGGTAGACCTTGGTCGTTAAAAAGTCGTCCGTGCCGCTGTAGTCAAAACGGGTTACGTTCTGGACTGAGTAGTTAACACCAGAACCCGATGGATCCTTTACTGCTGCTCTAGATTTTCCGTCTGCCATTTTTTAGTTCCTCCAAGAACTTAAAAAGTAAATCTCAGGTTGTTAACCCTTCTTGTCCAAACGTTTAGAGAGCATCCGTCCGAACATGTTCAGACGTTTGGCGAACTCGTGCATATAGTCCGGTTTGATGTTGTGCTTGGTGACGTAGTCCTCAAGGTCGCCGATGAAGTGCAGCGGTTGACCAGGGTTCTTCATCAGCCAAAACATAAAGCTGTCAATGCTGTCCTTCGCCGATAACCCACGAGCGTTGTGGTGAGCTTCCGCTCCCTCAGGCTCCGCTTTGATCTTCTTCTTGGCGTGCTGAACCGCAGGCTCCCTGAACTCCTTCAGTTGAGTGATCCGGAACTGCTTACCTAAAGACGGGAGACCAAAGATCGCCTGAAAAAACTGCTTCTGATACCCCTGAGGGATCGAAAGCACGACGACCGTCTCGCACTCTAAACCGTTCCGCTCGTCCAGGCGGGTAAGACACCCGCTCGACCTGTGCGACTTGATCGTCGGTGCAACGTTGTCCGTCTGCCCGTACTCGTCCTTCACCTCAACGTGAACCTTTTGAATGTCCCGCATGGTGTCGACGTTGAACGGATGGCGACTAGAGAAGGAGAGAAAGAGTTCCCCTACAGGGTAGGAGAACCCGCTCTTGATCTCGTATTTAGTCTTTAACTTATTGATCAACATTTATAACCTTTTCTAAATACGAAGATAGAAATTACCCGGGGAAACCGCCGGGGAGCTGGACGGTATAGAGTCCGAAAATTCTCTTAACAACTGTCGCTAAGAAGTAATTGTACTTAAGATGGTACAGCGTCGGATCAGCAGGATCCTGCTCTACGCGCACGTCAGCCGACGAGATTGAACGGATGTTTCCGCCATCATCCTGGTACTGACCAATCAAGCTCCGGCTGACAAGCGACTGGAGAGTCCTCGTCGTCAGGTCCTGGATCGTCACAATACCGGTCGAAGCCGACGGGAAGACCGAGCCAATAACGCTTTGGTCGAGAGCACGACGAACCGTCTTCGTCACGAACTGCTTCTGAACCATCTGGTTCAAGTTTAAAGTGTCGGGAGAGAAAGGGTCGGTGGTGATGTCTTCCATGATTCTGAAAACACCAGAACCCTCGTCCTTGAAGAAGATAACGTTGTTCGATCCAAGGATCGCATTCTCTTCCTTACGGTAAGTCTCCATCGACGTGAAACTCGTCAGCGTCTTGCGAAGAACCGTGTCGCGAGGATCGGCAAAACTACACATGAGGGAAGCTAAAGCCGCCGCCACAAAGCTGCCGTCCAAGGTTACCGACGCCGACGATCCGTCTTCTAACGTGATCTCGCGGATAGCCTTCGTTGAACCGACAAGAGTACGACTACCGTGCGCCGGATCAGATCCGTACACCTGAAGCGTATTGCGGCTGTAGAATACTAAAGAACCACCCTCTTGCTCAGACCCAATCGGCGTACCAATCGGAGCACCAATGAAGGTCATGCTCTCGTGACGCTCGAACGGATCGTTCGATCTACCGATGACGTTGAGCTGATCACCTAACGAACCGAAGTTGTTTAAGACGACAAGGTCAGTTGCACGAGCATCCTCAAGGAACGCCGTGATCGCACGCTTGTAGTCGTCCTTCGAGTAAACACCGTCTTCGTCCGTGTCCTTCACCTGAATCACGAAAAGACCAGGGATGGCGTAGTCGAAACAAATCCCCGCACCAATGTAAGCGTCGTTACGCAAGGTTGACGGAGCTAAGAACTTCGTCGCATCATCAGGGGTAAGGAATAAGAACGGACGATCGTACATCTCAGGCGGACGCAAGTACTTGCCCGACACGTAGTAGATCTGACCAGGCTCCGGCTCAGGACCGTTCCAACGGTAGGTGACGCGAAGGTCACCAGTCGACGTAGAAAAGCCAGCTTCGGTAATTCTCAAGAACGGCGTCCCAGACACCTGCGTGTAAGCAACCTCGGTGTCGTCAGACACACGCTCAAGACGAATGATGGACGAAGGCAGGTTCTGAAGACTTAAGTACTTCTCACCTACAACACCAGTAACCGATCCAGCCGTGTCCGTGCTGATCTCAGCCGGGTTGCTGAACACGTCAGTAACTTCGCGCTGAAGAGAAAAGTTGATCAAACCAAGTGACCGACCCTGAGTAACGTACTGGTCACCAATCACCGTGCGGGAACCGCCTGGGGTGCTGTTGACTAAAGCCGACAGATACGTGTTACGGACATAGAACCGCACGCCGTCAGGAATCTCTCCCCGAGCGTTATTGGAGCCAGTCGCCGCAGTCCATGTACCGAAACGACCCTCAGACGTGTCGGTCATGAAACCGCCCGTGTAAGCCGCAGCGTTAGCAGTCGGCGTGACCGTAGCGATCGCTAAAGTAATGTTACGGATCGATTCTTTACCTTTATAGAAGGTGCGGGGTGCCGTGACTGTCCAGTCAAACTGGTCGTCCACTACGAAGTGCGTACCGCCAAAGTCTAAGGTAACGTCGATACCCGTAGCACCTAACGTTTGGACCTCGGAACCTGTCACCAACTCAGACACCGTAAAGGAGCCCGCCGCCGTGTGCATTCCGTACATGTTCCATACAAACGTCGCTACACGACTACCAAACAAACCAGACACCGATACAACTTCCGTGCGGAACTTGGTGTTGTAGTCAGTGAAAGTGTAGCCGGAAGGAAGTGACGAGATGGTAACCGAACCTGTCGAACCAACTTGGGGTGCGTCAGTTACATCAGAAATTTCGGTAAATTGATTCGTATTGTTTAGAAGAGCGTCGATCTCTACGAGACCAGCACCGTTGGCTTGCAAGTAAAAAATGTCGCCGATGTTGTAGTTCGAAGCTCCGAACGTGAAGTCCAGAACTACTCCCAACTCAAGAAGCTGAGCCGTCAAAGACAACGGAGTCGCTTCGACAAGAGCTACCGTAGGTTTCGTCTGTACGGAGTTGAGCGGAGTAGGAGGCAAAGCGCTGTTGCCGCCAGAAACCGGAATCGCATTCCAAGCCAACGTCGCCGTCCGAGTAGGGGAAACACCAGCAGCCGCAGTCACTTCAATGCGGTAAACCCGACTGTAAGGATGACTGAAACTCGCCGAACTGTTGACCACGACCGTGCCCGTACCAGCAGCCGCTGAGTTGTTGACCGTAGAAAACGACCGGGTGAGGTGAGTGTTACCCGCGTTAGCAGAGTAAGAATCAACTTCGAACTCGTCGAAGAAGTCTACGTACTCTTCAAACCCCTGTTGGTCAGGGAAAGATCCCACTGCCGTTAACTGACGTACTTCAGCCGTGACCGACAAGGAGTTGATCGAAACCACAGGGATTAGATCCGAAATGTCTCTAGCCGTAGTCTGGTAGTCTAAGTAGTACTGAGTCGTCGGGTCGAATTCAGAGTCTTTGACCTGAATCTGATCGTAAACACCCAAGTTCAACACGAAGTCCCACTTGTTCTCCGTAATCAAGTTCCCGTCACTCGTATACAAGCGAACCGGCGAAGACTTCGCGCCGTTGGCGTTGTAGTCAAGGTCCGCAAGGTACGGCGACAGCGACGTAAAGTCGAGTGGCTCACCGAAACGGAAACTCTTCCGAACTGGCGTGTTCTTCACGACAAAGAGACGGTCCCCCTTGGCAACAAGGCATGGCACCCGGACTTCGTTCGGAAGCGTTCCACCACCTGGGAGGAAAAATTGACCAATGTAGACGCCGACTTCGACGTATCTGGTAGTAGCTAACGTGGGCATGTTTCCCTCTTGTAAGAAATCCTAAAGGACCAACTGATGGTGTGACAGACAACCGTCTCTGATTAAATCTTCACAAGGTAATTCGAATGGGGATGTCGGTGATAAACGACAATTTCTTCCCTGTTACAGGATCTTGTCCAGGCGTCCCCTGAGAGTTGTTTACGTAAATTACGACTCGACCCTGGCGAACTGGCTGTAAAAGGAAGGGTGCGGTACCCGTGACCAGTGCGATGTTGGGGTCGCTGGTAGCTAACCGGTAGCCCGGGACCATATGTTCAATAAACAACGGGTAAGGCTCGCCTAAACGAACCGCCTGATTAGCGACCAAGTTCTGAAACCTCGGGATTTCAGGGAAATGTCCGTTGACCACGCCGATAGCGGGCGGGACGATTCTAGGAATAGGAAGCTGGAGCGAGATAACCGTTTCAAAATCAAACGGAATATCAACGTTTCGCATCCAGACTTGGTTCTTAGTGTCACCCTCCACCGGGGTCGACGTGATCTGACCCGCAGTGATGCCCGACAACGGAGCCCGAATCTCCCAGTGCTTACCTGGCTCGTGGATGATTCCGTTGTTTATGATCTGGATCAAAGACCCCCAGATAAAGAGGACGAGCGTCGACAAGACGTTCGTCTCCTCTTCCGAATACGTGGCGACCGAGAGCGACAGAGATATCTTTCCTAAGAAAGTCAATCGTCCCTGCCACTGACCCTGATACATCCGACCCTCAACCAACTCGTTGATCCCAGCGTCTACGTGGTCAAACCCCTGGTCAATGATGAAAATGCTAGGCTTCCGAGCACCCGTGTTCTCTGCGAAGTACTTGGCAATGTGCAGTTTCCGCAAGTTTGCGTTGACCTTCATATCTTCGTCGTAAGTCAACGTCGTCACGTACTGGAGTCCCTCAGGACTGATGGACGACTTTAAATAGTTTCGATACACGCCGGTAGGACTAAAGAACTGCTCCATAACGTTCTGAACAGCACTTTTAGTGATCGACACCGCCTTATCAACGATCTGAGTATCGTAAGTGTCGTAGATCGACTCGGGGACCTTGTTTACTGAGTAACCTAACGGAGGAGTCGTCATCTGCCGTCCCCTATAGCTAGCAGCTCATTGAAAATAAGCTTCTGCGCCTCTTCAGGCAAAGCCTGGAGAGCGTTCACATCACCAGGAGTACACCCGAGCTTCAACGCCAACTGATTCGTCTTCACCTGACGGACCAAGCGATTCACCCAGTACTGGGTTTCGCTAGCGAGAATCTCTTCCTCACTCAACCCTAAACAGTCCTGGAACTTGGTCTTGATCAGCTCAAACGTTCTCGTCGCCTCTAACTTTTTTTCTCGGTAACTGTCCTCGACCAGACTAAGACGATGCCTCAAACGAGGAAGCTTCCGACGACGGCAGCGCCGCGTCCAAAAAGGAAAGAAAACTTCGTGCTCTACAATGTCGTTTTTAAGATCATCAATATCTAAACAAATTTCTTTTAAAGATTTGTATAAACTTTTTAACTGTACTAAATGATGAAGATACTCAAAATGTCTGCTCCCTTTCTGTGCAGTCGTTTTGAAATGCTCGATTTGGAACGGTGTGTGACCGAACGTAAAATTGTTTAGAGGTTTAAAGTTTTCCAATTCATCTAAGATCATAGCAGTCCGTTCGTTTGGAACGTAGAGATCGACGCGCCAGCAGCAGCCGTGTAAGGCAAGCTGGTAACCGGACTCGCCGTCTGAGTCGTGAAGTCGAACCGGTCAATAGCTGAATCTCCACTGAAGTAGCCGTTGAGCATGGAGTTAAACGACGCGGACAGGTCCGTAGTAGAGGTGACGGTAACACCCGTGCTCGACACTGTGTCCGTGTTCAGGTCGTAGCTGTAGATGTCGCCGTTAAACCGACCCAGATAAGCCACGTTATTGACTAAGTCGTTACAGCCCACCTGAATCAACGTCACACCGATTGCCGTTCCGGCAGACAAGGTGTCCGAGCCGAAATCTAATTTCTCCGTAGTCGAAGTCGCCGTACTGTGGACAATCAAACCCGTGGACGACGACTGCGCCGAGCCACGCTTCAGAGCCGGACTAGACAGGGTCGCCGCAATCGTCGACACAGTTTCGGTCGCATGCTCCATCTTATCTAGGGTGAGCAAGGTCGATGAACCGATCGTCTCACCACCAGCGATATAGCCAGACAGCTTGTTACCCACGCCTGTTGCACCAGAACGGGCAACGGAAAGAACCGGACCCAAGTCTGAAAGGGAACTTGTCGCGTAAACGAAGGACGAGATGATGGCACTAGACACTACGCCAACTTCACCCCCGTAAATGTAACCCGTACTAGGACTAGAGCTAGACGCCGTGTAAGCACGAGCAGAGCTAAGAGTTCCCGGGCTCGTGATCGCCGACGTGTCTACGTCAAGGTTAAGAGCATAAATAAAATTCTGGAATCCCGAGTCGTCGCCGCCCGCAAAATAGGCGTTGAACAGCGACGTGGTGTATCCCACCAAGTAAGCTTCCCAGTACAAGCGGTACGCCTGCGTGGTCGTCGTCGACAGCTTGAGAACAAACCCGTCGGTCTGGACCAATCGCACGCCAGTCGTCGGCAGGGTTGACACACCCGTCAACCCCTCAATAGACCACTGCGTTTGAATGGACTGGGGGACCGTAGCAAACGGAGCCTCGAACATGACCGTGACGCTAGACGCTCCGTCAGGGACGGTGACGTAGCCACGCTGCTCGCGCGTCTTAGCCAAGTCGGCGTAAGCGAACGTAATCTCAGTAGCACTGACGGCAGTCATCTGCTGGTCGGGGAGCGGAGCTACAGGCGGTAAAGTTACCGAGTAGCTTAAACCAAGGTTGCTGGGTGCTCGAAGACCTACGTAGTTCGTACCGAACGCCGTATCCTCGAAGAACCGTAGTTCGGTTTCGTCGTTAAGTTCTAAGAATTTCAGCGTGTCATCAAAAAACAGCAGCGCCGAGTGACCAACCGTCTGAGCTGCCGTGTAGTACGCCAGCCGTCCGGCTACGCCCGCAGGCTCAACGAGCATCTGGTAAGTGACCTGACCAGACGTGTCTACAACCAAGCCAGTGCCGTTCACGCCAGGTAAACCTGCCGGAATTAAAAGAGGACTATTGTCAATCGAAGTCGACGAGTTGTAGTACGCAAAAGCGTTGGTGACACCCGTACTGATCGAAATACCAGTAAGCACACTTACCCAGACGAGGTTCCCCGTCCCGTCCGTTGACAGGACTTGGTTAGGAGTACCGTCAGCATCAGGGAGCGTCCACGTTACCGGCGTTGTGACCAAGGCAGGAGCCTTAAAACCTACGTACCCAGCCGAGCCTGCGTCATAGAAACGTAAAGCAGTTTCATCGAACAGACTGAGATGCACACCAGGATTCTCGTCCTGTAACCGGACAAAGTCAGTTGTACCAATACCTAAAAGAAGATTTCCGAAGTTAAACCCAGGCGCGTCTCCCGCTCTAAGGAGCAAGTCGGCGGCGTCTACGCCAACACCGTTTCCTGACCGAAGGACTACTTCCGTAGGGGTCGCCGAGTCTTCTCCCGCAAACGTGAAGGTGACTCCTGAGACCTCAAACCCAGTGCCCGTGTAAAGCACTGTCGGTACAGGAGCTACTTCGCGAGCCGCTGACGTGTAGAACGCAAGAGCGTTCGTGATACCAGGATCCACCTGATCCACGAAACTAAGGTTCCCCGAAGCGTCCGACACCAGGACCTGACCCGACAACGTCGCGTCGGCAGCAGGAAGACGGAAACTCACATCGCCAGTAAGCGTAGGAGCCCGCAGCTCTACGTAATTCGCAGCGTCAAAGA
>Ga0163151_10007260_pt1 | contig 13029 bp, 14 predicted proteins | sample OliLakLV19MP5IB2_FD_145596 | JGI IMG/M metagenome (GOLD analysis project Ga0163151, IMG submission 145596) | Freshwater microbial mat bacterial communities from Lake Vanda, McMurdo Dry Valleys, Antarctica - Oligotrophic Lake LV.19.MP5.IB-2 | ecosystem: Environmental > Aquatic > Freshwater >...
GTTTTTTACGTATTAGTGAAAAAATAAATTGTAATAACTTGAAAATCAGACACTTATTTTTATTTGTTTTTTAAAAAAAATAACTAACTTCGTATTGTAAAATTTTAAAAGTAAAAAAATGGGACATTTAATTAAAAGCGCAAAGGCTAAAAGCGTATCTAAATTAACGGCAATTTCTGTATCAAAAGGAAATTTATCTGCTGTTGAATTAGAAAAGAATTTGTATAAGCCAATTTCGGAATTTAATTGGAAAGATGCTTCTCGTTCAGAATTGAATAAGGAGGTAATTTCTCATTATTCTAAATTGTTTGCATTATAAATAACTAAATATTATATAGTAAAAGAAGAGGTAAAACCCTCTTCTTTTTTTTTATACAAAAGGGTGGTACTATCTTCAGCTAAAAAACAGTCAGTCAAAAAACGTTCAGGTAACGATCAATACGATAATTTTGCTTTCCCTCACGGATTACAAGAAATTCATCCATATCGTATTTTAGTTAAGGACAAGAAAGAAAGGGAAAAAAAGTACGTTATTGAAATACATAGGTACAATGGCTTTGCAATGGTAAAGTTTTACCCACACCATTTAAAAAATAATCCCAAAAAATTTCAATTAAGAGGTAAAATGTTAGGCTATGAACTCACAAAGAGAACCATTTTAGCTATTATTTATGAATGCATGTTGTTGATGAGAGATTATTTAATTGTTAATCCGGATGAATTTGTTGGATATGTTGGACAAGCAGATGATAGAGATAATATTCGTAAACGAGAACAAGCTCAAAGATGTTGCATTTATAACATTTTAACCTCTTCTGTATTCAGTGATAAAGAGAAATATAAAATTTCATCAAGAAGACAATTTAAGGAGATCAACTTAAGGTTAATTAGACTTAAAAAATCTAAGCAAGATGGAAAACTTACAAAAAAACAAATGGAAAATTACAATTTGTTTTTAGATGTTTTTTCAAAATCTCCCGCATTACTTTATCAATTAATGACAGAGGTTACTCGAGAAAAAACCTTAAAGAGCGTTCAAGCGAGACTCGGAAAATCGTAATAATTTTTAAGTTTAACGAGTATTAATGTGGCCTATTTGTACCCCCTTAAATTCAATATCAGCTGAAACATACTGTAGTTAGCAATTAGACATAGTAAGTTACTTTATGTCACGGACATCCTTAACTGAAAGGTGAATTTTTTCAAAGTATAGCCCCTTCAGGAAACTGAAGGGGCTTTTTGTTTTATAAACAGTCTACTTCTGATAAGTTTTTTATTGGCTTTAAAAGTTCGAAATCATTTGTTTTATTTTTGAGTGAACCAAAACTTAAAACAATGCATCCAAATTATTTAATTATTCTAGCAGCGGCAATCGTGCCGATGGTAATGGGTTTTATCTGGTACAATCCCAAAGTGTTAGGAACAGCATGGATGAATGCTTCCGGGCTAACAGAAGAAAAAATGAAAGGCGCAAATATGGGCGTGGTTTTAGGAGTTTCTTTCTTGTTGAGTTTCATTCTTGCTTTTGTACTTCAATTTATTGTGATTCACCAATGGGGTGTTGTTTCAACACTTGCGGGAGACCCTAGCTTCCAGGATCCAACCACAGAATTAGGAATGTACTTCGCTGATTTTATGAATAAGCACGGACAAAATTTCAGAACATTTAAACATGGGGCATTTCATGGAACTTTTGCTGGATTAACAATAGTGCTTCCTATTTTAGGAACGAATGCTTTATTTGAAAGAAAAGGATTTAAATACATTGCTATCAATGTTGGTTATTGGACAATAACACTTGCACTGATGGGTGGAATTCTTTGTCAGTGGGCTTAATAAAAATTGACTAAGTAAATAAGTAAATAAAAAAAATCCCCACTCTATTTAGAGTGGGGACTTTTTAAATTTTAATTAAAATCAAAACATTACTTTGCTGATGCAACTACGTTGATGTTTATGTCAAAATCATTACTCAGTGCTTTGTCTCCCAATCCATCAAAGAAACTTGCAGAACCATATTTGATACCATATTTAGTACGGTCAACTACGATTTTTGCTATCGTTACAAACGTTTTTTCATCCATTTTAATCATAGCTGGAAATGCTATTTCGTTGGTTATTCCTTTGATAGTAAGTTTTCCGGTTACATCATAATCGTTACCTGATTTTAAAGTAGCTTTTGTCAATTCAAATGTTGCAGTAGGAAATTTATCAGTTCCGAAAAAATCATCTGCTTTTAAATGACCTACTAATTTACCGTTCCATTCTTTATCAGTTAAATCAGTACAAGTAATCGAAGTCATGTCAATTTCAAAAGTTCCTCCGGTGATGCTTTTTCCATCTGAAGTAATGTTTCCCTTTGAAATAGTAATTCCTCCTGCATGTTCTCCGGTTACTTTTCTTCCTACCCAAGCAGCTGTGGTGGATTTAGTATCAATTGCATAATTTACGTTTTTTGCTTTAGGGCTTGTAAAAGCGAATGCTCCAAGTGCAGCTACTGCAAGCAAGCCAAATGTCATTTTTTTAATCATTTTTTAAGGTTTTTAGAGTTTAACACGACAAATATATAAAATATATGTATATACATATAATGTTTTAACATATTTTTAACATTTTCCTGTTTTATAACCCCAAATTAACAAATGCTAGGCCATAAAAAGAATAAAATCGATAGTATCCTACTTATTATAGTTGAAAGGGCGGGATAAAAGGTTTGACACGAAACTCAAAATGGCAAATAGAAAGGAAATTGTTCTATTTGCCATTGAGAGCAGAAGTACAAAAGTTATTTTTTGAATTCTATAGAAACAGAATTAATACAATAACGTAATCCTGTAGAAGTAGGACCATCATCAAAAACATGTCCTAAATGTCCAGCACATTTAGCGCAGGTAATCTCGGTACGAATCATTCCATGAGACTTATCTTTTATGTAAACTACTTTTGTAGAATCCACAACATCAGAAAAGCTGGGCCAGCCACATCCGGCATCAAATTTTGTATCTGACTTAAATAATTCGGAGTTACATCCCGCACATACATACATCCCTTTTTCGGTATGTAAATAGTATTTGCCAGAATAAGGCATTTCGGTTCCTTTTTCCCTTAATACATTGTATTGTTCAGGACTAAGTGTTTTTTTCCACTCTTCTTCTGTTTTTACAACTTTGTTTGAATCGTTCATAGTAGGTTGGGGTTTTTGAGTTGTCTGTCCGGTTCCATTACAAGCAACCAGACTAAAAGAAACTAATAATAAGGCTATATTTTTCATGACTATATAATTTAGTAGCATATACGTATAACACTTGATAGTTGGATTTGGTTCATGTAATTCTCATCAAAGTTAAGGATGTTTATACAACATGCATTCTTGTCTTTCTATCATTTTTTTATTTATCTTTGGTTAAACTAAACTATAAAACTATGAAAAAAATCTACTTAATATTAGCAATATGCACATCTGCATTTATTACAAACGCACAAGTATTCTGGACCGAAAATTTTGGTACAGGATGTAATCAGGGACAATTAGCTAGTGCATTTACTGGAGCTAATGGTGCATGGACAATTGCTTCGACAGGAACAAACGATGCAACTGCTAACACCTTTTATATCGGAGCTCAGGAAGCAGGAAATGCAATTGGAACTTGTGGAACTGGGTGTACCGGAACAATTGATGCAACACTTCACGTTGGGAATGTTGCTATTGCCTTCGTTTCTTTGGCTGCAGATAATGGAGCATCTTATTTTTCAGGGGTGACAGGTGCTTGTTCCAGTTTAGGAATTTGCGCAACAACAAACAGAAGAGCAGAATCGCCTATTATTAACTGTACAGGAAGAACATCAATCACTCTTTCTTGTGGTTATATGGAAAATGGAGATGGAGTAAATGATGATGCTACTCTTTGGTATTCGGCAGACGGAGGTACAACCTGGACGTTATTAAATAATATGGCTAAAACTTTGTTTGGAACTTGTTCTCCACAAGGAATGTGGACTGCATATTCATTTGCATTACCAGCAAGTGCAAACAACAATGCATTTGTAAAAATTGGATTTAACTGGACAAATAACGATGACCAAGTTGGAACGGATCCTTCATTTGCGGTTGACGACATTGTATTGTCAACTCCTCCTACAGGAATTGCAGATGCATCTGCTGAATCACTTGAGATATTCGCTACTGGAGGCAACGTAATCATTAAATCAAATGATGTTGTTAATTTGCAAGGAGTATTTGATATGTTAGGAAGAACAATTACTTGTTCTTTGGAAAACAATACAATCAATTTAGAAACTCAACCTTCTGGAATCTATTTTGTGAGAGTTGATGTAAAAGGACAAACTTATACTAAGAAAGTATTTATTAAATAAAATCTAATTGCTTGATTACAAAAACGGGCTTCGCACTTTGGCGAAACCCGTTTTTGTAATTTTTGACTTTTAACTTAAGAGCTTTTGACTTTAATTAACCCGCCCAGCCTTCTCTATCCAAGCTTCTGTATTGAATAGCTTCTGCCAAGTGATTGGTTTCAATGTTTTCACTTGCATCTAAATCGGCAATGGTGCGTGCTACTTTTAATATTCTGTCATAAGCTCTTGCCGAAAGTCCTAATTTTTCCATTGCAGTTTTCAGAAGTTGATTTCCTGCTTCATCAATTTTACAAACTTCGCGCAATTGTTTGGAGCCAATTTGAGCATTGCAATGCACTCCTTCATTTTTCGTAAAACGTTTTTCCTGAACAGCTCTTGCTTTTATTACGCGACTTCTAACAGATTCACTTTTTTCTGATTTTCGTTCTTCTGCTAATTCGTTATAAGAAACAGGAGTAACTTCCACGTGAATATCAATTCTGTCTAATAATGGTCCGGATATTTTATTCAGATATTTTTGTACCGTTCCCGGAGGACAAACGCATTCCTTTTCGGGATGGTTGTAATAACCACAGGGGCAAGGGTTCATGGAAGCAACCAACATAAAACTGGCAGGGTATTCCACCGAAAATTTTGCTCTGGAAATAGTCACAACTCTATCTTCCAAAGGTTGACGCATTACTTCTAAAACGGTGCGTTTGAATTCAGGCAATTCATCTAAAAACAAAACACCATTGTGTGATAAAGAAATTTCTCCCGGTTGCGGAACTCCACCTCCACCAACTAAAGCAACATCTGAAATAGTATGATGAGGAGAGCGAAAAGGACGGATAGAAACCAAGCCAGTATTTTTCCCCATCTTTCCTGCAACGCTATGAATTTTTGTTGTTTCCAATGCTTCTTGCAAATTCATGGGTGGTAAAATAGTGGGCAATCTTTTTGCGAGCATTGTTTTTCCAGCTCCAGGAGGACCAATCAAAATTAAATTATGTCCACCCGATGCTGCAATTTCCAACGCTCGTTTAATATTTTCTTGTCCTTTTACATCCGAAAAATCGAATTCTGTTTCTTTCAATTTAGAAAAAAAATCATCTTCGGTATTAATAATAGTCCGAGTCAATTCAATATCGCCATTAAAAAAGTCAATCACTTCTTTAATGTTTTCTACTCCGTATACTTCAAGTCCGTCTACTATTCCAGCTTCTTCCGCATTTTGTTTGGGAAGAACAATGCCTTTAAATTTTTCGTTTCGGGCTTGTATAGCAATTGGCAAAACTCCCTTGATAGGTTGCAGACCGCCATCCAATGAAAGCTCTCCCATTATTAAATAATCCCCAATTTTATCGGAAAGAATTTGTTCTGAAGCCGCTAAAATGCCAACAGCAATGGTTAAATCATAAGCCGAACCTTCTTTGCGAATATCGGCTGGAGCCATATTGATAACAATACTTTTCCCCGGGATTTTATACCCATTATTTTTAAGAGAAGCAGCAATACGTTGCTGACTTTCTTTTACGGCACTATCAGGTAGTCCCACCATTAAAAAATTTACTCCCGGGATGATATTCGTCTCCACCGTTACTGTTGTGGCATTGATGCCATAAACGGCACTGCCATAGGTTTTCACTAGCATAATTTACAATTAATAAAATTTCGGGAGTAGGGGGCAAATGTACAAAAGTCCTTTCAAGATAGCCGTGTAAACACGGCTGTTTTTTGTCTATCAATTACTAAGAATTAATTGAATTTTAATTTTTTTATTCTACTTTTTGGTCGTACATTAGCTTAATAAATCAATAAAAAATAATCAAACCCAAATAAAATGAAAAAAATTGCTACACTTACATTGGGATGCTTACTTGGCTTAGCAGTTCAAGCACAAACATTCTCTGATGATTTTGAATCGTACACTTCCGGCATTGCTTTAGGGCCACAATCTCCTGATTGGAGAACATGGGCTGGAGCAGGTGGTGGTGCTGATGATGCTAACGTTGTTACAACAGATAATCATACAACTGCTGGTGCAAAATCAATCTACTTTTCTTCTACAAGTTCAACAGGTGGACCTCAAGACGTAGTTTTGCCTTTTACTGCAGGAGCACCTTTAAATACAGGTCAGTTTTCATTTAAATCTTGGTTTAAAGTTCCAACTGCTAAAACAGCATATTTCAATTTTCAAGGTACTTCTACAATGGGTGGAATGTATGTATTGGATTGTTTTATGACTGCTACAGGAGCTGTTCAAATTCAAAATTCAGGAACTATTGTTGCTAGCGGAACTCATCCGTTTGGTGCTTGGTTCGAATTAGAAATCACTGCTAACTTCAATTCAAATTCTTGGGAATTATTCATCAATGGTGTTTCTCAAGGAACATGGTCAAATGCAAACAATCAAGTTTGGGGTATCGATTACTACCCTGCTGATGCTGCTGCAAGTTTCTGGATTGATGATGTTGAGTATGATGTAACTCCTTACACCCTACCTGCATTAAATGCTGCTGGAAATTTATTAAACATTTCTAACGGATTGGTTGGTTCAACTAGATTACCTGCTGTAACCGTTAGAAATTTAGGAACAACGGTTATCAATTCATTTGATATTTCAATTACTCAAAATGGTGGAGCACCAGTAGTGAAAAATGTAACTGGTTTAACACTGGCTTCATTAGCTAATACTATTCAAACCTATACAGTTCCATTTACATTGGTAGCTGGTACAAACACTTTTGTTGCAACGATTAGCAACGTAAATGGTATGGGTGCTGATGGTGATGCTTCAGATAACGTTCTTACAACAGTTTTAAATCCTGTTACTCCGGCTGCTGGTAAAATGGTAGTTGCTGAAGAAGGAACAGGAACATGGTGTCAGTGGTGTCCAAGAGGTGCTGTTTACATGGATGCTATGGATACAAAATATTCAGGATTCATTGCTCCAATCGCAGTTCACAATGGTGACCCGATGACAGTTACTGCTTATGATGCAGCTATCGGTGCATTAATTGGTGGTTATCCAAGTGCTTTGGTAGATCGTTTACCGGAAATAGACCCAAGTGCAATTGAAACAGATTTCTTAACTCGTATTGTTGTTGCTCCTAAAGCATTTGTAATGAATGGTGCAACTTATAATTCTACAACTCGTGTATTAAATGTTTCAGTAACATGTACAAATCAAGCAGTATTAACTGGTAACTACAAAGTTGCTTGTGTGCTTACAGAAGATGATGTAACTGGAACTACTGGTTATGCTCAATCAAATGCTTATGCAGGTGGTGGCGCTGGACCAATGGGTGGTTTCGAATTATTAGCAAACCCAGTTCCTGCTTCACAAATGGTATACGATCACGTTGCTCGTTTCATTAGCCCTAGTTTCACTGGAATTGCAAATGCTCCAGGAACTACAACTGCTATTGGTGGTGTATTTACTTGGACATTCACATTTACTTTGCCAGCAGGATATGATGATACTCAAATTCACATTGTTGGATTATTCATGGATCCAACTGGTAAAATCGATAACGCTGCATCAACTACAATTCCTGAAGCAGTTGCAAACGGATTTGTTACAGGTTCGGGAGTTGGAATAAACGATATCGCTTCTGCACCAGATGCACAAGTGAGTATCTATCCAAATCCTTCTGCTGACTTGTCAACCATTGCTTTAAATCTTACAAAAGCATCTACTGTTTCTGTAGCAATTTATTCAGTAGACGGTTCTTTAATTGGAAGCAAAGCGTATGGTGAATTAAATGGAAACATGAATTTACCGGTTGATATGACTCCGTTTACTTCTGGAATTTATTTTGTAAATGTTACGATCGATGGAAATACTTCTGTATTGAAATTGATTAAACAATAATAGAAAGTAATTAATACTAAAAATCCCGCTCCGATTGTTTCGGAGCGGGATTTTTATGACATAAGATTGATCTTAAAGTGAAGCTTCTACTAAATGTATCAAGGAATGAATTACTTTGATGTGAATCTCTTGAGCTCTATCAGCATACTCACTGTGCGGGGCGCGAATCTCTACATCACACAATCCAGCTATTTTGCCTCCATCTTTTCCGGTTAAACCGATAATCAACATTCCTTTCTCTTTTGCTGAGGTGATAGCATTTATCACATTAGCAGAATTTCCGCTAGTACTAATCGCTACTAAAATATCTCCTTTGTTTCCTAATGCTTCAATATATCTTGAAAAAACTTTATCATACCCGTAATCATTCCCCACACATGAAAGGTGAGAAGGGTCAGAGATGGATACAGCCGGCAATGCTCTTCTGTCTTCACGAAAACGACCGCTCAATTCTTCAGCAAAATGCATGGCGTCACACATAGAACCACCATTCCCACAAGAAATAATTTTATTCCCCTTTTTTATGGCTTCCGAAAGCAATTTCCCTGCTTTTTCTATCCCTTCAATGTTTTTAGGCTCCGAAATAAACTGTTGTAATACCTTTTGGGCTTCGTTTAGGTTGTTTTCAATCAATGATTTGCTCATGGGTCATTTGGTTTTCAAAACATAAAATTAAGTCTTTTGGCATAACATTTGAAATTATTGCAAGGAATTTATATATTTACCCTATACTATTGTGGCTCAAGGCTCATAGTATCAAATTTTAAACTAATACATATGAAAAAAATCTTTACTACTCTAACATTAATACTAGGTTTAATAACTGTTGGAACAGCTCAAGGCACAAAAGCGGCAGTAGCAGAAGAAAGTAACTGCTATACAAAATGGGCTCAAAAATTTCAGGATAGAGGAGCTGAAGATGTTGCCGATGGATCTTATACAGATGTCATTATCTCTATTAGAAATGGAGCAGATGCAGAGTGCTACAACGGTAAGTGTGACGTAAAAGACGGAAAGATTACTGCGATGTACATCAAATTAGAAGACAGTTCTTTCGAACAAATCAAGAGAAAATCGCGTTACGAAAATGTTCCTTTGGTTATTACTAACGGAATGTCTAGTCCGCTTTTAACAATGGAAAGCGAATTGATAAATGTTCTGTTTATAAAAAAGATAAAACCTAAAAAAGCAGGTTTTGTGAAAGCAGCTGAACCTACGGATGATTAAATAGATATTTTTATAATTGAAACGCCTCTTAGCTTTTTGCTAAGAGGCGTTTTTTATATTAAGAAACTGCTCATTTTTTTTTTCATACTACTTGTCACATGAAATACGCTTTGAAGAATACACTACTAAAGTAAACCCAAAGCAATGAAAAAAGGATGTGTATTACAGTTTCAAATGTTTTGCCTTTCCATAATTCTGAGGAATAACCGAAAAACTGAATAACTAATCGTATCGTCCAGAATATTCCTAATCCCAGTAGTAACTTCCTTCCCAGAGTTGTTTCAATTAATTCGTTTGAAGATGTGACGCATAATAATCCCATTAGAAAGACTATCAAAGCAATAAAAAAGGTATGAATGGTCATCATTTGTCGGTTGACTAAACTCAATGATTTAAGTTCTTTGTCCCAATTGAAATATTTTGGAAAAACAACATGTATCAATGCCAAGGCAATCATCAGTATTCCAATTGTTTTTAAATGAAGATGCATCTTATAAAATTAGTATTTAAAATTTAGGGACAACAAGTGAAGATAGACATAAAGGGAGTGAATTTAGTTTCTTTAAATGAAGTAAATCCTGCATGATCAAACGCTTTTTTCCATGTTTTTCGAGAAAAAAAGTGAGCAAAACCTACTGAGAATGCCATAAAATTTGGAAAATCACGCAAATGTTCTACCATAATCACTTTTCCATTTGGTTTGCAAAGTCGGTAACACTCTTTTAAAAATTGAACCTTTTCTTCATGTGATCTAATTTCATGAGCAGCCGAGAGCAGAAAAATAATGTCAACCGATTTATCTTTTAAAGGTATAGAGTTGGATTTTATTTGCTGAGTACCAGGATATGCTAAACTTACTTTTCGCGCTCTTATAATTGCGGGCTCGGTATGTTGTTTGGCATTATAAAAATCAAAAACTTTTAAATCGGATTGAGGGAAATTATTTTTAATGATAAAACTCGTTTCATCAAAACCAGCATTAATGTTAAGAATTTGATTTGAACTAGAATCTGTAAGGGAGCAATTTTTCAACCAATGGAAATCATAATATCCAGAAAAGTCATATACATAAGCAGATACTATTAAAGGCATTATTAAACCGTATAGAAAAGATGCGACAATCAACCAATAGATAAGGCCTGACCATTCAATAAATACATGGCTTGTTATTATTAAAGCTAAAACGCCAATGCCTATTACATAAAAGTGACGGTTAAAACTTAAAATATTTAATACGCCTTGGAATGGTCTTCTCCTTATTTCCATTGTTCAATTTTACCTTTTTTCCAATAATATGGAATGTTTTTAATAATAAAGGCATTTGCCAAACAAACGTTTTGAAGTTTCAATGAACTTAAAAACGCAAAATTATAGTCTTTAATTTTTACAGGAGCAGGGGTCCAGTTTTCTCTTACGCCTTCAATAACTAGCACTTCTCTAGTTATTTTGTTATAGGTAAAAGTAAAAGGCAAAGGTCCCGCAAACCTTCGTGCTTCTTTCCAGTCTGTAAATGGCGAATGCTCCGGTAAAGAAATTTCTTCTTCCGTTTTATCAATCGTAATTTTGAATTTTGAAATGACAGAGTTTATTTCTTTTGTATTGAGTCTTTCAATTTGATTGATATCGGTGGTTGTGTAATTGTAATGGGTGAATACGTTGCCCATAAACTCCATTTTCTTTTTGTCCGTTTCAGATTTCAGAATGTATAAGCCACGTAAATTTTTTCCGGTTTTGTTTCTATAACGAACAAATACACGATAACCAATCAGAAAAAAATCGTTGCCCATAAATTTGGGAAATCCTTTTGGTCGCAAATCTTTTGTCTGAACCATGGCAATTGCAATAAATGCCCATTTGTCTTGAAATGTGTCAAGCGTCAAGCATTCAGGAATAAGATTTTGAAGTTGTTCTTTTGGAACTGCAAATGTTAAAACAAGCGAACTTTCAAAAAACGCTTCTACTGCAAATGGATGATTTTTTAGAAATGAAAGCATTAGGTTTGTTGGGTTATTTTTTTGTTGAGATGAAATTCATTGTAATATATTACTAAAATTAACAAGAAAGCAAACATAGAATTCATTTTTCCCCAAAGTAATAAGTCTGGGACCAAAATATACTCCAGTGTGTTCATTGTCGCCACAACAGCTATTTGTACAACAGCGTTTATTCTAGTCTTAAAACCACTTAAAATCCAAATGGCCATAAAAATTTCTGATAACCCGATTGAAAATGTAAAGAGCCTTGAATAGTCGTTGCCTAAAATTCTTGAAACTATTTGTTCGTGTCGGGGAACAAGATTTAAAACTTTACAAAATAATCCGTTTGCGATCCAGACTGTCGCAATACAAAAGGTCAATAGTTTGTGAATTTTATTGTTTGTCATCATTAATCTTGTTGTTCTTTTCTTCTAATGCAATTCTTATTTTTTATGATATAAAAAAAGCCCCGAGTCTTAAACCTCGGAGCTTTCTATAATTTTCTAAAACTCTTATTTAGCCAAAACCAATTTTTGAACTAATTTTTGAGTGTCATTTTTAATAGTGATGAAATAAGAACCTGCATTCAAATCAGCAACATCTACATTTACTATTTGTCCTTGTACAGGATTTGAAATAGAATGTATTTTCACTAATCTACCAGTTACATCTGTAATTTCAACAACAGTTAATGAATTCATGTTATAACCAAATTCAACATTCACATAAGTGCTTGCAGGGTTTGGATAAATCAACACACCATTGTTTTCAGAAGCAGCAGTAATTCCTGTTGCAGTTGATACCGTTGCAGTAACTGGAACTCTTGCACTAACACAATTAGTAGTTGCAGTTTGAATTTTCCAATCATAGTAATAGTAATAAGCTGAACTACTTGTTGTTGTTCCTGTCCATCCGTTTGTTACAGATACTAATCCTGCAGTAGTATAAGGATAAGTTATTGCTCCACCAGAATTTCTTTTTAAAGATGGGGTAGTAGGTTGTGTTAAACGATAACCAACTCCCGGAGTTAATGGGAAGTTTAAAGTAATAACAGAAGAGTCGATAGGAAGACTTGCTGTTGTGAATGTATTAAGAACCGTACCCACATTGTTTCTTAATTGAATAGTACGTGGACCTGTTGTAGTTGCATAAACTTTAACAGAAACAAGAGTACAAGCAGCAAGTACGTCAAAGTCTAATCCTCCGTTTACCCCGCTTGTTCCAGAACTAGACCCATTTGCACGTCCGCCATTGTTCGTTGATCCAGCATAACTTGTTGTTTCATCCACAAAATAAGTAGTAGTTGTACTAATAGTAGGAGTAGTGTAAGCCGTTCCTGTCATTAAAGATGAGCCTCCAGTTGAAGCAGCATACCAATTTAATGTTCCACCTGCACCTGCTGCACTTAAATTAAATGTTGCAGGACCAGGACCAGTAGCGCCTGTTGTTGTAGGACTAGGTGCTGCCAAAACAGAAACTACAGTTGGTGCAGAAGTCCATGCCTGACATAAACCTGTTGTAGTTAATGAATATGTTCCAGATGTTGGTGGATTAATTGTTTGTGTTGTTCCAGTATATCCGGAAGGGCCTGTCCAG
>Ga0163151_10007266_pt1 | contig 13018 bp, 9 predicted proteins | sample OliLakLV19MP5IB2_FD_145596 | JGI IMG/M metagenome (GOLD analysis project Ga0163151, IMG submission 145596) | Freshwater microbial mat bacterial communities from Lake Vanda, McMurdo Dry Valleys, Antarctica - Oligotrophic Lake LV.19.MP5.IB-2 | ecosystem: Environmental > Aquatic > Freshwater > Lake...
CCTCGGTGGACACCTCAAAACCGGCCAATGGTCGACGGCTGAAAAGCGGCCAATGGCGAGCGGCCCAGACGGGTTCGTCGCTCTCTACGCCGCCGATCCTTCGGCGTGCAAGTCGGTGCCGGTTTTGGTGCGCCAGCTTCGGGGTCCGCATTTGAGGATGTGGGCATGGTGGAGGAGCCGATCGAGGAGCGCCGTGACGGCGGCGGTGTCGCCGAGGAGCTTGCCCCAGTCGTCGACGGGACGGTTGGACGTGAGCAGCGTGCTGACGCGTTCGTAGCGACGCATGATGAGTTCGAGGAGGTCTTCGGCGGCGGTGGCGGGCAGCTTCCGCATGCCGAGGTCGTCGATGATGAGCAGCGGGACGGTGGCGAGGTCGTGCATGACCGCGCGGCGCGTGCCGTCGATGCTGGCTTCGACGAGCTGATCGAGGAGCGCGTGGGCCTCGAAGTAGCGGACGCGCCAGCCCTGCTGGATGGCGGCCTGGCCGATCGCCTGCGCGAGGTGACTCTTGCCGGTGCCCGGGGGCCCGAGGAAGAGCGCGTCTTCGTGCTGCGCGACGAAACGGGCCGTGGCGAGGTCGAAGACGAGCGCGCGATTCAGCTTCCGATTGAAATCGAAATTAAAAGTGTCGAGCGTCTTGGCGGGATCGCGAAAGTGCGCCTGCGTGCGGCGCCGCGCGAGCAAGCGATCCTGGCGGCGGACGAGTTCATCGGTGACGAGCGCGGCGACGAGATCGAGCGGCGCCTGACGTTCGGTCTGGGCTTGACGGAGGCGCGCCTCCAAGACGTCGGCCATGCCGGAGAGGCGGAGCTGGCGGAGCGCGCGGTCGAGTTCGGCGAGGGTCATTCGGGGATCTCCTGTGCGGCGGTCTGGCGATCGATGTGATCGCGGTAGTGGGTGAGCTGGCGGATGAGCGGATCGATCTGGCGAAGGCTCGGCGCGCGGCCGGTGCGACGCTCGAGATAGCGGCGGACGAAGCGATACGTCGGGACGGCGAGTTCGAGCGCGGCGGCGCACGCGTCGTCGACGGCCGCGACGCCGTGCTGTTTGGCGAGCGCGAGGACGCCGAGGATGCGCCGGATGCCGACGATGCCGTCCTGCGCATGGATCGCCGTGCAGAGCGCGCCGATCGACGGCCCGGCGGTGACGGTGCGGGCGAGGAGCTGCTCCGTACTTGGCGGCGTGCGGCGCGGCCGATCCTCGTCGCGAATCCGATGGAGCCCGCGCGCCTGCCGTCGATGCTCGCAGACGAGCTGGCCCGTGTGCGGATCGAGGACGCGGACCCGCACGTCATCCCACTGCACTGGCAGCCGCGTGCCGAGCGGGATGCGGGGCGGCACGCTGTAGTAGGCGCTGGCGACCTCGACGCAGCCGTCGAGATGCACCGTCCGGACGCCGTAGTCGTAGTAGCGAAACGGTTCGAGTGGGAGCGGTTGGAGGTGCGGGTGCTCCTCGGCAAACATCGCGGCCACCTGGCGCTTGGTCGTGCCGTGGATGCGCGTATCGGCCCACCGCGTCTCCCAGTGATCGAGGTACTGCTGCGCGGCCGCGAGCGTCTCGAAGCGCATCCCGCGCAGCGGCGTCCGCTGCGCGTGGCCGACGCCCGACTCCACCTTGCCCTTCCGATCGGGATGGCGGACGCGACACGGGAGCGCGACCGCGCCGTAGTGCGCGAGCACGTCGCGATAGAGCGGATTGAGCGTCGGGTCGTGGACGTCGGCCTTGAGCACGCCCTCCTTCAAATTGTCGAGGACGACGATGCGCGGCACGCCACCGAGACGGCGAAACGCGGTCTCATGGAGCTGGGCCCAGATCGCCGCACTCGACTGAAACGTGAGCAGTCGGACCGCCTTCCGACTCGCGCCGAGCGTCAGCACGAAGAGCCGCGTGCGGCGGTACTTCCCCGTCTGCGGATCACGCACCATCGCGCCGTCGCCGTAGTCGACCTGCGCCTCCTCGCCGAGTGGCGTGACGATCACGGGGTGCGCCTCGGCGGTCGGCGTGCCGCGGAGCTGGCGCACGAAGCGACCGACGCTCGCGTAGCGCGCCGTGAAGCCGTGCTGCGACACCAGATCCTGCCAGATCGCCACGGCGTTCCGGCCGCGGCCGAGCGCCTCGACGATCACCTCGCGGTACGGCTCGCACGCACTCGCTTGCGGGCTCCGACCGGGGCGCGGCGGCCAAACCGGCGGCGCCGAGTCGGTGGACACCTCATTGGCCGGTTTTGCTTCGGGGCCGGCGTCGGAGTCGGTGGACACCGCGTTGGCCGGTTTTGGGATTGGCCGCCGACCCCACCCACCCGGCGCGCGCACCGCCAGGCCCGCGGCCTTCAAATACGCGCTTGCCGTCTCGCGGCGGACGCCCGTCGCGTCTTCGATCCGGCGCAGCGGCCATCCGAGCCGCCCCAACGCCACTACCTGCTGCCGCTTCGTCTCGCTCAAGACATTGCCCATCCCGGCAGGGATCACGCGATCCCCGCCCGCTCAATGTCTGGGCGCGCTACCGTTGGCCGGTTTTCAGGTGTCCATCATTGGCCGGTTTTGGGTGTCCACCGAGGCAAGCCCGCGCGCGCCTCGAGCAGGCAGGTCTCTGGCCAAACCCGAGCCTGCAGCTCGCGGGCGCTGACGACGTAGTCTTTGCGAATGAAGGCGATTACGACGCGAGCATCGGCTTTGAGCAGCGCTTCCCGGTCGCGGGGCGTCTCGCGCGCGGGCGGGATGTGGCACGGGTTGACATTGCGATCGCGGTCGCCGAAGTCCGCGACGCCACGCGCCTCCTCGTCGCGGAGGTCGAGATCTCCTTCTCCGAGCTGCTGGTCCTGCAAGAGCAGATCGCCGCGCGCGCGCAGTTGATTGCCGTTAACCGCCGTCTCGCTGACGTCTCGGCGCATCGCGCGGCACTCGCCGAGGTCTCGGCGCTGGATGTGAACACCGCACAGCTCGAGTTGCACCGGCTCGAGCTCGAGCGGGATCTGCTCACCGCACAGGCACAAGCGCGATCCACCGAGTTGAGCCGGCTCCTCGGCCGCGACGCGGACGCCACGGTGACGGTCGCTGGCGAGCTCGTACCCGGGCCTCCACGATCGCTTGCCGAGCTCCGGGAAACCGCCCTGGCGTGGCGACCGGATCTCCAGCAACTGCGCCTCGCGGCCGATCGTGCGCGCGCCGAGCAAGCGCTCGCCAAAGCCGAGCGCTGGGAGGACTGGGCGCTCGGCTTCCGGTACGCGCGTACCCGCCAGCCGGTCGTGGGGGCACCGTCACAGCCGAGCGATCAACTCCTCGGGCTGAGTGTCTCGATCCCGCTACCCTTGTGGAATCGGAACCAGGGCCGCATTGCCGAGATGCAGGCGCTCGAGGCACAGGCGCGCAGCCGGGCCGCGGCCTTGGAGCTCACGATCCTCGCGGACGTGGAGTCGGCGCATCACCGGGTCGAGGATCTGGGCGCTGTGACCGAACGCTATCGGACGCGGGTCACACCGCTCACCAGTGAAAACGTTCGGCTCGCGCAAGAAGGCTACCAGCACGGGCTCGTCCCCGTGACCCAGGTCGTGCAAGTGCAGCGGCAGCAGAGCGAACTCCGTACGGCGTACCTCGACGCCCTTGCCCAGTACCGGCAGGCGGCGATCGAGCTGGAAACCGCGGCGGCCACGAGTCCCCTACTCGCGCATCCGGAGGAGATCCGATGAAATCCAACGCAACGCGATCGGCGACGACACGATCGTTGGCGATCACCGCAGTCTTCGTTCTTCTCACGACCGTGCATCCCGGTCGTGCCGTCGGTCACGGCGAGCAAATGGCGACCGGGGGCGGCGGCGGACCTGTTGGGATGACGGCCGAGCAACGAACCGCCATCGGACTCGAGACGGTCGAAGCGACCTTTCACGACATCGATACGGTCCTGTCGCTGAACGCCGTCGTCGCCTTGGATCCCGACCGTCACGTCTTTGTGAGCACGCGGGTGGAGGGACGCGTGGAGCGCATTCTCGTGCGCCTCGGCCAGCGCGTCGTCCGCGATCAGCCGCTCGCCGTCATCCAGTCACGCCTCCTCGGCAACCCGCCGCCGACGGTGACCGTCACGGCCCCCATGGCGGGCGTGGTGGACGACCGCCTCGTGGCGCCCGGTGAAGCCGTCGATCCCAGCAAGACGCTCTTTCACATCGCCGACCTCGCACAGGTGATCGTGCAAGCGGAAGCGTACGAGGACGACGTCGCCAAAGTGGCCCTCGACCAACCCGCTCGCATGCGGGTGCCCGCGTACCCTGGAGAATCCTTCGAAGGGACCGTGACCTATGTCGGGCAACAGCTCGATCCGGTGAAGCGGACACTGCCGGTCTGGATCACGGTCGCGAATCCCACCGGGCGTCTCAAGCCCGGGATGTTCGCCCAGGCAACGGTGATCCTTCAACAGCTCGCCCAGGTCCTCGCGGTTCCGCGCGCGGCCCTGCTCGAGGCGGGCGGCGAGCGCTTCGTCTTTGTCGATACCGGGAGCACCCTCGTCCGCACGGACGTGCGCGCCGGAGCCAGCGACGATCAGTTCGTCGAAATCGCCGAGGGGCTGGTTCCCGGCGACCGCGTCGTCACCCAGGGCGTACGCGAGGTGTACACCGCGTGGCTCACCGGCGGGTCGCCCCCGCAGGACGAGCACTAGGACCAGGGGCGCCCATGTTCAATCGCATCATTCACTGGTCGCTGCGCAATCGCCTCGTCGTGGTCGTCGGGACCGTCGTCTTCCTCTGCGCGGGTGGCTGGGTGCTCCAGCATATGTCCGTGGACGTCTTCCCCGAGTTCGCGCCCCCGCAGGTCGTCGTGCAAACGGAAGCGCCCGGCCTCGCGCCAGAGGACGTCGAAGCGCTCATCACGTTTCCCGTCGAGAGCGCCGTCAACGGAACCCCGGGAGTCGAGAGCGTCCGCTCGGCATCCTCGGTTGGTCTTTCAACCGTCGTGATCGTGTTCGAATGGGGCACCGATATCTACACGGCGCGGCAGCTCGTTGGGGAACGGACCCAGTCGGTGCGGGATCGCTTTCCTCCGGGGACCAACGCGCCGGTGATGCTGCCGATCACCTCGGCCGTCGGCTGGATGGTCAAATATAGCCTCCAGAGCCCGACCCGTCCGCTGATGGATCTCCGCACCATTTCGGATTGGGAGATCCGGCCCCGGCTGCTCGCGCTCGGCGGCGTGGCCTCGGTCGTCTCCATTGGCGGGGACGTGAAACAGTACCAAGTGCTGCTCGACCCCGCGCGGTTGTCGGCCTATGGCCTCACGGCGGAGGACATCCGCACGGCGCTCACGCGCTCGAACGTGAACGCCCCGGGTGGGTTCCTGACTGATCACGCCCAGGAGTACGTCGTGAGCGCAGTCGGTCGCATCACCTCCCTCGACGACGTCCGGAACACGATTGTGACCGTGCGCGACGGCACCCCCGTCCTCCTCCGGAACGTCGCCACCGTGCAGTTCGGCGGGGAGATCAAGCGCGGTGACGGCGCCTTCGGGCTCGAGCCTGCCGTGATTGGCACAGTCTCGAAGGCCTACGGAGCCGACACGCTCACGACCACGTACAAAGTCGAGACGGCCCTCCGGAGCATCCAAGCGACCTTGCCCAAAGACATCACGCTGAACATCGAGGTCTTCCGGCAGGCCGACTTCATCGAGTCGTCGATCCACAATCTCAGCCGGGCGTTGATCGAAGGGGCGATTATCGTCACCGCCATCCTCTTTCTCTTCCTAATGAACGTCCGCACCGCGTTCATCACCCTGGTCTCGATCCCCGCCTCCCTCCTCGGCGGCATCCTGACGCTCCACGCCTTCGGCATCGGCATCAACGCCATGACCCTCGGGGGTCTCGCGGTCGCGATCGGCGAAGTCGTCGACGACGCGATCATCGACGTGGAGAACGTCTTTCGTCGCCTCCGGCTCAATCGCGAGAGCCCCGAGCCGCTCCCCGTGATCGAGGTCGTCTTCACCGCCTCGAGCGAGATCCGGAACTCGGTCGTGTACGCGACCCTGATCGTCGTGCTCGTCTTCCTACCGATCTTCTTCCTGACCGGCCTCGAAGGCCGCATCTTTGCGCCCCTCGGCATCGCGTACATCGCCTCGATTCTCGCCTCCCTGGTGGTTACACTCACGGCGGTCCCCGCGCTCTGCTCGCTGCTGCTCGGACGGGAGCGCGGCGGCGGCCACGACCGCGAAAGCGCCGTCGTGCGGGGACTCAAGCGCGTTTACGCGCGGGTGCTGCACGTGACCCTTCGGCACGTCTGGAGTGTGGTGGGCCTCGCCGTCGCCCTCTTCCTCGGCGCCGCCGCGATGGTACCGTTTTTCGGGCGGTCGTTCCTTCCCGAGTTTCACGAAGGAAATTTCATCGTCGTGATGAGCACGCTGCCGGGAACGTCGCTCGACGAATCCATGCGCCTGGGGCGACTCGTGCGCGAACGCTTGGTGCGCTATCCGCAAGTCGTCTCGATCGCGCAGCGGGCCGGACGGAGCGAGCTCGATGAAGACGCGCAGCCGCCGAACTTCAGCGAGTTCGACATGAAGCTGGACTACGCACGAGATCCGTCCATGCCACCCGATGAGCTACTCCGGCGCATCCGCGCCGATCTGGGTGACGTCCCCGGGGCGCTCTTCAACGTCGGCCAGTTCATCTCGCACCGGATGGACGAAATTCTGTCTGGAGTTCGTGCCCAGGTCGCCATCAAGCTCTACGGGCCCGATCTGACGGTCTTGCGGGCGAAGGGGCAGGAGATTCTCAAGGTCATGCAGACCGTGCCCGGCGTGGCAGATCTGCAGGTCGAGCCGCAGATCGACGTGCCGCAGCTCGTGATCCGCATCGATCGCGCGCGGGCCGCCCGCTACGGCGTCAAGGTCGGAGACTTGGCGGAGGACATCGAGACCTTCCTGAACGGCGTCGCCGTCTCCCAAGTCGTGGAGGGGCAGCGGACCTTCGATCTCTTCGTCCGTCTGGAAGAGTCCGCTCGCGGGAACGTCGACGCGATTCGCAACATCCTGGTGGACGCCGGCGAGCCCGGACGGAAGGTGCCCTTGCGCGCGGTGGCGGACGTGCAGCTCGAGCCACGCCCCTACTTCATCAACCGCGAAAACGTCCAACGACGGATCGTCGTACAGTGCAACGTCGCGGGGCGCGATCTGCAGAGCTTGATCGCGGAGGCGCAAAGCAAGATCGCGGCGCAGGTGCCCCTGCCCCCCGGGTACTTCCTTCAATACGGAGGTCAGTTCGAGAGCCAGCAAGCGGCAACCCGCGTCCTCACCGCCCTCGGAAGCCTCGCCATCGTGGGCATCTTCTTGCTCCTCTACCAGGCCTTCGGGAACGCTCGGGAGGCCGTGCTCGTGATGTTCAACCTGCCGCTCGCCCTCATCGGTGGCGTCGTCGGCGTCTTTCTCGCGGGCGGCGATATGAGCGTCGCGTCCCTGATCGGTTTCGTTACCCTCTTCGGGATCGCGACCCGAAACGGCATCATCCTGGTGAGCCACTACAACCAGCTCACCGCCGAAGGGCTGCCGCTCGAACGCGTCGTGGTTGAGGGATCGATGGATCGTCTCACCCCGGTCTTGATGACGGCCACGACGGCCGCGCTTGGCCTGCTGCCACTCCTCTGGGGGGATCCGACCGGGAAGGAGCTGCAGCGGCCGCTCGCCGTCGTCGTCCTCGGCGGGCTCTTCACCTCGACCTTTCTCAACCTGGCGGTCGTACCGACCGCTTACCAACAGCTCGAGCGCTGGCGCATGCGACACGACGCGCCCGCGATCGACCACAACCCATGAGCGCGCAGCGCTTGGCACGGAGGAGTGTATGACCGATCGATCACGCAGAAGGACCGTACGGCTGGCCCTCACGATCATTCTCATTGCCGGTCCCGGCGTGAGCCTCGCCCAGGCGGGCGACGACACGCACAAGGAGATGCCCCAGAAGGCCCCGGCCGCGAGTGCCGAGGCGAGCCTCAGCAAGACCTGGACGCAGGTGCGCGCGCGGGAGACCGCTCTCGCCGATCTCATCGCAACGAAACAACTCGACAAGGTGCACGAGGCGGCGTTCGCCGTCCGCGACCTCGTCGCCACCATGCCGGCGCAGTCGAGCACATTGTCACCGGCATCGCAGAGCAAGCTCAAGAGCAACGTCGCATTCGTGGTGACGTTGGCCGGGCGCCTCGACACCGCGGGAGACGCGAAGGACCAAGCCGCCACCGAGGCCAGCTTCAAGCAGCTCCAGTCGGTATTGGCCGGGATCGTGGCGCTCTACCCGCCGGGCGCGCTCGAGGCCGCCGGTGGTCCGCACACAGAGCACGACGGACCGATGGGGCACGAAGGCCATGCGATGGCGCACGAGCACGCCGGGCACATGGCGGGCGGAGGCCAACAGGCGTCCGCGCCGAGCGGCGCCCCTGCGCCTGATGGAAAAGCGACGGTGACCGGGGAGATCGTCGACGCCACCTGCTATCTCAAGAAGGGGGCCGCCGGCCTCGGGCCGGAGCATCGTGACTGCGCCCTTCGCTGCATCAAAGAAGGGAAGCCGCCCTTCATTCGCGACGAGGCGACCGGCCAGCTTTACCTGGCCGCTCTGCCGAGCTCGACGCCTGAAGAGAAGGAGCAGTGGCTCGCGCAAGTCGGCAAGCGGGTTCGCGTGACGGGCACGGTGCGAGAGCGCGATGGGCTTCGGCTGATCGAGGTCGAAGAGCTGACAGGCGAACATCAGCACGGCGGCGCGCCGCATGGGGGCGTCATCGGCATGTCGGGCGACCACCACCTCGAGCTCGTCACCGATCCCACGTCGAAGGAAATCCGCATCTACGTGCTGGACGATTTCATGAAGCCCGTGGCGGTCGGCGACCTCCAGGGCACCGCCGTCGTCAAAACCAAAACAAAGGTCGAGCGTCATTCCGCGCTGGTAGCAGATGCCGGTCACAGCTTCTTTCGCGCTGCAGAAACAACCTATCAGCATGGCGACGACGACATCACGGTCACGGTCAACGTCGGAACGGAACCGCTGACGATGACGCTGCCCTTCCCAGAGGACAACGAGTCGGGACATGCCGTGCCTGCACCGCACCACCACTGAGCGAGCGCAAGGAGCCGCGATCGATCACCATGGCGGTTGCATTGTCCCCCGAAGCTGTGGAGTGAATGTGTGCGCACACGCGACTCGCGTGAAGGCGACCTGACGACATGGAAGCGACCTTTTCGTTCATCGACCTCGCGGGATTCACGGCGCTCACGGAGGCGCACGGAGACGAGAGCGCGGCCGACCTCGTCCTTCGCTTTGGCGAGCTCGTGCGAGGGACGCTCGACGACAACAGCCGGCTCGTCAAGAGCATCGGTGACGCTGTGCTCGTCACCTTCCCGCGCCCCGAAGCAGCTCTCGTCTCTCTGACGAGACTTTGGACCCGCACCAAAGAAGAACCCGCATTCCTTGCGCTCCGTGCCGGGGTCCACCACGGCGAGGCCACGGAGCGCGGCGACGATGTCTTCGGAGCGGCAGTGAATCTGGCGGCGCGTGTCACGGCGCAGGCGGTCGGTGGCCAGATCCTCGGCACACGCGCGGTCGCCGAGGTTGGAAAGAAGCTCGGTATCACGGTTCGCTCGCTCGGGAAGGTTGCGCTTCGCAACCTCCGCGAGCCCGTCGAGCTCTTTGAATTGGCGTGCGCGCCGAACGAGGATGCAGCGGTCATCGACCCTGTCTGCCGTATGCGTGTCGCACCGGATGCGGCCGCGGGACAGCTTCGGTTCGGAGAGCGTGAGTTCTACTTCTGCTCCCTTCAGTGCGTGGCGGCCTTCGCCGATGCGCCGATGCGCTACACGGACCGCTAACGACGGAGAGCCGGAGAATCGGCACAGGCTGGTGGTGGCCGCGGAGCTGACCGCCGCCACGGGACGGCCGAGCGCGAGGCCGCGCTGGCGATGGTGACGACGATCGGGACCGTGCGCCGGGCCATGCGGGCTGCGCGATCAGCCGACGCCTCGCAAGCGGATCGAAGAAGTGTTTGGGTGGACGAAGACCGTCGGCTTAGTGCGCAAGACGTGCCACCGTGGGCATGCCCAGGTCGGCTGGCAGTTCATCTTCACCGCCGCCGTCTACGATTTGATGGGGATGGGTCGGTTGCTGGCGGTCGTGACGTGACCAGCGCATCCACGATGCGACGTCCGAGCGTCCACCCAACCGTCCCCTCCAGCAAACCAGCCTGGCCCACGGGATTTTGGCAACGAATTTCCGGAACAGGACACTTAGAACTTAGAACTGCAGCCGGACGCCCGCGACGAAGCCGAGCAGCTCGGGGTTCTCGCCCCCCTGCCGGACCAGATCGGCCGTATCCCCGATCCGACGCAGCCAGTTGATCCCGATGTACGGAGCGAACTCGCGGCGAATCTCGTAGCGCAGGCGGAGTCCGAGCTCGACATCGTTGACCCCGCTCTCGACGCCGAACGCGCGCGCGTCCTGGGCGGCGACGTTCAGCTCGAAGCGCGGCTGCGCGACCAGGCGCTGCGTCACGTACACGTCATAGGTCGTGGTCAAGCGAAACGACAGATCGCCGTCGTCGCTCACGAACAGCGTCGGCTCCACCTCGAACCAGTAGGGAGCGAGCCCCTGAACCCCGAGGGCTCCGAACGTGCGCTCCCGGTTCGGTCCAGCACCGAAGAGCACGTCCTCGCGCACCCCGAGCTGCACATCCCAGTAGCGTGCAATCATGCGGCTGTAGAGCAACTGGACCTCCGCATCGCCACTGGACGGCCCCGAGGTGTTCGTGAGGCCCTCGCTCTTGACCCACAGCTTGTGCCGGTCCGTACCCCACCACCCTTGGAGGTCCCAACGAAACTCGTCGGGGCCGTCGTTCAATCGCCATTCGAGCTGATCAAGTTGCAGGTAGTAGAAGCGCATCGACGTGTCGACTGGCGCTGGCCAACCTTGCGTCCCCGCATCCTGCGCGGACACCTCGGCACTCGCCCCAGTCACGCTCGACAACACCACCAGGAGAACAGCCATCCCACGGCAAATCGCCGAGCCCACGGTCACGCCCGCCCTCATGACACGTGCACGACGCGGAACATGCCCATCTCCATGTGGTAGAGGAGATGACAGTGGAACGCCCAGCTTCCGCGGGCGTCCGCGGAGATGCGAGCCGAGAGACGCTCGCCGGGCTTGACGTTCAGCGTGTGCTTTCGCGGCAGCGTGGCCGCGTCGTTCTCGAGCTCCATCCACATCCCGTGGAGATGGATCGGGTGCTCCATCATCGTGTCGTTGACGAGGACGAGCCGCAGGCGCTCTCCTTCGTGGAACGCAATCGGCGCCGTCACCTCGGTGAACTTCTCCCCGTCGAAGGACCACATGTAGCGCTCCATGTTCCCGGTCAGGTGCAGCTCGATGGTGCGCGTGGGTACTCGCTGGTCGTAGAATGGCGCGAGCCCTTCGAGATCCCGGTAGACGAGCACCCGCCGTCCGTCGCCACCGAGGCCCGTTCCGGGCTCCGAGAGGCGGTCACGCGGCACCATCGCGACCATGGCGTTCTCGGGCCCGTGCGTGTCCGGACCGTGGGGAACGGGAGTGGACGACGGTACGGCGGCGGTCGGAGCGTTCATGGGAGACCTGGGGCGCATGCCCATCCCCGGCATCGTCTGGCCCTGCGGGGCGTCCGGCATGGCCATTCCCTCGTGCGTCGGACTCCCGCCGTCCATCGGCATGCCGCCCATCTCCATGTTCCCCATCGCCATATCCCCCATACCCATGTCGGCCATGGTGCGGAGCGGACGCGCCCGCCGCGCCGGGATGGGGCCCTGCATGCCCGATCGCGTGGCCAGGGTGCCGCGGGCGTAGCCACTGCGGTCCATCGACTCCGCGAAGATCGTGTAGGCACGGTCTTCCGGGAGCGTCACGATCACGTCGTAGGTCTCGGCCACCGCGATGCGCAGCTCATCCACCGTGACGGGCTTGACGTTCTGCCCGTCGGCCTGCACGACGGTGAGCGGCAACCCCGGAATGCGCACGTCGAAGTAGCTCATCGCCGAGCCGTTGATGAACCGAAGGCGGGCGCGCTCCCCCCGCCGCACGATCCCGGTCCAATTCGACGCCGGGGCGAGACCGTTCATCAGGTAGGTGTAGGTGGCGCCTGTGACGTCGGCGATGTCGGTCGGGTCCATACGCATCCGACCCCAGGCCAGGCGGCTGGCAATGGCGTCGCGCCAGTCCCCCGCGGAGACCTCCCGCACAAAGTCCGCGAGCGTGCGCCGTTGATAGTTGTAGTAGCCGCTCATCGTCTTGATGTTCGACATCACCCGATGCGGGTCGTCGAAGGTCCAGTCCGAGAGCATCACGACGTACTCGCGGTCGTAGGCGAAAGGGTCGGGATCGACGGGGTCCAGAATCAGGGGCCCGTAGACACCCGATTGCTCCTGCAGCCCGGAATGACTGTGGTACCAGTACGTGCCGCTTTGCCGGACGTCGTAGATATACGTGAAGGTGGTACCCGGACCGATGCCCGCGAAGCTGACACCCGGCACGCCATCCATGTTCGCGGGCACGAGTAGGCCGTGCCAGTGGATGGAGCTGTCGACATCAAGGCTGTTGGTCACGCGTAGCGTGGCACGCTCGCCCTCTCGGAGCCGCACCAGCGGTCCGGGCACAGATCCGTTGATCCCGATGGCGTCGCCCTCCTTGCCGCCGAACGGGAGCCGTTGATGCGCGATCCGGAGGTCGACACGCTCACGGCCGTCAATCACCCCGGACAGCGCGTCACTGCTCGCCCACGCGTAGCGTGGGGCCAGCGGCTCGAGCGCGGCAGCCAGCAGAACGGCCGACGCCCCCTCCAGGAACTCGCGCCGTGTCACCGGCCGCTCCGCTCCGTTGTCCATCGATACGTCCCCCCTCGTGTCATTCAGTCACAACCAGCCGTTCGTAAATCCCGCCCGCCGTAGTCCCGTGACGACGTAGGGACAGCGCCGCGTCAGTCGCCAGAGCAAGCCTGAACGGTAGTTCTCACACGCCAGCACGACGGGCCCCAAGTTGATCCCGTAGTGGC
>Ga0163151_10007267_pt1 | contig 13018 bp, 9 predicted proteins | sample OliLakLV19MP5IB2_FD_145596 | JGI IMG/M metagenome (GOLD analysis project Ga0163151, IMG submission 145596) | Freshwater microbial mat bacterial communities from Lake Vanda, McMurdo Dry Valleys, Antarctica - Oligotrophic Lake LV.19.MP5.IB-2 | ecosystem: Environmental > Aquatic > Freshwater > Lake...
CAATAGTTCACTATTGGAAGATATTTTTGTTTTAAGTTTTGTAATTTGACTAATCTCTTTAGAATCTAGGTTACCAGTATCCATTGTTTTATTCAGATGTTTTATTATAACTTGGTAATCATGCCATTTGCCCAAAAGATTAGGCAATAAGTCTTGATTTGTAATGGGTTTGTTTTTCTCTTTTAAAGACAAACTCTTTCTATTAAAGTTTAGTAGCTTTATTTGTTTGCGAAGTTCGTGAACATCTTGCGTTTTTATGGAACTCTTGCTTAATAGCTTTTGAATACTAGTTCTTTTTATCTCAATGTAACTATTGGCTAACTTTTTATTTATTTTATAAAGTAAAGGAATAATTATTTTATATTTTTTTTGAAGTCTGGCAACAAAATCTTTATTTATTATTGTGAAAAATATTTCTTGTTCTTGTAATCGGAGTTTTTTTAAACTATTTCTGTAATCGGTTAAGAACTTAATTGAGTGATGCTTATTAAGCATCATTTCCTCAAGTTGAAATTCCCTAACCTTGCCCGCCTGAAGGAAAATTTCTTTAAACGGTTTGAAGGTTTTTTTACGCCTGAAATCTTTTGAGCAATAATTTATTAAATTAAAAAGAGCGTTCAGTTTTTTTATTTCAACCCGCAGTTTATGAAATGTGCTTGTGGAATACTTAGCCCTTGGTTTTTCTAAAATAAAATTAATGGCAACTTCTCGATTCCTTAAATATTTTTTAAGTGTTTTCATTGTTTAATATTTGCTTGTGAGAATAAAGTTAGCACTATTCCCAAGCAAATTTTATCTCTTGCGGAAAATAAAATACTAAACTCGCTGCAAGAGTGGTTGCAATTACAAAAACTAATTATGCAGCTACTGCAAGCATAGCCTTACATTCTGCTGCACATTTGCGACAAGCATCTGCACATACTTTGCAATGTTTCATGTCAGAATGTTTTTCACATTCAGTTGCACAAGCATTACAAGCATCTTCGCATTTTTTGCAAAGAGCATCCAAGTTTGAATCTGTTTTGCTTGCGGCAATTAAATTGTTGCAAGCATCAGCACAAGCAATGCAAAGTTTTACAGAAAGTGCCATGGCTGCTTTTCCTTCGCTTTCAGTAGAGCAGGTTTCACATGCGTCAGCACATGTTTGACAAGCTGCAATACAGCTTTCAATTTTTTCATTTTTCATTTTTTTTTTGAATTCAAATTTTCTTCAGTTCCACTGTTGCCCAGTCTTCAGTTTCGCTGTTGCCCAATATTTTATTTAATGGTAAATATCATTATTTTTTTGTGTTTCGGGTTTTGCTGGTGAAGGTTCATCTATGCGAGTAGGGTCAATTTTACGTGGATCTTCAATTCGAGTAGGATCATTTTTTTCAGGTTCATTTCCTCCAGGTTTTGGCTTTGTGGGGTCAGGGTTTTTATCCGGCTTTGCCGGATTATGCTTTTCGGGATTAACATTTTTTTTGTCCTGATTTTTATCAGGATTATTTTGTTCTTTTTTCATAGTTGAATTATTATTTATTTTCTCTAGCATTCTACTTTTTTTTTGCTGCACTCTTTTCCTTAGGTACTTTTAACCCCGCCTTACGCGCTTCGGATATCCCGATTGCAATGGCTTGCTTGCGGCTGGTTACTTTTTTACCTGAACCTGAACGGAGCGTACCTTCTTTCATTTCGTGCATTACCGTTTCAACTTTTTCCTGCGCTTTTTTACTGTACTTTGCCATGATGGTTGTTTTTAGAGCAATGAATAATTTATAAAGGGTGACTTTGAAAAACACCCGCAAAAACTGCAATAAGCAGTATAACAAATAAAATCCATGTAAATATGCTTACTGCTGCTAAAGCACCCATTTCAGTTTTTTCACCAGACGTTGCTATGGCACGCTGGTGTGGAGGAGGTGCAGAAAAAAGAATCGCAACAACAAATATAATAAACAGGAGTGGCAACCACGCTACTCCCAAGATAACAGGCCCAAAAGGAACTATCCAATAGCCGCCCGCTATACCCGCAAGAAACAAAAAGAAGAAAAATATGGCTAAAGGAGCCATTGATGAACCTTTACTCAGGTAGGGCGATGAAAATAATCCTGAAACCAATAAAGCGATAAGAAATGCTACAAAGATTGACATAATTTTATTTTTTAATTAATTATCTTTTATTTGATTGTTGAATATGAGAATGCCGTCAATGAGAAGTCCTTTACTTATTGCCATCTAACTCGAAACTTATTTTACAATTTAAACGCCAATGAGTAATCTTACCTTTTTTAGCTACTTCCGCATTAAAATATTTGATATACTCCGAGCGGATGTTACTGATAGATTTTGATGCTTTGGTAACAGCATTTTGAGCTGCATCTTCTTAGCTTTTTTTTGATTCGGCAAATAACTCGATTACTTTTATGAGAGCCATAATGTTTTTTGTTTTTTAAAATTGTTAGTGTGGCTTAGATATTTGGAATTACGTTGCAAAGATGATTGGCTTTACATTGAAAAGTGTTGTACAATATTAGAAAATAAGTTACATGCTTCACTTATTTGGAATACTCAACTACCCAAGACTTGAGTAAGGAAGCAAGTACAAACCGTTACAATTTTGAGGTATAAATCTGATAATTAAGGCTATTAGTGCCAATTTAGCTGCAAGCTGGGCTAACAAAGATATGTTGTAGATGAAAAATGATCTTACGAAATGAAAAAAGCTATTAACAGCAATTATCGTTTCGAGAAAAATTACTTGTTTAATGTTTTTTGAAATCTCATCTTAATGATTTTCAATTTTGAAAACCCCCTGAAGTATTTTAATTGTAACTGTATGTTCCGTTTCATCATCTACCAATTGAATAATATTTTCAATTTGTGAAATATCATCCACAATTAATGCTATGTCTTTGCTATCAGCAACTAACTGAACAGATATATGATAGTTTGTTTTTTTGTAGCGGTAATCAATTTCAAATGATTTCCAATCTTCGGGAACACATGGATTGATTTGGAGTGTTGCTCCCTCACGCGTTAAGCCTAGGAATGATGAAATAATAAGTTGGTACATCCAGCTAGATGAACCTGTATACCAGGTCCATCCGCCACGACCCTCATGTGGCGACACGCTATACACATCAGCCGCCATCACGTAAGGTTCTGTTTTATATACTGCAATGTTTTCTGCTGTTTTCCCATGATTGATGGGATTGATTATGTTTAATAATTCATAAACTCTTGCGTTGTTACCCAACTTAGCCACCGCCATAATCATCCAAATTGCTGCATGCGAATATTGCCCGCCATTCTCTCTAACCCCAGGCACATACCCTTTAATATAACCAGGTTCAAATACGGATTTATCGAAGGGCGGATCTAATAGATGAATGAGCGAATGTGTTCTGTCAACTAAATATTTGTCGGCTGATTCCATTGCTTTTATTGAACGGTCAGGTTCGCCTGCGCCTGAAAGCACTGACCAGCTTTGCGTCAGGGAATCTATCTTACATTCATCGTTAGCTGCAGACCCCAATGCTGCACCATCATCAAAATAGGCACGCCTGTACCATTCACCATCCCACGATGTTTTATTAATATTAATTTTTAATTCAGCCGATTTTTGTTTGCAGACATTTACAAATTCCTCATCGTTCATTTTTATTGCAATGGGTTCAAAACGTTTTAGAATATCGTAAAGAAAAAATGCAAGCCACACGCTTTCACCTTGTCCATGTATTCCAACCATATTCATGCCGTCATTCCAGTCACCTGATCCCATCAAAGGCAAACCATTAACGCCAAACCTTAATGATTTTGTAATTGCCCTTTTGCAATGATCATACAAAGAACTCGTTTGTTTTGAAACTGTTGGAAGATCATAATAGGATTCTTCATTCACATTCAACGCGCGACCTTCAATAAATGGAACAGGATTTTCTAATATTGAATAGTCATGTGTATTATTAACAAAACAAGAAGTAGTATAAGGCAGCCATAACAAATCATCAGAACAAAGTGTACGCACTCCCCTTCCTTGCGGAGGATGCCACCAATGCTGAACATCGCCTTCATTAAACTGTCGCGAAGCTGCAAGCAGAATTTGCTCACGCGTTAATTCGGGTTGCGCATGCATCACTGCAATCACATCCTGCAATTGATCCCTGAATCCAAATGCTCCACCCGATTGATAAAATCCACTTCGTCCCCAAAGCCTGCATACAATTACTTGGTAAAGCAGCCATCCGTTTGTTAAAATATTTAATGATTGATCAGGAGTTTTAATTTTTATTGAACCAAGTGTATGTTGCCAGTATTCACGAACCTTTTTTAGTGAATCGTTAACCTCATTCGTGTCTCGAAAACGATTGATCAATTGTTGCGCTTCCGCAACATCTTTAGCTGCACCCATTTTAAAAATTACTTCACGCTCTTCACCTGTTTGCAAAACAATGGGAACTTGTATTGCTGTGCAGGGATCGTATCCTGCGCCATGTTTTCCTGCCAGGCGCAATCTTTTCATGGCTTCGGGTTTTGCAAGCGTTCCATTGCGTCCTATAAATTCATGGCGGTCAGTGGTGAAATCAAATTTTACATTATTCACATCTAAAAAAGCTACCCTATTCGGAAATTCGGAATTATAAGGATTGCATGTTAACAAGGTACGGTATTCAGGATTAAACTCTGTAACAATATGCATTGCCGATTTGGTGCGAAGACTGTCGAGTACCCATTCCACGTATGCGGTTACTGTTAGTGTACGCGCCCTGCCAGAAACATTCCGCATCTTTATCACTGTAAATTTTATTTGTGCCTCAAGGTCAACATATATACGTATTTCCGTTTGAATACCATCTTCTTCACATTCATAAATACTATAGCCAAAACCATGTCTTGTTATATAGTTTGATTTTCCTACAGCAGGGTAAGGCATCGGTGACCAATAATGACCGGTTTCTTCATCACGAATATAAAATGCTTCCCCACAACTACCGGTAACAGGATCATTATTCCAAGGTGTAAGCCTGAATTCATGTGCATTTTCAGCCCAAGTGTAAGAAGGTCCGCTTTCTGTTACAATCGTTCCAAAGTTCGCATTTGCCAATACATTAATCCATGGTAAAGGCGTAATATTATTTTCACGTGTGTTTATTACATATTCATTTCCGTCAGCCGAAAATCCACCCAGCCCATTATAAAATTTCAAGCCTTCTTCTTTTGCTGTATTTACAATTTGCGCTTCATATCTTTTGCTCTTAATTAAGAAAGGGATAACAGGAGTTACATTACTTCGCTTGTTTACATGATCGGTTAAAGTTCCGTGCGCATCAGAAATGATAATCCGCGCTACTGTCTGGATTAAAATCTTATCCTCATTACTAATCTGGTCAGCCATTCTTACAAATACTCCGCCTTGCCTTTCTCTGGGATTATTTCCTAAACCTGCAGTAATAAGACTTTGAATCTGGTCTTGAAGGTCGTGACGATAGCCACTATAATCTTCATTGATAATAACAAGATCAACAACCAAGCCTTTAAGCTGCCAATAAGAAGTAGCCTGTAACAATTGTTTTATCATCGCAAGGTTGGTGTTATCCGAAACCTGCAACAGCACAATAGGTATATCGCCCGAAATAGAATAACTCCAAAGCGAAGATTGACCTTTGGTATTTTTAATAAGAAGGTCTTTATTGGCTCTTAAAGCTGGATTAGTAAATATAACAGAGCCTGCCATTCTACTATAAAGCCGCGCGTCAGATTCGGTTGCATTTATTTGACGCAAAACCACTTCACTATAAGTCCATGATAATTCGAAAGCGCGTTTCCTGAAATTGTGATCCTGGTATTTATCAACAAGAGTTTGACATTCACTGCGGGTTTCTGCAATACCTGTTACTATATCAATAATAGCAGTTTCTTCTTTCCCTAAAGTTATCCGATACTGAATTGAAATTATTGGGTCAAGTACAGAACCTTGTGAATTTGAAAGCGGTTCCAGTTGATGCATTGCCTTCGGATTGGCAATGCTATTGCCCCTGCCAATAAATTTATCACGGTCAGTTTCATAAGAGATATGAGCAGCATCGCCTTCGGCTAATTTCATTAGATGAAATATCCATGGAGGACTTTCATCTTTGGAGCGCGGGCGTCTTGAACAAATAATGGCATGTTGATTTTGCAGTAATTCTGTTTGCACAAAAAGATTGCTGAATGCAGGATGTGCGTCATCCGTTTCCTGAAAAGCAATTACCACTTCACTATAACTTGTAATCTCAATCTTCCGGATTTTCTTGGAGAGGTTTTTAATATGAATCCGCCTGATCTCTACATTATCTTCTGGAGAAACAACAATTTCAGTATGCAATTCAATCTCATTGTCTGTTCTGCGGAACTCTATCCGTCCTTGTGTAAATATTGCTTCGTAATGCGGTGTTTCTTTTAATGTGGGCTGATATGTTGTTGACCAGAACTCTCCTGCATGAAGATCGCGGATATAACAGAAAGAACCCCAATTATCGCAGGTGGTATCTTCTCTCCAACGTGTAAGGGAAGTGTCTCTCCAGCGGCTGTATCCACCACCTGCATTAGAAACCATTACATGGTAACTGCCATTAGAGAGTAATTGAATTTCAGGTTGAGGTGTGTTAGGCGAATGAATAACACGCATTTCCGTATTCGAAGAAGAATGAATGATCTCTTCCGTGTCAACAGAAATGGTATAGAATCCTGTGGCTTTTGGAACCCGTTCCTGCAATAACAAAAGAGCAGTTTGTAAATTCGGATCCAGTTCAAAACGCTTTTGCATCGGTTGATTACAGAGCAGGTAAGTAAGAGAAAGGAGGTTCATTCCTTGGTGGTGCGCCATAAATGTTTGAATTAAAACAGGCACCTTTGCTCTTGGCAAACGCGATGGTGTAAAATCAATAGATTCAAAAAAACCATATCGCCCCTCATATCCTTTTGCTTGTAATATTTCCAGGTTCTTACATGCGGCAGCGGGATCAACCATCAATGCCATTACTGTGGCATACGGTGCAATAACGAGGTCAAGACCAAGCCCTCGTTTAAAGCCTAATTCAGGAACACCGAATGCTCTATACTGGTAATTGAGATGTGCGTCAACCATATTGTAACATGATTCTGAAATACCCCAAGGAACACCCTGTGTCTTGCCATACTCAATTTGTTTTTTTACTGAACCCCTGGAAGTATTATCTAACAGTGTATGCTCATAAAGCGGCATTACCAAATTAGGCATAAGGTATTCAAACATAGAGCCGCTCCATGAAATTAATATGGGCGTACTATCGACAACAGTAAGTCGCCTTCCGAGTGCAAACCAGCTTTCCTGTGAAATTTTCCCTTGTGCTATCGCAACAAATAAACCTAAGCGAGCTTCGGAAGCAAGTAAATCGTAAAAGCCTGTATCGCGATGATGCTCATCTGCATTATATCCTATCGCAAGTAGGTGCTGCGTTTTGTCATATAAAAAGTCGTAATTCATGTCTGCAAAGTCGAAGCATTGAGCCGCTAATTGATGAATCTCGGTAATTTTTGCTTTTGCTGTTGCGCTTGAAGTTACAACTGATTTTTCAAAATCAGCAATCCATTTATATTCTTCATCAGTCTTTTTTTCAAGGTATAAAGAAATTAGCTCAGTTTGGATATCGCTATCTAATTGTGCAAGCTGGATTAAAGAAGGAGTTTTTTGAAACACACTTAAGCCTTTAAATTTTTCAGGCACAGTATTATTATTATTGATCCACGGCAGCAACACAACCATTTCATTGAGCCATTCCTTAATTTGATTCTCCAATGAAATAATCCATTCAAATACTTCTGTATTCTCTTTTAATTTTGCGCGCTCATGAAAATCATTCAGCAATGCGGAGATTCTTTCAAGACTGTTTTTCAATTCACTTAATTGTAATGGTCGAGATAAATTCTCGATTTCAAAAGCTGTTTGAAATTCGTTGAACAAGGCTTGCTCTTCTGCCGTTATTTTCTTTGCAATTATTCTTATTGTATCATTTAGTCCATCCCACAAATCATCTTTAATTATTTTGCGATTAAGCATTTCAATAAGCCCTTGTCGCAATGTGAGTAAATGACCTGCTAAATTTCCACTGTCAACAGTAGATATATATCTTGGATGTAGCGGCATCAAAGATTGCGTGTCGTACCAGTTATAAAAATGACCTTCATATCTTTCAAGCTTATTAAGCGTTTTAAAAGTATTGGAAGTGCGTTCAAGAAGTTGTGAAATTGTGATATAGCCAAAATCAATTGCTGAAAGATTTGCAAGCAATGACATCCCGATGTTAGTAGGAGATGTACGATGGGCAATAATTGTCATAGGATACTGCTGTAGGTTATCAATTGGCAACCAATTATCATTTTCCGTAACGTAAGTTTCAAAAAAGTTCCATGTTTTTCTCGAAAGTTCTCTTAGATATTTCCTTTGAATGTCTGTTATTTTTGTTCTTAAAATAGGACGTGGACTGCTTATCCAATATATAATTGCCGGAGACAAAGTCCATAGGAAAAGAAAAGGAGTTGCTAAAAATAGTGTGTGTGGAAAAAGGATTAATAAAAGAATAAATAATGCAAAGCTCAGTAAAGGTGCAAACCACATGGATTTATAAAGCGTAAATAAACTTTCGTGTTGTTTTTTAACAAGTCCCGAAGGATTCCATTCGAGCAGATTTCTATGTGAAAAGAAAATTCTCCATTCGGTTCGCAAAATAGCATCTGCGCTAACGTAAGCTTCATATGGTAAACAAACAAGTGCAAATAATGATTGGATAACATTAAAGGAAGTATTGCGTAAAACACTTTTAAAATGTTGAGCAAGAGAAATCTCTTCCGGCTTTTTAATAATATCCCATGCTAAAATGCTGAGTGAAGGAAGTACAAATACACCTAGTATGAATAATGTCCAGAAAAGGGATGAATGCAGCAGTGTCCAACTTAAAATAAGAATCAATAAAAGTGCAATAGGCACCAAACTGCGCCTCAGGTTATCAAATATTTTCCATCGGGAAATGGCTGTTATTGAATTTTTGTGCAACTTACCTTTAGCATCAGGAACCCATGGCAATGACCATGTGCCGATTTGCCAATCGCCTCTAATCCATCGGTGTCGTCTGCTGATGTCAATGCTATAGCGGGAAGGAAAATCTTCGTATAACAATACATCGCTAGCAAAGCCGCAACGAACGTAACTGCCTTCTAACAAATCATGACTCAATATCCGGTTTTCAGGAAAGCGGTTGCCCAACACTTTTTCAAAAGCATCCACATCGTATATTCCTTTACCGATAAACGACCCTTCACTGAATATATCATGGTATAAGTCAGAGGTTAGCCTGGTATATGGATCAATGCCTGAATCATTTGCATGCAAACGGGTGTAATAGGAGGGGGTGCTTCCATGTAAACTTACAGCAACACGGGGTTGCACAATGCCATAGCCCTTAACTATTCTTTTCTTTTGCTCATCATACACAGGAAGATTAAGCGGATGCGCCATTAAACCAACTAATTTTCTGGCAGCATCTCTCGGCAATTGTGTGTCGGTATCCAGTGTAATTACATATTTTACAGTAGAGTAAACAGTCTCCGCTCCCACAATTTCGGAGAAGCGATCCTTCCCTCCACCCCGTAAAAGGTGATTGAGTTCACCCAGTTTACCACGCTTGCGTTCATATCCCATCCATATTTTGTCGACAGGATTCCATGAACGGGAACGATGAAAAAGAAAAAACGTATTGTGTGGATTTTCACTGTATTTTTTATTCAGTTCAATTATTTTTTGTTTGGTATGTGTTACCAAAATTTCATCATTAGGTAAATTTTCTGTTATTGCATCCTTCAGATCTGTTAAAAGGGCAAATAATAAATTGGGATCTCTGTTGGCTAAAAATCTTACTTCAAGATCTTCAACAAGTTTGTTTATCTGGTTTATTCCCGTAATAATTGTTGGGATAGCAACTAGGGTGCAAGCCTCATTCGGAATTCCCTTTGAGAAATCCATTTTAGGTAAGGGCCTTGGTCCTACTCGTAATGTTGCAATCCAGTTAATAACCGCAATGGAAAAATGACTTGCAGCTAAAATGCTTAGCAATGACAAAAAAATAAGAATGCTTGTACTTAAATCTTCATGATATAGTTTTTTAAGCAGAAAAGAGCATACGAGTGCGTTTAAAAGAACTGATTCAACAACATAAAACTTTGATGCATTCCTTAAAAAAAATTGCTTAAATTTAGTTGCAAATGAGTACTGCGCATTCAATATTTTTTCGGTTACCTGTAATCCATCACCAAACAAATAATACCCAACGTGGCATTGGTGTTTATCAGGAATATTATTTTCTACACATTGTCTTGAAAGACCAACCACAGTTTTTGCAACATCAATTTCCTTTAAATTAGATTTCTTGGCAATATTCTCTATTGAATGTCTGTATTGATCACGAGTATAAAAATCCATGTTAGCATATACCTGTTCTGCATCATTCCTCAGCATATGTTCTACATGGCTCATGGCTTCAACGAAATCACGCCAATCCGTTTTTACTAAAAAACGCAAACTTTTAATGCTGTTGGTCATAGTAACTTGGTCGGTAGCTTGCTTATGATTCTCTACAAGCACCATTCCATTGATAGTATCACCCGTTTCGGTAAGATGCTGCTCCAGCCATGATACAGGTAACGTTAAATTGAATCCTTTCCATTGAAGTTTTCGTGAATATTCAGCTATAAAAGCACTTGTCATTGGAGGATCTGTTCTGGCAAGATCTGCCATAACAAGAACTAGGTTCTTTGGATTTTTTTCGGCCACTTTAATAATCCGGTCAGCCCAGTGCTGTGCAAGGTTTGCATCAATGCGATCTATGGCAATTCGCGCAGCCACACGTCTCATGTTTTCGAGCAATGCAAAACGTAGCATAATCGGTATTGCCCAAAGCTCACCTAAAGATAGTTCACTAATGCTTTGATAAGATTCAATAAAGCGGTTAAGCGTATAAATATCTAAATGCCCGTCACTATGCGATATTATTTCAATAGCAATGTCATATACGCGCGGAAATCCTGCTGAAGATCCATTGTGAGGACCAAGCTTTGGTAATCCTTTTAAATAGCCTTTGGGCAAATGTCTTTTTGCAATGAGTATTTGTTCCTCAATCAAATAAAAATTATCCAATAGCCATTCTCCAGCCGGAGCTATCGGACTTTTTTCTTTAACCGCATCTTGTAAAAGATCAATTACTCGTTTCAGGACTTCCTCGTTATCGTCTAATCTCTTTAATAAATACTCAGATGTTTTATTTGTATCAATTTCATGCTTTTCTGCCAGGTCTTTGGCAAGCAATCCCATCTGACCTATCGTTAATAACTCAGCGCTTAAAGGAGGTGAGGTGTTAATATCGCTTCTTATAAAAATGTCCTTAAGAAAATACTGCCGCATAGGGGATAACAATTCTTCAATTGTTATTGCTTTCACTTTTATATTACCTGTCAGCATTTTTAATTTTATATTGAAAAATTTGTAATCACACTATTTTCAGTTTGTAATTATTAAGACATAATAAGAATTCATCACTTGTTAACGGTTTTTCAAGTATGCGAAATGTTAAAGCAGATGTTTTTGGAACATTAAACCCACCTAGAAGATTTAATTGCGTCTTCGGATAATTATGTAAAATATACTCCGTTTTCTCCCACCCTAAACCATCTGGCAAAATGTTATCTAAGAAAACAAATTCAGGATTTTCTTTTTCAAGCAATAACATCCCTTCAGTAAGCGTGCTAGCAATTAAAAATTTAAAATTTTCATTTATGAGTAATTCTTTCAACAGGATTCCACAATCCTTATCATTATCAACGAGTAAAATTTTTTTTATGATTGGCATGTGAATAGATTAATGATTTTATTTTTTATTTAATTGTTAAAAATGTGAATACCGCCAATGATATGGGCTTTACTTATTGCCATCTAACTCAAAACTTATTTTACAGTTTAAACGCCAATGAGTAATCTTTCCTTTTTTATCTACTTCCGCATTAAAATCTTTGATATATACCGAGCGGATATTACGGATAGATTTTGATGCTTCGGTAACTGTATTTTGGGTGCATCTTCCCAGCTTTTTTTTGATTCGGCTAATAGCTCAATTACTTTTATGAGTGCCATATTATTTTTTATTTTTTAAAACTGTTAATAAATAACTACACAACAAGATTACTGCTATTAATCAGGAGGGATATTATATGACTTTTGGGAAAAGTTACATAATACACACATTAGAGATAGGTGCAAACTCAATTACGACGCGGTAAATGTGTTTGAGTTTCTTCTCTTTTTATGAAATTGAAGTTAATTTTTGCCTTACAATTTTCTCGTCAAAGGTGGTGTTCCAAATAATTTTGTTTTGTTTGTTGCATAAGCAAATATTGTTTTACAACGAGTTGATTGGATTGACGGAAAAGGAGAATAAGTTTTATAGGATAAGGCAAAAGGATAAATACTTTGAGTTGTCAATAAATTTAACTCAAGAAAATGGAGAAATTTTGAAAACTAAATTTGTTAAATATGTTAAACATCATGAAGGAAGATCTGATTGGATGTGGTATTCAACTTGGGATAGACATTATAGAAATAAATAAAGAATTTAATCCTATTTTTGACAATACAGAGTATACTCACTAAGATTTTATCACCCTTAAAAAAAAGCTCATGAATAAGATTTTTCGCTTATTTGTAATCTCATTTGTAATAATTTTAGCTCAGTTTAGTTCTGCTGCCCAAACCAATTACGAAGAAGTAGTTTATTTGAAAAATGGCAGCATAATTCATGGCGTAATTATTGAGCAGGTCCCGAATTATTCAATAAAGATTCAAACAAAGGATGGAAATATCTTTGTTTATAAATTGGAAGAAATTGAGAAAATTACAAAGGAAGTTCAATTGAATATTAAGAAAGTTAAATTAAAGAAAAAGCAAGTTGAGCATAAAAAAGATAATTATTAATCC
>Ga0163151_10007268_pt1 | contig 13013 bp, 10 predicted proteins | sample OliLakLV19MP5IB2_FD_145596 | JGI IMG/M metagenome (GOLD analysis project Ga0163151, IMG submission 145596) | Freshwater microbial mat bacterial communities from Lake Vanda, McMurdo Dry Valleys, Antarctica - Oligotrophic Lake LV.19.MP5.IB-2 | ecosystem: Environmental > Aquatic > Freshwater >...
TAATGGCGTTGCGGGCGCATTTTTCCTTGCCGGCCTCGCTGGTGGGACCCTTTGATTTGGCGCCATTTTCGCGGGCGATTTCGGCTTTGCGGTCTTTGGTGATCATGGTCGGTTTTCCTTTGTTAGAAATGGGAAGGCCCCGGCTTGTTCCTCCATTGTGGGGAGGGGGCCGGGGCCTAGTTGCTATTCTTATTCTATGGGGTGGTTAGCTAGGAAATCGGGTGTTGTTGTTTGTAATGTGTTGATTAATAGGGAGATATAAACTTTAAAAAAACGTGAACGGGTTTCGGACCAAGGGCGGATGCCCAGAAATTTCTATTAAACGGTTTGTTTTGTTGGACTTGGTTAGAGGTAAAGGGGTGGGCTGGGGCCTAGCGGCGATTCCTGGCCGCGACATTGTCCTTTTCGACGGACCGCTCATTCGTTTTTCGGGTGGCCGGCGCCGGGCGGTTGTCACCGCGCATCCAATCTGGCCAAGTCTTGACGGTCTCGGCGGACTGTTTGAGGAATTGGCGGAATTCATCCCCGCGCAGGGGCCGGTTTGGTTTTTCGCTTGGCATGTTTCGCTCCTGGCTTAGGTCCAAAAATTGAGTATACCCGTTTCGCCGCTATGAGTTCGCGGTCCAGATAAGAAGTTGGCGCCAGAGGAACCCTGGGGCGCGCGTCCTTGAACGGATCCCATTCAAAGACTTTCCCGTTTCGCTTCCGTTCCAGATGGAAGCCGCTGCTCAACGAGACGGAGAAAAGGTCAAAGAAACGGCGAGGACCGACCCCGATGAAGGGGTTGAATCGAATGATTTTAGGGGAATGGCCGGTGGCTGTTTCGTTCGCGATCACCGCGTCTTCGATTCGGATGGCGTCTTCATGGGAAGCCGGCGGCTTTTTGACGATTGAGGATGCGGCGGAGGGGGTCCAGCGAGAGCGGGCGATCAGTATAATCGAGGGTTATGGTTTCCCGATTCATTAGGTATCAGCGGCCCGGCGATATCATATTCGTTCGCGCTCCAAAGAAGAGCGCGCCGACCAACCTGAGCCTTATGGGGCAATCTATCGTGGTTCGTGCTAGAGCTCAACACACCCATGTACTCTTATGCGTCACCCCCGGGTTGTACGTGCATTCCGTGCCTGATCCAGGAGTAGGTTTTTTGTTGGCGGAAAGTCCGGAAGCCAACTTTCAGGAGCACTACGGGGACAATTGGGATGTTCGGAGGAATACGAAACTAACTTTGGAGATTGCGCTTCAAATTGGGTTTCGAGCCCAATACTATATCGGGCAGAAGTACAATCCCGCCTTTCTGGTTGGCGGGCCATTGTTTCGGAAATGGCGGTTGTCACATTCGTTTTGTTCCGAGCTGATCGCTCGAATATACGAGGATATGAAACAACCGATCACACAGCGGCGACATGAAAAGGTTCTCCCTGTGCATCTTGAGTTAGCTACACGCGACAGAGATGTGTGGACCGACGTGAAAGAAGACTATAAGAAATGCCTGCCGAGTGAAAGCGCCGACGAACATATGTGTGGGTTGAGTGAATTTTCGATTCGGCTGCCGGATCCCCGTGAGATTTATGTGTGGCAGACGCAGCGGGTCGTATCCTCAGCGCAGATCCATCTAGAAATTGCGGCTTCAGCAAGTGAGCTCGAGCTGCTAGCGAAAGAATTTGTTGGCGGCATCGGTTCATTGTCTTCGGATGATCTCAGACAGGCGGGAAACGCGGTAGGCGTTCGGCCGAGATCGTACAAAGATCTCCGCGCGACGATCCTTGAAACTCTACTCATTATTGATGCGCAGATTTCAAATTCGACCGTGGCCACCGAGCCATATCATTTTACGGTCGCGGCCGGTCCCCAAATTCCCGACGCCGACCCGAAGACACTTCTCGATACGTGCCAGAAAGCTGTGAGGGCAACTGTTCAGGTATTGAGTGAAACTGTCGGTGTGTTGCAGTACCGTGCAACGCAGTTGATGAAACTCGTTGCATTAAGGATCGAATCCCCCGAGTCCCCTGAACTGGACGCCTCGATTGACGAGATCCTGGCCACGATGTTTGAAGTATTGGCGGTACTCGAAGATTTCGAAGACTACGATGAGGAACTCGCTGTGGTTGAGCGTCTCGCAAAAGAGCGAATTAGCCAGGAACCGCTAGTGACGAGTGAATGCTTGGAATTGGTCCGAAGCATCGCTCGGGAGACCCGACATAGACAGACAATTCGCATCGGAGTGCGGCCGCAACTCCTGCAATTGCGAGAGTCTCCGCTCGACGTCACGTGTCTCCTCGAATTGTCGGAGGCACTGGTATCGCTTACGCCGAGTTCGGGGTAAAGGAGCCGGGTAACCTGCCTGAACCTTGGCAATTAGAAGATGCTTGCGGCCCACCGGACTAGCCGAGCCATCAGGGCTAAAATTCCCAGCGTTCGTGCCGGACAGGAAGGCGATTCAGCATCTCCCGATAGATGCGCCACTGAGGCATGAAGTGGTCCATTTGGCTGAGGAATCGGGCGTTGTGGGTGGGTTCGAGGAGGTGGACCAGTTCGTGGACGACGATATATTCGAGACACTCGGGCGGTTTTTTCGCGAGGTCGGTATTCAGACGGATGCGGGCGGCGGCGTGGCTGCAACTGCCCCATTTGGTTTTCATTTTCTGGATGAAGACACGGGCGACATTTACACCGAGGATTGGCTCCCATTTGGCGATTAACGGGATAACGGCTTGGCGTAATTGGAGGCGGTACCACTCGTCGAGGATTTCGCGGCGTTTTTCTTCGGAGGCGGCCGGGCGGACGCGGAGGATTAGTTTGTTGTGGGCTCGTTCGATTTGGGGCGGGGCGTCGTGTTCGATGACGGTGAGCAGGTAGCGTTGGCCCCATACGTAGTGGCTCTCGCGTTCGATGCACTCGCGGGGGGATTCGCGTTCCTGCGCGAGCAGCTTTCGTTGCTGTTGCTTGATCCAGGAGAGTTTGGAGATGGCGTAGACGCGGATGGTTTCCAGGTCCATGCGGAGGGGCGCGGCGATGCGCACGTTTCCCACGGGCGGGTAGACGCTGAGGTGCAGGTTTTTGATGTTCTTCTGGGTGACGTCCACCGTCAATGAACCGAGTTGAAGTGTGGCCATGATCAGTATTCGTACCGCTGTTGCTGGATGATGAGGAAGATGCGTTCGACTTCGGCGATGTCCTTGAGGATCAGGTACAGTTCGTGTTTGATGACTTGCTCGCGGGCCTGGATGCCGCGCCAGCCGTCGGGCCGGACATTCATTATGGTCTCATGGATTCTTATCGCCAGATCCTGGTCTTTGCCGAGATTGTTGTAGAGAGCGCGAAGGCCCGGCGTGTTTAAGCGCTCGGGCGTATCCTCGGATTGGCCGGTGTTGACGCGCTTGGCGAGATCGGCGATTTGTTTCAGGTAGGCCTCGTACTCGATCGCCTTCGCTTTCCGGGCGGCGATGATTTCGTTGAGGAGCGCCGACATGGTTTCGTAGAACGCGGGATCGCTGAGGTGATCCTTGACGATCTTGCTGCGGACGTTGTTTTCGATAGTTTCGGCGATCGCGTCCCTGTTCCCTTTGAGGCCGTTGAGTTGGGAGGCGATGGCGTTGCCGATGCCGGTCTTAACGATTAGATCGAGAAGGCCCATACCGTCGAAGGGAGAGATGCGGCGGGGGACCGCGGCCTCAATGTAGGTATCAATGAGATGGCGCATGTCCGCTTCGTAGGCTTTGAGGTCGAGGGTTTCACCGCTCGCTTGGCGGATGGTTTCGCGGATGTGGATGTAGTAATCGAGTTGCCGTTTAATGCGGGCGATTTCGGCGTTACTGTAACCGGCGGTGTCGAGTTCATCGGCGATGTTGGCATAGGCGCGGACGAGGGCGGCGGCGGCTTTGTAGAATGCGGCGCGCTGGGGTTGGCGCTCTTCCAGATCGGAGGCGATTTCGGTGTTGCCGCAGAAGTAGTGAATATGTTCGAGTTCGCCTTTGGGCGGCTCCACCGGCTCACAGAGGAGCGCAATTGTTTCCAGGGCATCGTCGAGCTGTTGCTTCCCTTTCTTGAGGCGATCCTGGATGAGGATTTCCGGAGTGGCCCCGCCGGCGGAGTGGTCGAGTTCGGAGGTGTAGACGGAGATGGCATTTTCGACGCGTTTGAAGAGGTGTTTATAGTCGACGATGTAGCCGAAGATTTTGTCGTCGCCGTCGAGGCGGTTGGTACGGCAGATGGCTTGGAAGAGGCCGTGATCCTGCATCGTTTTGTCGATGTAGAGATAGGTGCAGGGCGGGGCGTCGAAGCCGGTGAGCAGTTTGTCGACGACGACGAGCAGCCGCATGTTGGCGGGTTCCCTGATGAACAGGCGTTTGGCGTTTTCCTCGTAGGTTTCGGTCTTGTTCATGCCGGGCCTGGCTTCGACGGGTTTCAAGAGATCGTTGTAGGTGTTGTAGATGAACTGCTTGCCGGTTTCGGTATTCGCGCCGATCTCTTCTTTGGTGACGTCTTTGGCGAGCGGATTGTACGAGGTGATGACGGCGCAGCGGCCTTTGAACGGCGTTTTTATTAGGAGGTCAAAATATTTGCAGGCCTCATAGATGCTTGACGTGACGAGGATGGCATTGCCGCGACCGCTGGAAAGGCGGGGCTTTGTGCTGAAGTCAAAAATGATATCGGTGACGATCTGGTCCATGCGGGAGCGGGAACTGAGCACGACTTGCAGGGTGCCCCACTGCTTTTTCAACTCCTCTTTTTGCCAGTCGTTGAGCGCCCTCGTTTTGGCGTCGAACCATTCGTCGATTTTGTCAGTGGAACTAAGGCGTTGGTCAATGTCGCGGGCTTCGTAGACGAGATCGAGAATAACTTCGTCTTCGACGGCTTCGCCGAACTTGTAGGTATGGATGTAGCCGCCGAAGACTTCAAGGCTGGTGGCCTTGTCCTTCTTGAGCAGGGGCGTGCCGGTGAAGCCGATGAAGACGGCATTGGGCATTAGGGCCGTCATGACTTTGTGGAGCTTGCCGCTTTGGGTGCGGTGGCACTCGTCGACGAAGACGAAGAGTTCGCCGACAGCTTTGCTGGGCTGGGCTTCGAGTTCTTTTATGAAGGCGTCGAAATCGTCGATGTTGCGCTGGCCGAACTTGTGGACCAGGGAACAGATGAGGCGGGGCTTGGCTTCGCCGAGTTGGGTCATCAGGTCGCGGCCACTGGTGGTGCGGGCGATGGTTTCGCCGGCGCCGGTGAAGACGCCTGCAATTTGCTTGTCGAGTTCGTCGCGGTCGGTGACGATGACGACGCGGGCGTTGGGCGAGTTTTCGAGGATCCACTTGGCGAGCAGGACCATGACGATGCTCTTACCGCTGCCCTGGGTGTGCCAGATGATGCCGCCTTTGCGTTGGCGGACGTGTTCCTGCGCGGCCTTGATGCCGAAGTACTGGTGGAAGCGCGGGACTTTTTTGATGCCGCCGTCGAAGAGTATGAAGTCGTGAATGAGTTCAAGGAGCCGGGGCTTGCGGCACATTTTCAGGAGGTATTTGTCGAGTTTGAAGCGGGTGTCGTCGGCTTCGTCTTCCTTCCATTTGAGGAAGAATTTTTCCTCGGTTTTGATGGCGCCGTATTGGAGGCCATGGGAGTCATTGCCGGCGAAGACGAGTTGAACGGTAGTGAAGAACCACGCATTGAATTCCGGCTCTTGATTGGAGAGGCATTGGCGGATGCCGTCGCCGATGGTTACGCGGCTGTTCTTGAGTTCGAGGACGGCGATGGCGATGCCGTTCAAGTAGAGGACGATGTCGGGGCGGCGTTCGAGGTTGCCGCGGAGCGTGACTTCTTCGGCGATGGCGAAATCGTTATTTTCGGGTTCGCGCCAGTTTATTAGGTGGACAGTTTCGGTGGTTTGGCGGGCTTCGAGCTTTACGGGTACGCCGTAGCGTAGGAGGTTATAAACGGCTTGGTTGTTTCCGTAGAGGTTGCGGCTGTGGTTGGTCGCTTCGGTTTGGAGCTTGTAAATGGCTGCGGCTATGTACCCGGCGCTGTAGCGGTCCTTAAGGTGGTCCGCGAGTAGGTTTTCTTCGATGTTGGTGTTGCCGTCGCGGTCGCGCCAGTCACCGAGGTAGCGGTAGCCGAGTTCGTTTTTGAAAAGGGAGATGACGCGGCTTTGGGTGGCGCGTTCGGATTTGCCGATGTCGCTCATGGGTTGGGTGTTTTGTCCTGCGGCGGGCGGGGAGGTGTAGGGGCTGGCCGGGTAACGAGTTCTTGAGCGGCTGCTATCTGATGATACTAAGATCGAATTGCGGGAGTAAGATTGCGGTGTGGGGAAGTGAGGAGGCGGGCTACTGGCCGAGCAGCCGTACGGTTTAATCCCCTCCGTGGTGAGAGTTGGAGCCGAAAGGGGGGGGGGCATGGCCGCAATAGAGCCTTTCTCTTGGCACTGGGCTATCCGCCAATCAGGAATTTTGCTTCATCCCCATGTGCCGGGATCGGGGCCCGCTGGCATTGCCGTTGATCCGGTTGGAGGTTCGACGCAGTGCATTCTGAAGCGAGGCCACGGATGGTACGTCCGACTGCGGCGCAGTGCGCCAGAAAATATCGTTCTACCAAATTGTAGTGATGGTTGATGATCGTATCCTCGCATCCCGGCTCAAAACAGGGATGCCGCGCGATTGAGCGGTGGCGGCAATCACGCCATCCGGAAGGGCGCGCGATTCCCATCCGGAGGGTGAAGTGCGGGGGTACTCATGGAGAAAAGGAGTGCCGACGGAGTACACCGTCGTCTATGAGGAAGGGCCGACCTCTTGGGGCGCCTATGTCCCTGACGTTCCCGGAGAACTTGTTGCCGGGGACACAAGAGAGGAAATCGAACGGCTGATCGCCGATGCTGTCGCGTTCCATCTGGATGGGCTGCTGGAGGAAGGACTGCCGATTCCCATTTCGTCGAGCTATGCCGGCGATGTCGAGGCGTCCCCCGCCGCCTGAAGCCGTTATAGTAATAGGGACGTGATCGAGAGCGCTTCCCATGCCTCCCCCATCCTTCAAACCAGAACTGATCGGTGACCGGTTCGCTGACCATCAGGTTCCGCTCGAAGTCCTGAAGGACTTCGCCGCGTTTGAAGAACTGCTGATGGAAGTGGCAAAGCGGGAGTATTTGGAGGATCATCCAGATCGTCTTCGAATTCCCAGGGGATTCACGAAAGGAGTAGAACTTCGGCTCGCGGCCATAGATGACGGCAGCGCGATACTAACTCTTGTCGTGGCGGGCGGCTTGGCGCTAATGGACACCTCCGACTACATTGCAAGGGCGCACGACAAGATTGTCGACACTATCGCCAATATTAGCGACGGAAGAGCACCCGGACTGCCTCCCGAACTGCTGCGCTATTTCGACCGATTCGGACGATCCCTGCTTGAAGGAGAGAGCATCACGTTCCATCGAGCGCAGGGCGGACAGAGCAGCTTGACCCCTGAAGTCCGCGAACAACTATTACGCGCGTCCGAAGCGGAGGAATGGACGGAGGAGACGCTGTTGAAAGGACGCGTGTCCGCGACCTTTATGGCGAATGGAGAGTTTGAGCTCGAACTGGCCAACGGGGCCAAACTTAGGGCGCCCCTGGAACACCAGCATCATGGAACCGTAATCGAAGCAATGACGGAGTACGGGCACGGGCGGACACTCGCCGTAAAAGGTGTCGTCCGGAAGAACAGGAACGGGCACCTCAAAAAGTTTGATTCCATCGAGCACGTGAACTTATTGCATCCACTTGACGTGGAGACCCGCCTGGAGGAACTGGGCACCTTGAAGGACCGATGGTTGAACGGCAAAGGCATCGCTCCTGACCGGGCAGGACTCAAAGCGCTGGCGGAAAATTTCGACAAGAACTTTGACGCTGCTTTGCCACTGCCACACCTATATCCGACCACTGAAGGCGGGGTCCTGGCAGAGTGGACATTGGGCAATTGGTCGGTTTCGCTTGAGATTGAGATCGGCACCCAGACTGCGCAGTACGAAGCGTTGCACCTGGTGTCCGACGAGACTTCCGAGTTCACTTTGAATTTGAGCGAACTTGCAGGTTGGACTTCATTGAATAATGAACTGCGGCAACTGACCGTTCCGGTGGGGCCGGAATGACGGAGGCGACCCTGCTGCTGCGTCAGATTCACCCGACGTTTGTCCAGAACAGCAGGGTGACGTCGCAAGCATTTCGGCCGACACCCAAAGACGAGAATCAACTCTCGGCCGATAATGGCGACAAGATGTCGGCCGGGGATGCCTGGAGGCGATTTTCCGCTCAGCCGGAGTGCATGTCGGCCGGTGTGATGGCCGTGTCGCAGGGCGAGTGCCTGACGTGCGCCGTGCATGTGGTTGAGGACGGAGTTCCGTACATCGAGCATTGCTATCTGGACTTCGCGCCATTCAACGGGAACCCAGCAAACAGGATTGGCAAGCAGCTGGCGGCGAAGGCGCAGGACCGCGGATGGCTGTTCGAAGCGAAATAACCTACAGGACCAATTCGCTTATGGCGAGTCCGGGATCAAGCTGGCCGGATTTACGGAAAAGCGCGGAGCGGGTTGGGGGTCATGCGTCATGGATGCATATATCTATGGCCGTGATGATGGGCCTCCCGACGGTAGCGCAAATACTCATTATTAGGCTGTCCCGGCAGACTGGACGACTGTTCTGAACTCTCAAGGCAGAGAGGCGTTTCGTCGTTTGAAGGAGATACATTCTTGTTTCCGTAGAGGTTGCGGGTGTGGTTGGTGGCTTAGGTTTGGAGTTTGTAAAAGGCCGCGGCAATTTGGGCGGGGCTGTAGCGGTTTTTGAGGTGTTCCGCGAGTAGGTTTTCTTCGATGTTGGTGTTGCCGTCGCGGTCGCGCCATGTCGCTGAGGTAGCGATAGCCGAGTTCGTTTCTGAAGAGGGCGATGACGCGGCTTTGGGTGGCGCGTTCGGATTTGCCGATGTCGCTCATAAGAGGCGGATTCTTCCGGTAAGGAGTTCTTGCATCATGGCTTGTTTTAGGTGGCGGGTTTTGGTGAGTTTGGTTTGTAGGGCGGTGATTTCGTTGTCCATGTCGGATAGGATGGCGGCGATGGCGGATTGTTCTTCATACTCGGGCAACGGTATTCGCAACGCGCGGACATCTCCACTATTAATTGCAGGATAGTTTGAGCCGGTAAGTAAGGCTTCGATTTGGCGCGAGATTAAGCCGCCAAACATTTGGAAGTAAACAAACCCAGGATGACTTATTCCTGCCTTACAGCGGACAACACAGAAGCCAGTCGAACATATCCAGTTTTCGTCCGTGAAGAGCATGAGAAGATGCGATTGAAGGTTTGGCCTAACCGTCGAGACAAGTATGTCGTATTTGCGGAGCTTTCGTCTTGCTCGGGAAGGGGCGGTCGCAAACATCCATTCCGAGTGGCTGTTAAGCGTTCCCACGTCGACATCTTCTAGCGCAATGTAATTAAACGCGTAGTCTCGCCGGGTATCACTTCCGAGGTTATCGGGATCGGTGTCGGCGACATCTCCCAATTGCCTAAGTTTGAGATCCCCGCTGAAGCCGGGGAGGCGTTTTTTGCCGGTGAGCAATTCCTGCATGGCGCCTTGTTTGAGGTGGCGCTTTTTGGCGAGGAGTTGCTCCATGGATTCGATGAGGGCATCTGCGTCGGTCAATGCCTCGGCGATGGCTTCCTGCTCGGTTTTTGGAGGAAGGGGGACAGTAAACTGCAACATGTCCCCGACGTTCAAGTGCTTCATTGTCGTGCCTGTCTCAATTAGCCTCATGCGAGCGCGCCCTGGCCCGCTGTTGAGATAGTACGAGATATACTTTGCGCAGGATCGCTTCTGGTCGAACCGTGAAATTATCAGTGCGTGGCAGTTGGCTCCAGCCAAAGATGCTGGAACGATTGTCGTCAGCCCGACATCTCCAGTCTGGATGGTCAGCAGATCCCCGGCTCGCAGGCAAGACTTCAGATGCACTTTATGGAAGGCATTGGTGACGTATTTGATCCCATGGAAGTTTAGTGAGTTCTCTTCGACGTTGTAGCCCTGAATGTAGAGAATTCCGTCCTCAGTCGGGGCATAATGTTTAGTTACAGTGCCGACGAATCCATTGGTCACTAAGGTTGTCAATGACTGGAGGCTGGCAATTTGCCAGTCCTTTGGAATTGTCCCCGCCTCAGTTTGCTGATAGAGAGGGTTCACTTCCACGAGAACCCCATTTTTTCAAGGTGTCGGTTCACATTTTCTTCCAGGTCGTTCATCAGGCCGAACATTTGGGAAATGGAGTTCTCATAACATTGGGCCAGTTGTTTGGCTCTTTGAGTTAATGTCTGGCTCATCCTGTTCATCTCCCCATGGGCGGCTTCGTGGGTGGCGGCGAGCCATTTGTCATCCACGACGAGCGCCTTGATTTCGGGCTCGGTGAGTTTGGGGTAGTGGGCGTAGGCCTTGATATCGAGGTCGGTCTCCGCGTCTCTTAGGCGCTTCTTGAGCTCGGATTCGTCAGTGTTGAGAGTGAGCCATTCGTTGAGCACCCGAGCTTCGTCCTGCGCGTCGTGCTCGCCGTTGATTTCTTTCAAGCGGGCGGCGACGTTGGCCCTGTTCACTTTGTCGAGTTCGGAGAAAACTCCTTCCTCGCCGCTGTGTTCCTCTTCCAGTTCGGTGCGGCGGGCGGTGACGCTCTCTACGTCGGCCTCATGCTGATCGATGGCGGTCTGCTCGGCTACGTAATAGCGGGCGACGATCAGAGCCTTGGGGACGAGATCGCAGGCCCAGCCTTTATCCCTCTCCCTGCCGTTCTTCTTTTCGATCACTCGATAGGTCTCCGCCTTCCAGCCATCGGCGGCAATTAGGTAGCAGTCGTCCTGCATGGTTTCGGCCCAGTAGTCCATGAGGTGCTGGTAGACATCGTAGGCGTCGATGAGCGGCTTGTCGAGGTAGTGGGTTAGCAGATCTTCGGCGAGATCGGAGATTACTTGTTTCGGATGGCAACCGGGATTCAGCGCCTTGAGGGACGCGGCGCTCCGGTCGCGCCAAATGGCGAAATGCGCGTTCATGCCGGCGATGAAAGCGGAGAACTCCGGGTGGCTGTAGATGGTGGTCTTGATGGCCGACTGCTCCACGGAAAGGTCCAGGTAGCCGTGGCGGTTGGGTTTGAATAGTGAATCGCGGAGGGTTGGGCAGACGGACCAGTACGGCGCAAGGGCATCAATGTCACGTTCCGGGATGCCGCCGCGCAGGTGGCCTTCGATGTCCTGCAAGTCTTCGGCCTGTTGGCTATCGATGTAGCGGGGGAGGTTTAGGTTGAAGTCGTTCTTTTCGATCTCGTCGAAGGCGACCATACGGGAGAATTTGGGGACTTCGAGACGGCGGTTGAAGACGTCGACGATGCGGTGGAGGTCCTGGGCGCGGAGGCGGTTCTTGGGGCCGTCCTTGGCAAAGCCCTGGCTGGCATCGATCATGAAGATGCCTTTGCGGGTGTGGGCGTCCTGTTTATCGACGACTACGATGCAGGCGGGGATGCCGGTGCCGTAGAAGAGATTGGCGGGGAGGCCAATGATGCTCTTGATGTAGCCTTTGCGGACCAGGTTGCGGCGGATGGCGGCTTCGGCGTTGCCGCGGAACAGGACGCCGTGCGGGAGAATGCACGCGCCTTTACCGGTGCTTTTGAGAGAGCGGACGATGTGGAGGAGATAGGCGTAATCGCCTTGCTTGGCGGGTGGGGTGCCGAAAGATTGGAAACGCTCGTAGGGGTCATTGGCAGCGTCGAGGCCGGTGCTCCAGCGCTTGTCGGAGAAGGGGGGATTGGCGACGACGTAGTCGAATGTTTTGAGGGTTCCGTTGGCGGTGAATTTGGGATCGGTGAGGGTATTGCCGGGCAGGATGACAGCGCCGGAGTTGTTGTGCAGGTGCATGTTCATCTGCGCGAGGCCGCTGGTGGCGGCGTCCTTTTCCTGGCCGTAGAGGGTGAGTTTGGTGGCGGCTTCGTCGGCGACTTTGAGGAGGAGCGAGCCGGAGCCGCAGGTGGGATCGTAGACCGTGGTGTCGGAACTGGTTTTGGCATCGCGGACGCCGAGGATTTGGGCGATGATGCGGCTGACTTCGGCGGGGGTGTAGAACTGTCCTTTGCTCTTGCCACTTTCGGTGGCGAAGTGGCGCATGAGGTATTCGTAGGCGTCGCCGAGGATGTCGTCGCCGTCGGCGCGGTTTTTGGAGAAGTCGAGGGCGGGGTTTTCGAAGATGGCGATGAGGTTGGTGAGGCGGTCGACCATTTCCTTGCCGTCGCCGAGTTTGGCGGGGTCGTTGAAATCGGGGACGTTGGAGAGTTTGTTGGCGGCGGCGAGGGGGGCGATGATCTTTTTGTTGATCTGATCACCGATTTCGGGTTTGCCTTTGAGGGCGGCCATGTCCTTGAAGATTGCGACTTCGGGGATCGTGACGGGGGCGAAGGGCTGACCGGCGTACTTGTCGCTGACGTATTTGATGAAGAGGAGGACGAGGACGTAGTCTTTGTACTGGCTGGCGTCCATGCCGCCGCGGAGTTCGTCGCAGCTTTGCCAGAGGGAGCTGTAGAGTTCGGATTTCTTTATGGCCATGGATGGGGGTTATGTTTTCGATGGCGGCAAGGGGTTGCCGGACTTTGAACTCACTATTCTCTCGCAATGGGGCGATTGGGGAAGGATAGATTGCCTCGGCGGCGGGAAATCTAGGCGAGGGCAACTATCGGGAAACTCCGGATAGTTCGACGGGAGGGTTGGTGCTTTAAACCTACAGTTATTACCCGCGCCGGGCGATTGCGATGCGCGGAACGTACGCGCAGGTAGAACACGCCGCGGGACTGATCGGGAAACGCTAAGCAGTTTGCAACAACTGTTTGACTCCGGGGAATTTGCCGCATACTCTGGTAGAGCGTAGGGCAATGACAGCCAGAGGACAGTTTTTCAAATCCGTCCGGCGCCGCGGTATTGCGGCGTGGTTGTTGTTCGTCTTCCTGTTGGCGCAGGCGGTTCCCGTTATTGCCCTTGGGGCGACCGACGGTATGG
>Ga0163151_10007271_pt1 | contig 13009 bp, 11 predicted proteins | sample OliLakLV19MP5IB2_FD_145596 | JGI IMG/M metagenome (GOLD analysis project Ga0163151, IMG submission 145596) | Freshwater microbial mat bacterial communities from Lake Vanda, McMurdo Dry Valleys, Antarctica - Oligotrophic Lake LV.19.MP5.IB-2 | ecosystem: Environmental > Aquatic > Freshwater >...
CCCCCGGCCAGACTGCCGTTTGCGGTTGCGCCATCGCGCGCGGCCTCCGCCGCGGCCTTGGAGTCCATGGGCGCGGTCTCGGAGAGGTCGGTGCGGCTGGGTCGTTCCTGGGCCATAGAGAGCGGATCGTCCGCCGGGACCAATGGTGCCGACGGAGAGAGGCGGGTCAAGCGTACGAGAGAAACACGAGGAGCGATAACCCGCTGTGTGAAAAGCGGATGAGGAATCGCGGCAGCGTGTGTGGGTGTGCTGGCCGGTGCCATCCGCGCACCACTTCGCGCTGCTATGAAGTGTACGTTCCAGAAAGCGGCAATGTTTCGGCGTTGTTCGGCGGAGCAGCACTATCGCGGGAGACGAGGTTTCCCGGGAGGGGCCACCGATCCCCGGGTTGAGAAGTGCGCTTTGCGCTCACGCGCGTTCCCAATCTCAGGCTTGTCGCGGAGAGCGGCTCCCTTTGCGGGCGGTGACAACCTCGGCCTTCACGCCCTTGGCCAAGAGCCATGCCCGTGCCTGCGGATAGGCGTCGAACGCGGGGAGCAACGTGTCTGCCGCGTGCTGGGCCTCGCTGTCCTGGCCTGGGCTGTAGTAATCGGGCAGGGCCTGGGTGAGTTTCTTCGCGCCGCTCAGGTACGCCTCGGCGTGCGGGTTGCTCTCCCGGGCGGCTCGCAGAGCCTTAGCCGCGCCCGCTTCGTCGTCCATCGCCACGCGAAGCAGCACGGTCGCCCAGGTGAAGAACGCACTCTCGTCCTCTTTGTACCGCTCCAGCCAGTGCGCGGCCCGAGCAGGCTGGCGGAGTTTGATGAGCAACGAAACGAGAATGTATCGCAGGCCGTTGTTGTCATCGGTGTTGAGTTCGAGCAACTCCTCGTAGTGCGAGATCGCCTCGGCCTCTCGGTTGGTGGAGGAGAGCAGGTTGGCCAGTTCGATCCGCGCTCGCATATAGGGGCGCGTCTCCATGAACCCCCAGAACATCCCTCGCAATTCCTTGAATGCCTTCTTGCCCAGTGACCGCTCGCCCGCGGCGACCGCCTGCCGCAGCCGATCCTCGAACTGCACCTTGCTGAGTTTTTCCGACCTGGCCAGCAGCACGAGCGCATCTACACAGTCGGGGTCGATCGCCAAGGCCCGTTTGCACAACGCCGCCGCTTTGACACCGCTGCCCGCCTCCATCGCGGCATAGGCCAGGTCCTGGGCTTCAAAGCGGGCGTCCTCGAGCGCGGCACGCTTCATGCGGGGAGCAGCTCGCGAGCCTGCGATGGTCAATCCCTGCGCGGCGAGTAGTTGCAACATTTCGTTGATCGTTCCCTTCGCGAGGATGTCGGGCTTGGTCGCCCCCCCTCCTGCCCCGTCGGTGCCTCGCTTCGCACGCGGGCGCGGAACAGCCCCGCCCTCAGGCCGCAGCGCGGGCTCGTGTTCGGGCTTCGGCGCGGCCCTTTGGGGAGGCGTCTTTGCAGGCTTCTTGGCGGGCAGTTGGAGAAGTTTTTTTGACGGCGCAGGTGCGGGCGGATCGTCGGGGAAGAGGTGGTCCATGCACCATTATCCGCGCGATCCAGGCTCGGGGCGCGCGGTGGCACGCCCCGATGTTGGCGGAAGTTGCCACCGATCATGGCCCCGTCGGGCGAGGACGATGCAGCAGATTCGCTTCAGGCAAGAACACAAATCAAGCGGAGAGGGGGGGATTCGAACCCCCGATGAGGACGAGCCCCATACCGGTTTTCGAGACCGGCGCGTTTAACCACTCTGCCACCTCTCCGGGTGGAAGGGCAATCGTTGGGGGACGGCGGGCCGGGGTCAACGAGTGCCCAATGCCCAGATGGTCAAATTGCCACAGAGCTCAACCATCATCGCGCCACCGCAACGGATCGGGCACGCCGTCAAGCCGACCACTCAGTTCAACAACAAAAAAAGCCCCGACCACAGGGCCGGGGGGAAGGGTGTGCGTTGCGGATGTCACGGGTGAGATGCTCGTATTACGCCCGTGGTATGTCTACTTCTTGTCGTCCTTGACCTCGAACTCGGCATCGATGACGTCGCCGGCCGCGCCTGCGCCGCTCCCACCGGGCTTGCCCTCGGCGTTGGAGGATGCGCCGGGCCCTCCGCCCGCACCCCCGCCACCCGCGGTCTTGGCCGCCTCGGCCTCATAGATCGCCTTGCCGAGTTCCATAGAGACCTTTTCGAGTTCCTTGATGGTGCGCTCGATGGCGTCCTTGTCGTCGCCCTTGATGGCGGTCTCGAGAGCGGAGACCGCCGACTCGATCTTGCCGCGAATGTCCGACGCGACCTTGTCGCCGTGCTCTTCCAAACTCTTGCGTGTCTGGATGAGCATCGAATCGGCGCGGTTCTTCAGGTCCACGACCTCGCGCCGCTTCTTGTCCTCGGCGGCGTGGAGTTCGGCGTCCTGCTTCATCCGCTCGATCTCGGCCTTGTCGAGGCCGCCGGAGTTGGTGATCTTGATATCGGCCTTCTTGCCGGTGCCCTTGTCGGCAGCGGTGACGGTGAGGATGCCGTTTGCATCGAGTGAGAACTCGACCTCGATCTGCGGCATGCCTCGGGGCGCCGGGGCGATGCCTGCGAGTTCGAACTGGCCGAGGGTGCGGTTGTCCTTGGCGAACTCTCGCTCGCCCTGGAGGACGTGGATCTGCACGCTGGACTGGCTGTCGCTCGCGGTCGAGAAGACTTCCTTCTTGCTGGTCGGGATGGTGGTGTTCTTGGGGATGAGCGGGGTCATCACGCTGCCGAGGGTCTCGACGCCGAGAGAGAGCGGGGTCACATCGAGCAAGAGGATGTTCTTGACGTCCCCCTGCAGAACGCCGCCCTGGATCGCCGCACCGATCGCGACGACCTCATCGGGGTTGACGCTGCGGTTAGGCTCCTTGCCGAAGAGATCCTTGGCGATCTGGGCCGCCTTGGGCATGCGGGTCGAGCCGCCAACGAGCACGACCTCGTTGATCTTGCCCGCATCGAGTTTGGCGTCCTTGAGCGCCTGGACGCACGGGGCCTTGAGGCGCTCGAACAGGTCGTTGGTGAGGGACTCGAACTTGGCGCGCGTGAGCGAGACCTGGAGGTGCTTGGGCCCGGTCTGATCGGCCGTGATGAATGGCAGATTGACCGTGGTTTCCTGCATGGTCGAGAGTTCGATCTTGGCCTTTTCCGCGGCCTCCTTGAGGCGCTGGAGGGCCATCGCGTCCTTGCGGATGTCGATTCCCTCCTTCTTGCGGAACTCCTCGGCGATGTGGTCGATCAGCCGCTGGTCCCAGTCGTCGCCGCCGAGGTGGGTGTCGCCGTTGGTGGCGAGCACCTCGAAAACGCCGTCGCCGATGTCGAGGATCGACACGTCGAAGGTGCCGCCGCCGAGGTCGAAGACCGCGATCTTCTCGTTGGTCTTTTTGTCGAGTCCGTAGGCGAGCGCTGCCGCGGTCGGCTCGTTGATGATGCGCTCGACCTTCAGGCCCGCGATCTCGCCGGCGTCCTTGGTCGCCTGGCGCTGGGCATCGTTGAAGTACGCTGGGACGGTGATGACGGCGCGGTCAACCTTCTCGCCGAGATAGTCCTCGGCGGTCTTCTTCAGGTCCTGGAGGATGAACGCGGAGACCTGCTGGGGCGTGAACTCGCCTTGGTTGAGTTTGACCTTCACCGAGTCCTCAGCGCCTCCGGTGATGACGTAGGGGACGAGTTTCTCTTCCTGCTCCACCTCGCGGTGGCGGCGGCCCATGAACCGCTTGATCGAGAAGACCGTGTTCTTCGGGTTGGTGACCTGCTGGTGCTTGGCGGGCTGGCCGACGAGGCGCTCACCCTTGTCGGTGAACCCCACCACCGAGGGCGTGGTCCGCGCGCCGGAGGCGTTGATCAGCACCTTGGGCTGTCCGCCCTCCATGACCGCTACGACCGAGTTGGTCGTACCGAGGTCGATTCCGATGATCTTGGACATGTGTGTGCTCCTGCTGCTTCACCCGGCTGCCGCCGGTGGCGGTGAATGCGTGCGATTTGTCGGCCAGTAAGAGGGCAAGACGGATGCCAACCGATGATAGGAAAACCGTGCCGGGCGGGGTGTCGATCGGGCAGGGAGGGAGCGTTTTTTTCCAGAGAGTAAGAGATGCCTGCCAGATCGGCAGAGCGCTTTAGGCGGGAGTGCGCTCCGCTGCGTACCAAGATGAAGGGAAATAAAGCCGCCGCGGATTGGCGGGTCTTTTCAAGGCATTCGGCGAAGAGAACCTAGACTCGGCGTTGATGAGCAACCCTCGCCCCACTCAGCCCCAGCGTCCCACCCGCGTTCCCAATCCGCGCCCGGCTCCTCCCGCCGCCCTCAGCGCTCCGACTCCAGGGCAGAGGCCGTCCGGGTCTGGGCCGCGCGCGCCGCAGGTGTTCGCCGCGTTCACTGGTCCCGATGCGCTCCGGCCGCTCAGCGCGACATCCGAGTTCATCGATCTGTGCAACGGGGCGGGGATCGAGTTCGAGGATGGCGATCTGGAACGGCTGGGGCTGTTCGTGGCGCTGCTGCTCGAAACCAACAAAACCACCAACCTCACGTCGATCACCGATCCGGCGCAGGCGTGGGTGAAGCACATCTTTGATGCGTTGACGCTGCTCCCCGTGCTTTCGAGCATCGAGTTGGCGGAGGGCGCGAAGCACCTGCGCATCATTGATGTCGGCTCGGGCGGCGGGTTGCCCGCGATCCCTCTTGCGCTGGTGATGCCAGACGCTCGCTTTACCCTGCTGGAGGCGACGGGCAAGAAAGTGGAGTTCCTGCGGGCGGCAGTGGGCGCGCTTTCCCTGAAGAATGTGGAGGTGGTGCAGGGGCGCGCGGAGACGGTGGCGCACTATCGCGGCAGCAAGAACGACGGGCGCATCGGCGCGCGGCGCGAGGTCTATGACGCGGCGACCACGCGGGCGCTCGGGCATTTGGCGGTGGTCGCGGAACTGGCCGCGGCGTTCGTGCGGCCGGGAGGGTTTGTGATTGCCGTCAAGGGGGCGAAGGCGGAGCAGGAACTGACGGAGGCGGCGAAGGCGATGGGGATCGTCGGGCTGCGGCACGCCGAGACGGTGCAGACGCCGACGGGGCGGATCGTGGTGCTGGAGAAGACGATCGCCACGCCGCGGGACTACCCGAGGAAGGACGGCGAGCCGTCGCGGAAGCCGATCGGGGTGGAGAAGGCGGGGTGAGGCGCGAAAACAAATTGCCGCGGGTGAACGCGGGTGAACGCAGATCAGGATGGGGAAACACGAAGGCGTACTGGGTGTCAGGAGGTGGGGAGCCAAAGGAGCATCAAAGCCCCGAGCGCAAGCGAGCGGGTTTAGAGGTAGTGATCCGCAGCGACTTGGCTTGCCCCGCATCTCCGTTCATCTGCGTAAATCTGCGGCATCTCAGGGCGATTCACCCGCTCGGCGCGACGAGGAGTTTCAGTAGGTCATCGAACTCGTAGGGCTTGAGGAGGTGGGCATCGAAGGCCGATTCTCTCGCGCGCGGCGTGTCGGTCTCTTCGGCGTAGCCGGTCACGGCGATGAAGCGCACGCCTTCCATGCCGGGTCGTGCGCGGAGTTGGCAGGCGACGTCGTAGCCGTCGATACCCGGCAGTCCGATGTCGAGCAGGACCACATCGGGCCGGAAGTTCTCGGCGGCGTTCAGTCCGTCAAATCCACTGCCGGCGGTGCGGACGATGTAGCCCTCGCGGCGGAGGCCCATCGCGATCATCAGCACGAGGTCGGTGTTGTCATCGATCAAGAGGACGGAGAGGGGGCGTGGGGCGGGCGAAGCGGCGCCCGGCTGAAGCGCGGGCTCATCCGCAGCGCGTGCAACATCACGTCGAGTTGTGTCTTCCCTCGGCCCCATTTGTGATGCTATCGAACGGGTCAGCCGCCGTCCAGAGATCGGGCGGAGTTCGAGAACATTCCCGGAGTTGCGGCCGGGCCTCTACCATCACTTCCCGTGACGCCCCCACGCAGCGTGCTCGACCGAATCCTCGCCGATGACGGCCCGATCGCCCGAGCGCTCGTGGCATCCGGGGTGCCGTTTGAGCATCGGCCCGAGCAGGGCGTCATGGCCGCGGCGGCGATGGCGACGATGCAGGGGCGGGGCCGGCTGCTGGTGGAGGCGGGCACTGGAGTCGGGAAGAGTTTCGCGTACCTTGTGCCGGCGATCCTGCGCGCGGTGCTGCACAACGAGACGGTGGTGGTCGCGACCGCAACGATCTCACTTCAGGAGCAACTGATCCAGAAGGACATCCCGCTGCTGCAAGCCACGCTGGAGCAGTGGGACCTTGGTTCGGCGGCGCGGGCGCTGGTGCCCGTGCTGGCCAAGGGGAGGGGGAACTACCTGTCGATCCGGCGACTGAAGGTCGCCTCGGAGCGGCAGGACGCGATCCTCTATGACGCGGAGGCGAAGGTGTCGCTGCACGTCGTGCAGGACTGGGCGTACACGACGAAGGACGGGACGCTCTCGAGTTTGCCCGCGCTCGAGCGGCCGGAAGTGTGGGACCATGTGCGCTCGGACTCGGACAACTGCCTGGGTCGGAAGTGCCCGACGTACCAGAAGTGCTTCTACCAGGTCGCGCGGCGGGAACTCGAGAAGGCGAACCTGATCGTGTGCAACCACGCGCTGTTCTTCGCGGACCTGGCGATGCGGCAGCGTCCGGCGGCGAGCGGAGGAGGCGGGGCGATCCTGCCGCCATACGACCAACTAATCTTGGATGAGGCGCACAACGTCGAGGACGCGGCGTGCGAGCACTTCGGGCTGTCGCTGGCGCAGCCCCGGGTGACGCGACTCTTGCGAACGCTCTTCTCACCCAGGCGCGGGAAGGGATACCTGGTGGAGCGGCAGTTGCAGTTGGGGGTCGCGGGGAGCGAAGCGGTGGAGCGCGCGGTGCATCAGGTGATCCACGCGGAGGATGCCGCGAGACGGTTCTTTGAGGCGCTGCTGGAGTATGCGCAGCGCAATCTCGCGAACTCTGGCCGGATCGTGCGGCCGGACGTGATCGAGAACGAACTGACACCCGCGATGCGGGACCTGGCGGTGCGCCTGCGCGGGCTGCGCGAGAACATCGAGAACGAGCAGGACCGGTTCGAGTTGCAGTCGTACGCGCGGCGTGCGGCGGAGGCGGCGGACACTGCCGAGGCGCTGGTCGCGCAAACGATGCGGGGGTATGTGTACTGGGTGGAGGTTGACGACCGGGGTGGCGGGGGCGGTACGGCACGGGGACGGGGCTTCGGCCCGCGCGTGGAACTCGCGTGCGCGCCGATCGAGGTTGCGCCGATTCTGCGTCGCGTGCTGTTTGATCTGGGCACGGAGGTAAGGGCGGTGCCGATCGATGAGGGCGGGGAGGAGGGGGAGGGTGAAGCGGATGCGGACGTGCTGGAACCGGACTTCGAGGACGGGCGGCCGCCGCGGTTCGAGCGGCCCTCGCCGCCCGGCTCGCCGACTCCGCCATCTGCTCCGGCGAAGAAGGCGATTGGCATTGTGCTCACGTCCGCAACGCTGGCGACGCGGACGGCGAGCGCGGAGGAACTGACGGAGCGGGCCGAGACGGCGTTTGCGCACGCGATCCAGAACCTGGGCCTTCCGCCGCCGCCGGATACAAAGACCCTGCAACTCGGCAGTCCGTTTGACTATTCGAAGCAGGCGACGCTGTACATCGACCTGTCGCTTCCGAACCCGAAGTCGGGCGACACACGGCGCGGCGGGGAGGGCGGGGGCGGCCCGGCGCCCGACGATGGCTCGGGACGCGGGTATCTTGATGTGCTCGCCGCGCGGGTGCTGCACCACGTCCGCGAGACCGATGGGGGCGCGTTCGTGCTGTTCACGAGTTTCGCGACGCTCAACGCGGTCGGGGACCGGATCAAGCGGGAACTGGACCGGCTGGACATTGCGCTGTTCATGCAGGGGCGGGACGGGCCGCGGACGGTGGTGCTCAAAGGGTTCATAGAGACGGATCGGGCGGTGCTGCTGGGCGCGGCGACCTTCTGGCAGGGCGTGGATGTGCGGGGAGAGCGCCTGCGCAACGTCATCATCACCCGCCTGCCGTTTGAGCCGCCGGATCGTCCGCTCACGCAGGCGCGACTGGAGCGGATCGAGGAGCAGGGGGGGAATGCTTTCATGCAGGATTCGCTGCCGCGAGCGATCATCCGCTTCAAGCAGGGGTTTGGGCGGCTGATCCGATCCAAGTCGGATCGTGGGCGCGTTGTGATTCTGGACCCGCGGGTGAAGACGGCGCGGTACGGGCGGATGTTCCTGAACGCTTTGCCGGAGGGCGTGCGGATCGAGGAGGTCCGGGCTGAGGCGGATGAGTGCTTCTAGTTTGGGCCGCGGTCAGGTAGCACAAGACAGGAGATTGTGGCCGCAGATCAATGCAGGTTTCGCAGATTCGGAGAGGTGAAGAGCGGCCACGGATAAACACGGATCGGATCAGGAGAGGAAGTCAGAACTCGTGTGATGGGGCGGTGCGTCCTCGGCGTCTAGTCGTCGGGGTCTGTGACAATCCGTCTTTCCTCGCCCTGTCTCGGATCCGTCGAATCGGTGTTCATCCCCAGCGCGAGGAGGTGTGGCCGGTGAGGCCGAGCACCTTCGCGGGCACCCATTCGCTGACGTGGCCCCACATCGCCTCGCCGGTTGTGCCGCCGTCCTCGAACATGCGCCCGGCGGTTCGCGGCTCAATGACCATCTTCCGCTTCCCGCGCAGGGTGTAGAAGTCCTGGGGCCACCACGCCGGTGTGGCGGGTGAGCGATGCCCAGACGCGCTTGGGCGGCGCGGCGATGCTGATGTCCATCAGGAGTTTGATATGGCTGCACGGCTGCACTTTGACTATCGGTGTTGCCATGTGGATCGATCCGCTTTGGAGAACAGGCAGGCTGGGCGGATTCCGGATTCAGCAGATTGTTGGCGAATGCGGGGTGAAACGTCGAATCATCTCCATACATACTCCAAACATCCGGGATATCCCGCGCGTGGTTCGCTAGGCTTGGCGTCACTTCTTCATCACCCATTCTCGCGGTCCCTTCACCTCCCCGTTCCCGGAGGCAATTCATGCTCGGCAAGGTCTTCAAGGCCTATGACATCCGCGGCACCTATCCCGATCCGCTCGACGAGAAAATGGCGTGGCAGATCGGGTTCGGCGTGTCGAAGTACCTGCTTGGTGATGCCGCGGCGGCGGGCGAGACCAGCCCGATGATGCACAACATCGTCGTCGGGCGGGACATGCGCAAGAGTTCGCCCTCGCTTGCGAAATCGCTGATGCAGGGGATCACGGACCACGGCGGGCATGTGATCGACGTGGGGATGGTGGACACGTCGTTCATTTACTTCGCGGTGAATCATCTTGATTGCGCCGGTGGTGTGATGACGACCGCGAGCCACAACCCGCCGCAGTACAACGGGGTCAAGGTTTCCAAGCGCAAGGCCAAGCCCGTGGGCGAGGCGACGGGTCTGGCGGATGTGCGCAAGCACGCGGCGATGGTGGACAAGGCGACCGCGCAGTCAGCGCATGGCCGGCGCGAGGAGCGGAACCTCTGGGACGCGTATATCCGGCATGTCCGCTCGTTCCTTGACCTGAACGGCGCGGACGGCAAGAAGATCAAGGTCGTCATCGACGCTTCCAACGGGATGGCGGGGACGATGGTGCCGATGGTGTTCGGCATCGCGGGCGCGAACAAGAAGATTCCCGCAGGGGCTGGATCGCCCATCCCGAACCTCGAAGTCATCGCGCTCAACTTCGACAACTCCAAAGGCGAGTTCGTTCACGAGCCCAACCCTTTGGTGGCCTCCAATCTCGGGCTCCTCCGCGCGGCGGTGATCAACGAGAAGGCGGACTTTGGCGTGTGCTTCGACGGTGATGCCGACCGGCTGGTCGTCGTTGATGAGCACGGCACGATCGTCGGGTGCGATCACCTGACAGCCGCGATCGCGGCGTACTTCCTGAAGAAACAGCCCAAGGGCAGCCACGCCGCGGTGACCTACGACCTGCGATCGACGCGCGCCCTGGCCGAAGAGGTGAAGAAGCACGGGGGGACACCGGTACGGTGCCGCGTCGGGCATGTGTTCATGAAAGCGGCGATGGCCGAGCACAACGCGGTGTTCGGCGGCGAACTCTCGGGCCACTTCTACTTTCAGGGGAACTACAACGCGGATTCGGGCGCGATTGCGCTCGCGACGGTGCTGACGATGCTGCAGAAGTCGGGCAAGCGGATGAGCCAGTTGGTGTCGCCGGCGAAGAAGTACGCCCAGTCGGGCGAGGTCAACTTCACGATCGAGGACAAGGACGCCGCGCTCGCAGCGATGAAGGACAAGTTCAAGAACTCGGGCAGCATCGACGAACTCGACGGCGTGACCATCGACTGCTTCGACCGTCTGGGCTGGTGGTGCAATGTCCGCAAGAGCAACACCGAGCCGCTGCTCCGATTGAATCTTGAGGCCAAGGACAAGCGGACACTCGACTCGGCGATGGGCAAGATCGCGCCGATGCTGGGCCTGCGGGTGGATCACTAACGATCGGGGTTCACCACGGAGAGCACTGGGTTCACGGAGGGGCGGTTCAACTGAAAGTGCGGCGATGGAGTTCCTTTCTCCGTTTCGATGACTTCGTTTCGATGACTTCCTTTCTCTCCGTGTTCTCAGTGTCCTCCGTGGTGAACATCCTCTGATTCTCCGGAATCGCGAATGAACCTCTCGACGTTCTTCGAGCACTGGCGCATCGTGGAGAACCCGTTCCGCGGCGAGGAGGCCCGGCAGGACCCGGTCTTCCAGCGCCTGGAAGCGAAGGGCGTCAGCGGCGGGCATGTGTCCGCGCACGGCACGGGCTTCACCACGCACTCGGACTTTGAGAAGATTCTGGGCGACTTTGCTCGCCCGTCCACGGCGATCGTGTTTGGCGAGAAGGGGAGCGGGAAGACCGCGATCCGCCTGCAGATCGCGGACCGGGTCGGGGCGTTCAACGCGGCGAATCCGCAGGCGCGCTGCCTGCTGGTCGCTTACGACGAACTCAACCCGATCCTGGACCGCTTCAACGAGCGCGTGGGCAGCGAGCGCAAGCCCAACGTGCCCGAGGCGCTGGCAAAGATGCGCCTGCCCGACCACATGGACGCGATTCTGTCGCTCATTGTGCCGCGGGTTGTGGACACGATCCTGAAGGAACACGATGCCGCGCCGGTGCAGCCGGTAGTCGTAACCGGGGCGGGGAGCAGCACGCGAGGCGTGGCCGGCGTCATTGGGGCAGGGCTGGACCTCGGGCCCGAGCCGCGGAAGACCATCCGGCGATTGGAGCCGACGATGCGTCAGGAGTTGCTCCTGATGCAGGCGGTGTATGACCGCGCGGAGGGCGCGGAGCGGCGGACGCGGCGGCTGCGCCGGGTGCTGCGGCTGCCCGTGCCCGGGCGCGTGTGGCTGTGGAGCGCGCTGGCGGGCGGTGGCTGGCTGATCCCCGCGGGCCTGGCGTGGTGGGCGTACGAGGAAGGCACCTTGAACCTCAACGGGGGGTGGGCGCTGTACAGCGTCGCCGCGCTGACAGCGCTGTGGCTCATCGGGATCGCCAAGCGCTGGGGGTGGGACCGGCTGTGGTACCTGCGGCTGGCGCACAAGGTGCGCCGGCAGGTGCGCATCAGCGGGCGGGGCGATGTGTCGTTTGCGCGTTCGCTGCGGCAACTCGATCCGGCCATGCTCGACGCGGGAGGGGGCCTGCTGCCGATCTCGCCATCGGAGGAGCACCGCTACTCGCTGCTGGACCGCCTGCACCGGCTGCTGGTCCATTTCGGCATCGCGAGCATCATCGTGGTGGTGGACAGGATGGACGAGCCGACGCTCATCGCCGGGGATCCGGAGCGCATGAAGTCGGTCGTGTGGCCGATGCTCAACAACAAGTTCCTCCAGCAGTCGGGCCTGGGAGTCAAGATGCTCCTGCCGATGGAACTCCGGCACGCGCTCTTCCGCGAGTCCGCGGCGTTCTTCCAGGAGGCCCGGCTCGACAAGCAGAACCTGATCGAGCGGCTGAGTTGGACGGGGGCGATGCTGTATGACCTGTGCAACGCGCGTTTGCAGGCGTGCCTGATGCAACCTCCGGTGACTGAAGGTGCTCAGCGGCCAGCCGCGACCCCGATCACGCTCTTGGACTTGTTCGCCGAAGATGTCACGCGGGCGGACATCGTCGATGCGCTGGACCAGATGCACCAGCCGCGGGACGCGTTCAAGTTGCTGTACCAGTGCCTGATCGAGCACTGCTCGAACGTGACGCAGGACCAGGCGCAGTGGCGCATCCCGCGGCTGGTGCTGGACACGGTGAAGAAGCAGCAGGTGGAGCGGGTGCGGCAGTTGTCGAGCGGGGTGAGGCCGGCGTAGCGAGGTAGCGGATGGCGGACGGATTGCGAGCCGGTGCGTGCGTATCGTTATGGCATGACGCGGCTCATGGAACAGATAATTGAGCGCTTGCGGGCAGTCCCCGAGGCGCAGCAGGATGGAATCGCGCAGTTCCTGATGCACGAGTTGGCCGAGGACGAGCGCTGTGCGGAGAGCACTCGCACGAACGGTGTCAAGGTCTCGACACTCGTCGAGGGCATTCTCGCTGACGATGTCGCCAGCCGTTGCGAGCCCCTTGATCCGAACCGACTGTGATGCTGTCATGAACTTCGAGGCCGCAGAGATTCGAGATGCGCGGTAGTCGCGAAGGCGCACGAGCGGGGAGAGATGTGAAGTAGAAGAAGCGAAGGCAAGAAGTTCGAGGAGCAAAGACAGGTAGCCCCCACCGGCCGCTGCGCGGCCACCTCCCCCTGCGGGGGAGGAGCCACGAACGAGCAAATACCAGCCAGTGCGCCGACTGCTGCCCGGCGGGGGAGAGCCGACGGAGTTATGCCGCGAGACGCTTCCGCAGCACGGCGAGCAGCGTTCCGGGTTCGAGGTACGCCGGGGGCGGGCGGAGGTAGATCTCGCAACTTTCTTCGCCGGACTTAGGCGGGAGTACGGTGACACTGAGTGCTCCGCCACTCGCCGCCGCGGCGGCGGTTGAGGCATCGTTTAGCAGTTTCGCGCCGATCTGC
>Ga0163151_10007278_pt1 | contig 13000 bp, 7 predicted proteins | sample OliLakLV19MP5IB2_FD_145596 | JGI IMG/M metagenome (GOLD analysis project Ga0163151, IMG submission 145596) | Freshwater microbial mat bacterial communities from Lake Vanda, McMurdo Dry Valleys, Antarctica - Oligotrophic Lake LV.19.MP5.IB-2 | ecosystem: Environmental > Aquatic > Freshwater > Lake...
ATCCCATGCTCAACCTCTCCCTCGGCCACACGACCACCTGCGACGGCGTTTCGCGGCGGGAGCTGCTCCGCATCGGCTCGCTCGCCGTCGGCGGGTTGTCGCTGCCGATGTTGTTGCGGGCGGAGGCGACAGCGGCGTCGCGGAAGTCGGTCATTCTCATCTGGCAGGCGGGCGGGCCGAGCCACCTCGACATGTACGACCTGAAGCCGACTGCGCCGGCCGAGTACCGCGGCGAGTTCCGGCCGATTCCCACCAATGTCCCCGGCATCGAGATCGGCGAGCATCTGCCGTTGCAGGCGAAGATTTTCGACAAGCTCGCCGTCGTGCGGTCGGCGTTCCACACCAATGCCGGGCACGGCATGGGGGCCCAGTGGATGCTGACCGGCTATCAGCCGACGATTGAAGTCAACGATAACATCTACCCCGCGTGCGGGGCGGTGGTGTCGAAGCTCAAGGGGGCGAACGAGCCGGGGTTGCCTGCGTACGTCAACGTGCCGAACCGCATCGGCCTGGGGAAGGCGGCGTACCTCGGGGCGGCGCACAACCCGTTCACGCCGGACAGCAATCCCAACGAGCCGTACTTTCAGGTGCGGAACCTCAAGCTCCCCGGCCGCGTGGACGTGAACCGGCTGGAGCGGCGGCAGCAACTGCTCGGTCAGGTGGACGGTCTCAAGCGCGCGGTTGATACTAAGGGAGACATGGCCGGCCTCGACCAGTTCTACCGCGACGCCTTCGAGATGGTCACCAACGAGCAGGCCCTCCGCGCGTTCGACATCCACAAGGAAGACCCGCGGCTGCGCGAGAAGTACGGCCGCAACGATCTGGGACAATCGTGCCTCCTGGCCCGTCGGCTCGTCGAGGCGGGCGTGACGTACGTCACCGTGCAGGCCGGCGGCGGGTGGGACACGCACGGCAACAACTTCGCCGAACTGAAGAACAACCTGCTCCCCAAGTTCGACCGGGCGGTGTACGGTCTCGTCGAAGATCTGTACGACCGCGGCCTGCAGAACGACGTGCTGGTGATGGCGATGGGGGAATTCGGCCGCACGCCGCGGATCAACCCCACGGCCGGTCGCGACCACTGGCCGGGGGCGATGTCGGTCCTCTATGCGGGCGGCGGATTGCGGATGGGGCAAGCCGTCGGCACGACCGACAGCAAGGCCGAATACCCGACCAGCAAGGCGTACACGCCCGGCTGCGTGCTGTCGACGATGTACCACACGCTGGGCATCGACCCCGGCCACGTCTTCTACGACCAGGCCCGCCGCCCGCTGCCGGTGTTGAGCGAAGGTTCGCCGATTCCGGAACTCGTGGGGTGACGACGAACTCGTTCGATTCGCTTCACGCGCGCGACGCCGCGTACGTCTGGCATCCGTTCACGGCGATGTCGGCGTACATCGAAGAACACGCGCCGGTCATCGTGGCGGGCGATGGGTTCCATCTGATCGACGCCGACGGGAACCGCTATCTCGACGGGCATTCGTCGCTGTGGTGCAACATCCACGGGCATCGGGTGCCGCAGATCGACGCGGCGATTCGGGACCAGCTCGACAAGGTCGCGCACAGCACGCTGCTGGGACTCGCGAACGAGCCGTCGATCGAACTGGCCGAAGCGCTGGTGCAGCGCGCGCCGCGCGGGTTGACCAAGGTCTTCTACACCGATTGCGGAGCCGCGGGGGTGGAGGCGGCGCTCAAGATCGCGTGGCAGTATCACCGCCAGAAACCGGGCGGGCCGGAACAGCGCGATCAGTTCGTCTGCCTGGGATCGGCGTACCACGGCGACACCGTCGGCACGATCAGCCTCGGCGGCATCGACCGCTTCCATTCGCTGTTCGGCGGGCTGATGTTCCCCGCGCTGCGCGTGCCGACGCCGGCCGCACCGGGACTATCTCTCGACGACTGCCTGTCGCAGACGGAAGCCATCCTCACCGCCAATGCCGACCACATCGCGGGGCTCGTGATTGAGCCGCTGGTGCAGGCGGCGGCGGGGATTCTCGTCCATCCGGCCGGTTATCTGCGCCGCATCCGCGAGCTCACCACGCGGCACGGCATCCTCCTGATCGCCGATGAAATCGCCGTCGGCTTCGGCCGATTGGGGACGCTGTTCGCCTGCGAGCAGGAGGCCGTGTCGCCGGACATCCTGATTCTGTCGAAGGGGCTCACCGGCGGCTATCTGCCGCTCGCGGCCACGCTGGTCACGGACGAAATCTACAACGCCTTCCTCGGCGACCCGTGGCAGGGCCGCACGTTCTATCACGGCCACACGTACACCGGGAACCCGCTGGCGTGCGCCGCGGCCCTGGCATCGCTGCGGCTGATCGAACAGAACGACGTCCTCGGCAACGCCCGCCGCATCGCGGACGTGCTGGAACACGCACTGAAGCCCAGGGATAGCAATCCCTGGGCGTCTTCAGTGCGCGATCACGCGATCGTCCGTCACAAAGGCACGATGGTTGGCATCGAACTCTCGCAGGACACCGCATCACGGACACCGTTCCCCGCCGAGCGCCGCATCGGCCATCGCGTCACGCTGGCCTGCCGCGCGCGCGGCGTCATCCTCCGCAACATCGGCGATGTCATCGTCCTGATGCCCGCCCCCGCGATGCCGGTGGAACTCGTCCGGCACCTGGGCGACGTGGTATTCGATGCGATCGACGATGCGATGCCGAGGCCGGCATGAACCGAAAGTGAGCGATGTGGCGGTGGTGGTCCACGAACAATTCCGGTACAAGGGGGCGACTTCCCACGCTCGCCGGTCCCGGATGCGAAGATGCCCAAGAAGCTGTTTTTCAGCGAATCTCCCGTTGCGCAACGCCAGCCCAAGACTGACCGGCTGATCCTCGGCAGCTATCTCAAGAATGCCACACTCAGCAAGCTTCTCGATGAGAAGGAACTTCGCGCCGGACATGCCATCCTGAGCCATTGGGCGGAACTCGAACGCTCCGGCCGGCTCGGCAAACTCAACGAAACGCAGATGCAGGGGGACTTCCTGGCAGAGGTCTTCGGAAAGGCGCTCGGATATGCCGGACCCCTGGACGGCAATGAAATCTGGCATCGGGAGCAGCACCACCAGATTGCCGGGGAGACGCCGGACGCCGTCCTGGGATTCTTCCAACAATCCAGCGATCACAAGCCGCTCGCGGTGGTGGAACTCAAGGGGCCAAACGTCCACCTCGACCGGCATCGCAGCAACGGCCGGACTGCGGTCGGTCAGTGCTGGGACTACCTGGTCAACACCCCGCCGGAATGCCGGTGGGGCATCGTCAGCAACATCGTCAGTTTCCGGTTGTACGAGCGGTCCTCCACGAAGGGGGCCTACGAGCATTTCACGCTGCAATCGCTGGTGGACTTCGACGTCTACAAGCAGTTCCACGTGCTGTTTCACCGGCAGGGATTGATCGAGAAAATCCTCGCGCGCGGACCGCGGGCCGTGGAACTGCTCAAAGAGTCGATGAATCGGCAGCAGGAAGTCAGCGAGACGCTGTACTCCGCCTACTCGACGAACCGGATCGGGCTCATCGCAGAGTTGCACTTCAAGCAGAAGCATCCGCTCGATCAATCCATCGAGATGGCCCAGCGGCTGCTCGACCGGATCATGTTCATCGCCTTCTGCGAGGACCGCCATCTCCTGCCGAAAGAGACCATCCCCAAAGCGTATTCCGTCGCCGGCTTCCATGCCGTCACCAACCCCCGCTGGCAGAACTTCAAGAACCTGTTTCGCTTCATCGACGTGGGCAACGAGACGCACGGCATCCCGCAATACAACGGCGGCCTGTTCGCGGCTCATGCCGTTGATGAACTCGAACTGCCCGACGACCCCTGGACGAACTTCTTCAAGACGATCAGCGGCTACGACTTCGCCGACGAGGTGAATCTCGACGTCCTCGGCCATCTCTTCGAGCGTTCCATCACCGAACTGGAGAAGCTCAAGGAGTCGGGACTGTTCGGCGGCGATCCCGAAAAGACGCGCCGTTATGCCCAGATGCCGCAGTCGGCGAAGCGGAAACAACTCGGCATCTACTACACGCCGCAGGAGCTCACCAGCCTGATCGTGCAGTACGCCGTGGACGAACTGATCGCCCAGCGGTTCGCCACGGCCGCGGTTCGGTACGGCATTCCCCAGGAACAGGCCCAACGCGCGGTTGCCCCCGACGATCGCAAATACTGGAACGAATGTCTGGGCATTCTCCGAAGTCTCAAGATCGTCGATCCCGCGTGCGGCAGCGGGGCGTTTCTGTTCCAGGCCTACACCGCGCTCGAACAACGGTACGGTGAAGTCCTCGGCCACCTCGAACAACTGAAAGACCCGGACGCCAAATCGCTCACGGCTCAGGTGCCGACGTTCATCCTGCAGGAGAACCTGTACGGCGTCGATCTGTCCGCGGAAGCGGTCGAAATCACCCAGCTCGCCCTCTGGATTCGCTCCGCCAGTCCGGGACAACTCCTGGCGAAGCTGTCCGCGAACATCGTCCACGGCAATTCGCTGGTTCACGATGCCGAAGTCCACGCGGGGGGGTTCGACTGGCGGTCCCGGTTCCCCGAAGTCTTCGACCGGCCCGAAGCGGGGTTCGACTGCGTGATCGGCAATCCGCCGTGGGAGCGGCTCGACCTGGCTGAGCGTGAGTTCTTTTCTCTTCCGGCACCAGAAATTGCGACCGCAACGACGGGTGCCAAACGAAATAGACTGGTTGAAGAGCTCAAAAGCTCCAATCCCACACTCTTCCGACAGTATCAAACCATCAAGGCCTCTGTCGATGACCAGCGCGTGTACTGTCAATCGAGCGGTCACTACCCATTGACGGGAAAGGGTCGGACAAACTGTTATGCGGTGTTTGCGGAACTGGCGTCGCAACTGGTCGCCTCGCACGGACGGGTCGGTCTGCTCGTGCCGTCGGGCATTGCCTCCGACATGACCACGAAGGACTTTTTCGCGTCGGTCGCGGAATCGAGCCGGCTCATCCGGCTGATTGATTTCGAGAACAAGAAGGTGTTCTTCCCGGAAGTGCATGCGTCGTTCAAGTTCTGCATCCTGAACTTCGGCGGGGTGGAGATGATAACGCCACAAGCCGACTTCGTGTTCTTTGCCCACAGCACGGAGGAGCTGGAGAACCGATCGCGGCACATTGCGCTGAGCGCCGCGGACATCAAGCTCCTGAACCCGAACACGCGAACATGCCCGATCTTCCGCACTCGTCGGGACGCGGAGATCACCAAGGCAATCTACCGCCGAGTGCCTATTCTGGTCGACACGGGCCGTAAGGGACCGACCGGAAATCCTTGGAATGTGCGATTCAAACAGGGAGTCTTCAATCAGACCACCGATTCCGGATTGTTTCTGGAAGCGCCTCATCTGAAGCGAGATGGTTACAAACAAGACGGCAATCGCTGGAAGAAGGGCAAGAATTTCTACCTACCGCTGTACGAAGCGAAAATGTTTCGCCCGTACGATCACCGGCATGGATCGGCTTTCACGAATACCGACGTCTGGTTTCAGCAGGGTCACACCACCGAAACGACGACGGTGGAACATCAAAACCCCGAATTTGCGGTCTTTCCGCGGTGGTGGGCGGACGAAACGGATATTTTGAGCCGCCAGGTGCATGTGCCCGCTCTCATTGCCTTCCGAAACATCGCCCGCTCTACTGACACCCGGACATTCATCGCATGTCTGATTCCGTTTTCTGGCGTCATCAACTCGGCACCATATCTCAGTTTCACGAAAGATCATGCCTGGAGACGACGTTGTTGCCTCGTGGCCAACATGTGCTCCATCCCGTTAGATTTCATCGTGAAAAACAAGCTCGGTGGCACGAACCTGAACTTTTTCATTGTCGAGCAGTTACCTCTTCTGACGCCAGACACCTATGCGAAGCCCTGCCCGTGGGATCACCGCACGACGCTGGAGGCGTGGATCAGCGAGCGGGTGCTCAAGCTCACTTGCACTGCGGAGGACATGCTCCCCCTCGCCGAGGCCTGCCAGTTCACCGGCGGGAGCTTCCAGACCGAATACCACGGCCGCCTGCACAAATGGGACGAGATTGAACGGACCGAACTGATGGCCGAACTGGATGCGGCGTACTTCCACTTGTACGACCTCAACCGGGATGACGTGGAGTACATCCTGTCGACGTTCAAGGGGATTCACGACCAGCGGACGCTGCTGCCCGGTCACGTGAGTCTCGCCCAGCGGATCGTGCAGCGGTTCGTGGAACTTTCGTTCCCCGCGTAGTTCCCACGGAACGTAGGAGCCGGGGCGTGCCGCCCCGGTCTTCGCTTTCTCTGCGGCGTCTTTCTGATGACGCCGCTTCCTAAACTTCCGTCCGGGCCGACACGGCCCGGCTCGGACGGGGAAAATCCGCGCAACGTTTCCCCGTAGGGTAAGCAGCGCACAGCGCGGCCGGCAGGGATCGCCACCTCGGGGATGCGACCCCGCGGCTTCGGTCTACCCCAATGACCAATGACGAATGACCAGGGACCACCACCATGCTCACCGCCGCCGACCTCCTCGCCGAACTTCGCCGCGTCGTCGATGAAACCGGACCGGAAGTTACGCTGTTTCAATTCCAGTGCGAGACCGGCATTCATCGCTGGCGGGTCTACGACCGTTGGGGCAACTGGACAAACCTCCGTCTGGCCGCCGGGCTGCCGAAACGGAACGCGCCGCGGCCGGTGTATTCGGATGACGAACTGCTCGCCGAACTCAACGCGACGACGAAAACGCTCAACAAGTATCCGCTGGTCCGCGAATTCGACCGCGATTCGAAGCGCGCTTGGGGCACGCTGAATCACCGCTTTGGCCGCAAGCGCGAGATCGTCAACAAACACCGCGACTGGCTGGAGAAACAGCCGGACGATCTGCGCCCCGGATTCCTCGTCGGTTGCCCGCCGGATTGCGATCCCAGCGTGCTGCCCGGCGTGTGGCTGCACCGGCTCAAGACGCCCGCCTTCGACTGGAAGGCCGCCGCCGAACTGCTGCAATGGATGCCCTCGTTCGGCCGGGACATGGCCCACCACGCCGCCGCCCGGGCGATGATGGCGATGGCCGTCGCGGGGTCGGCGCTCGCGTATTCCTTCACAGCCCCGAGCGCCAGCGAGGGAGCCTTCTCAAGTAGGGTGGGCCGAGTCTTCGAGTCCCACCACGAGCAATCACCGACGTGGTGGGACTCGCAAAGCCTCGGCCCACCCTACCCCGATGGGTCACGCCAGAATCGGCGTCAGCACTTCCCCCGCAACGTCCGTCAACCGAAAGTCGCGGCCCTGGAACTTGACCGTCAGGCGGCGGTGGTCGATGCCCAACTGGTGCAGCATCGTCGCGTGCAGATCGTGGACCGAGACGCGGTTGACCGCGGCGTGGTAACCGAGGTCGTCGGTCTCGCCGTAGCTCGTGCCGCCGCGGATGCCGCCGCCGGCGAGCCAGATGGAAAAGCCCATCATGTGATGGTCGCGGCCGACCGTTCCCTTGTTCCCCTGGCTCATCGGCGTGCGGCCGAACTCGCCGCCCCAGATGACCAGCGTCTCATCGAGCATGCCGCGCTGCTTGAGGTCGGTGAGGAGCGCCGCGCAGGCCCGGTCGGCTTCGGGGCATTGCTGCGTCAGAAACTCGCGCAGCCCGCTGTGATGGTCCCAGTCGCGGTGATAGAGCTGGATGAACCGCACGCCCCGTTCGGCGAGCCGGCGGGCGATCAGGCAGTTCGTGGAGAACGATCCGTCGCCGGGGTTCGCGCCGTACAGCTCCATGATGTGCTTCGGCTCGGATCGCAGGTCCATCAGCTCGGGCACGCTGGTCTGCATCTGGAACGCGAGCTCGTACTGACTGAGCCGCGTCACGATTTCGGGATCGTCGATGTGCGCGTCGAACCGCCGGTTGAGCGCGCCGACGGCGTCGACCACGTCGCGCTGGCGGTCGGACGTCACGCCGGCCGGATTCTGAATGTAATGCACGGCGTCGCCCGCGGAGTAGAACCGCACCCCCTGGAAGCGGCTGGGAAGGAACCCGCTGTGCCATTGCCGCGAGTGAATCGGTTGTGGCGACCGGCCCTCGGCGGTGGACGTCAGCACGACGTACCCCGGCAAGTCCTGGCTGTCGGCGCCCAGCCCGTACCAGCACCACGACCCCATGCTGGGCCGGCCGGAGATCGTGGTCCCCGTGTTCATGAACGTGTGGGCGGGGTCGTGGTTGATCGCCTCGGTGTGCATCGACTTGATGACGCACAAGTCGTCGGCGAGCGCGCCGAGCTTCGGGAACAGCTCACTGATCCGCAGTCCCGATTGGCCGCACGACCGGAACTGGAACTGCGGGCCGAGGCATTGCAGCGCGGTCGACCCCTGCAACTGCGCAATCGGCTGCCCGGCGGTGACGGATTCCGGAAACGGCTCGCCATGACGCTTGGCGAGTTCGGGCTTCTCGTCGAACGTCTCCAGATGGCTCGGCCCGCCCGCCATGCAGAGGTGAATCACCCGCTTGATCTTCGGCGGATGATGCAGCGGCTCGACGACGCCCGGCCAACGCTCGGTTGCGGCACCGCTCGTCGACGGACACAGCGACGCCAGCGCCAGCGATCCCAGCCCGGTCAGCGACTGACCGAGAAACGTCCGGCGATTGGCGGCGGTGAGTGACGAGTGGTCGGACATGTCGGTCTTTACGTAACGCCTGATGCCTACTTCTCCGCCACCGACGGGTTGCCGAGCACGTGCAGCGGAATCGCCCCGGTCGCCTGATTGCCCTGCACCTGCGCGACGGCGTTGATCCACCGCGTGCTGTCCTTCACCCACGGCCGCGCGGTCAGGAAAATCTGCCGCTCGTTCTCGTTGGCCCGGACCAGCACGCCGGACAGGCCGATGTTGTCCACGATCACGCCGTGCGGGAGGTTGTCGACGTCGAACTTCACGTCGCCGTCGAAGCCGTTGCGTTCGACGCGGATCATCGCCGTGATCGTCTTGCCGGGCGTCAGCACGAGGCCGCCGTCGGACGCGGTCACGTTCAGATCGTCCGGCACGAGAATGCAGCGAACCATCGGCGGCTTCTCCAGTTTGATCTCGCCGAGTGCGCCGAGCAGGATCTTCGGCTCCGTTTCTTCCTCTTCGACAATCACCGTCGTCGTCGCGACAGAAAACTTGGTCTTATAGGTCGACCTCTTTGGAGTGAATCCCGTGGCCGTGACGGTCACGGCGTCCCACGCTTCCTTCGACGCCGGTTCGGCGTCCACCGCGGCGGTCAGCACGCTGGTCGCCGACAGGTGGCCGGCTTCGATGATCGTCGGCGTGGCGACATGATAGCCCGGCGGGAGGTTCGCGACGTCGATGCGAATCGGGTCGTGGAAGTTGTCGATCCGGTCGACGCTGAACTTCAGCCGTTGCCCGCTGCCTGCGGGCACCTTCAGGTTTTTCGTATCGACTTTGACGTCAAAGTCCGGCTTCGGCGGGCGGACTGTCAGCTTGTACGTGTAGCTCTCCCCCTGGAAGTCGCGGGTGTCGGTGACGCGGACGAGGTACTCGCCGTCGGCGGGGGCGGTGAACGTCAGCCGCGAATCGCTGCCGAGCTCCCGTTCGCCGTCGTCGTCGTTGACGTAATACAGCGGGAAGACCGGCAGGCCGTTCTCGACGAGGTTCGCCGTCGGCGGATACGCCTCGACGATGTAAATCGGCTCGTCCTTGGCGTGGGCGATGGCGGTGGTGTCGAAGTACGTCCGCCGCTTGCCGGCGTTGTCGTAGAAGTCGTAGCCGGAATCGGGGCCGCGCGGCGCGCGGTGGAACTTGCCGATCTCGCCGTTCATGTAGAGGTACTCGTCGAGGTCCATTTCCTCCCAGAACTCGACGCGGATCTGCAACTGCGACGAATCGATCGGTCGAAAGTTGACCCACGAATCGCGGACTGCCTGCAACACGGCCCGCTGCACCGGCCGGCCGTCGGCGTGCAGCACTTCGAGTTTGGTGTCGGCCGGCGATTTGCTGCGGCCGGCGTTGGTCTCCAGCATCCACACCTGCCCGGCCTTGGAGGCGAAGCGGTACAGATCGCGATCGGCAAGCCCCGCGGCGTTCTGGAACTTGCCCGACACCATCGCGGGCAACGTCAGTGACTGGGCCGCAGCCGGGGCGTCGTTCGGTTCGACCTCAGCCACCTCGGCGGTCATCGGGGCCGTGAGATCGTTGGTCGCGGCCGGCGATTCGGGCAACGCGACGAGGTCGGTCACCGAATCGGCCCAACTCGGATTCACCGGATACGCGGCCAGTTCGCCGTTCATCCGTCCGACATACAGCGTGCGGCTGTCGGGAGCGAAACAGATCGCGGCCGGCCAGTCGGTCTGCCGTTCGAGCAACGCGACCTGCGTGAACGTCTTCGTCTCCCAGACCTTGATGCGGCGTTCTTCGGAACAGGACACGAGCAGCCGCCCGTCGGGCGAGAACAGCACGCGGAGAATCGGCGCCTCATGCGCGAACCGGGCGTAGAGAATCGGGTTGGTCCCCTCTTTGCCCCCCTCGGTGATCTCCCACACGCGGACCCGGCAGTCGACGCCGCCGGCCGCGATGTGCTTGCCGTTCGGACTGAAGGTGACGCTGTACTGCTCCTTCGCGGGTTGGATGAATGTGTCGAGCCGCTCGCCGGTCGCGACGTTCCACAGCTTGACCGTGCGGTCGCCGCTGGCGGTGGCAAGCAGCTTTCCATCGGGATGGAAGGCGAGCGCATAGACGGCGTCGTTGTGGCCGGTCATCGTCACGCGCGGCTCGCCGGTCTTCGCGTTCCAGGTGCGGACTTCGCGGTCGTAGCCCGCGGTCGCCAGCGTCTCGCCATCGGGACTGAACGCGACGGCGTACAGCGAATCGCGATGTCCGGCGATCGTCGCGACGCGGCTCCAGTCGGACGTGTTCCAGATCGTCGCTTCCCCCGCGAGGCCGGTCTCGCCCGCGGCGACCACCAGCCGGTCGCCGGCGCGTGAGATCTGCACGTCGGCGATCGCGCCGGTATGCCCGGTGAGCGTCGTCAGCGGTTTGCGGTCGGGGAGCGAAACGATCTCGACGACGTCCGGTCGCGCGACGGCGAGCCATTGTCCCGTCGGCGACGCCGCGAGCGCCGTCACCGGTTCGCGGACCTTCGCCTGCGGCTCGACCTTCGGCGTCACCAGCCCGGTCGCCGCGAGACCTCCCGCGGGCGGTTTGGCCCCGGCGTCGATCCACGCCTTGATGACCGCCAGTTCCGCGGCCTTCGGCTGCGGCGCGTCCTCCGGCGGCATCTTCGGCTCGCCGCCTGGCGAAAGTGACTTCCACAACCGGCTCTTGGCGCTGTCCCCCGCAGCGATGGCGACGCCGTGCTCGCCCCCCTTCATCGCCCGCGCGAAGTCTTCCAGCACCAGGCCCCCCTCCTGCTCGCGGCCGTTGTGGCAGCCGTTGCAGTATTTACGGAACACGGGGAGGACATCCCGATTGAAGTCCGGCGCCTCCGCGGCGACAGCGGGACCGGCGGCGAGCGTCACGGCGAACAACGTCAACCAACGCGGCATGGTGGGGAGCTTTCTGCGGATGCGAATCTCAATCGAAATCGGAGGTAATCAGGGCAGCACGTCGTTCACGGCGATCTCACCCACCGGTTGCCCGGCGAGTGACAACGGCACAGACTGTCCGGCATTGTAATCCTGTCGCTTGGCATAGGTCGCGCGGCCTTCGGTCAATGACGGTTCGCGATAGACCTCAACCTGTTCGTCGATCAGGTTGACGATCCAGTATTCGACGATCAGTGCTGCCGCATAAATCCGCAGCTTCAGGCCGCGGTCCGTCCCGAGCGTGGTCTGCGCCACTTCGATGACAAGGCCAACATCCCCGGCCGTCGGGTGGCGTTCGGCATAATCATCGTCCGACGCGCGAACGACAGTCAGATCGGGCTCGGGCTCGCTTTCGGCCAGTTCGATAGGGCTTTGCACATCCACGATCCATTCCGCCCCAACGCGTTCTTCCAGACAGCGGCGCAAGCGACGGATTGCCGATTCGTGCGGCGGACTTTTCGTCATTTTCAGTGCCAACCATCCAGCGAGAAGTTCAACCGGTTCGCCCTCTTGAAGAATGCCGTATTCGATCATCGCGTGGTACTGCTCGACCGACAGTCGCCAGATCGGCAGTTCGGGAATGTCCGCCGGTGGTGGCGTGGTCTGCACGACGGGAATTTCAGCGATCGACATTGATCGGCCTCTTTCACTGCGAACGACTGGCATCCGTTGACGGATTCAGCAACGGCGTCCGACAGGCGATCCAGCCCGAAACCAGCAGCACCGACAGCGTCGCTACGCCGGACACCAGCAGCGGACCCAGCGGCGGGCCTTCGGTTTGCAGCGTCGTCCACCGCCACAATTCGACTTCATTCAGCACGAACCAGGCGAGCGTTGCCAACCCCGCACCGACCGCGGCCAGCAGGCACATCGTCAGGCGAAAGACGCCGCGGTAGACGATCGTGCCGCAGACGGAGGCCGCGTGACAAGTCATCGCCGCGGTCGGCAACCGGCCCCACAGTTTTCCGGCTGTGGCCTGCATCGCGGTCGACGATTCGCCTGTGACACCGCGCGTGTTGAACAGCAACAGGGCCTGCACGACCGCCAACGCAAACAGCAGCGGGCTTTCCAACGCGCCGGCCAAGGCCATTAGCGCCAGGGTCAGCACCAGCAGCATGGGCGATGCAGCGGACATCGCCGAGACCGACGCCACGCCCTGCAGGATCCCAGCCCGCAGTTGATTCCACCGCGGGGAGTCCAACCAACTCTGAGGCATTGCAACACTCCTCTCGTGGGTTCTCAACGTGAGTCAGCATTGACTCAATGCTGAAACAAAAATTCCCGGCTCGTCAGCACGCTCCAGAACAAATCTTCGAGAACCGCCCGGCGGTCGTCTGCGGGGGCTTCCGAGAACGCGGCGACGAGGGCGGCTTGTTCGGTCGTCGTCGGCAAGCGGCTGAGGGCGGACAGGAACAGTTCCTCGCCGATGCGGTCCGCGTCCGCGTTGTCGGCGATCAGCTTCGCAA
>Ga0163151_10007281_pt1 | contig 12997 bp, 15 predicted proteins | sample OliLakLV19MP5IB2_FD_145596 | JGI IMG/M metagenome (GOLD analysis project Ga0163151, IMG submission 145596) | Freshwater microbial mat bacterial communities from Lake Vanda, McMurdo Dry Valleys, Antarctica - Oligotrophic Lake LV.19.MP5.IB-2 | ecosystem: Environmental > Aquatic > Freshwater >...
ACTTCGCGGCGGCGCTTACGACAACAACCTGCTCTGCATCGGCGAGAAGGAAGTCTTCGCCGTCGAGAGCATCTTCGACAAGCTGCTCGACCAGATGGGCCGCCACGGCGGCTACCGGCTGACTGCGTCGCAGATCGACGCGCTCACCAAGATCGCGTTCACGCCGCCGAAGGACGCCAAGGACCACTACCACGTCAACAAGGACTTGGTCGGCAAAGACGCCGCGGTGCTCGCCGAGATGATCGGCGTCAAGGTGCCCGCTGGAACCGAGCTGCTGTTCGGCGAGACCGACGTGTCGAACCCGTTCGTGCCCGAAGAGCAGATGATGCCCTTCGTGCCGTTCGTGCGGGCGAAGAACGTCCAGCACGCGATCGAGCTGGCGATCGAGTACGAACACGGTTTCCGGCACACCAGCCTGATCCACAGCCGCAACGTCCGCAACATGACCAAGATGGGCAAGGAGATGGACACCACGCTGTTCATCAAAAACGGCCCGTGCATGGCCGGCCTCGGATTGGGCGGTGAAGGCTACTTGAGCTTCAGCATCGCAACGCCGACAGGTGAGGGCGTGACGAACCCGCTCACGTTTACTCGCTCGCGGCGTTGTGTTTTGGTCGATGATCTTCGCGTGATTTGAGGTGCACGATGCAGTTGGCGAAGGTCATTGGCCGTGCGACCGCAACCACCAAGCATCCGACGATGCAAGGCTGGCGTCTGCTTTTGACGCAGCCGTATGGAGCAACCGGACAACCCGACGGCGCGCCGCAGTTAGTTCTCGATCATCTCGGTGCCGGCAAGGGAGACACCGTGATCATCTCCTCCGACGGCAAATCCGCGAAGGAACTCGTCGGCACGGAAAAGACCTGCGTCCGTTGGACGATCATGGGCATCGTGGACTGAACTGAATCGTGGATCAAACCCTCGTCGACCGCATCGTCGCCAGCGTGCTGGAGCAACTCCAGCCGGCGACGACGCGCGCGGTGACGATTGCTCCCGCGGTCCCGACGGCGAAGCCCACGGCGGTGGCGCTGTCGCAGGCCGTCATCACGGCTGATGTGCTGAGCAGCGCCGTCCAGCCGGGGCAAGCGGTCCAAATCGGGACGAAGTCGCTGCTCACGCCGTCGGCCAAGGACTGGCTGCGGCAGCATCAGATTATCTGGCAGCGCGGTTCGGAGAGTGCCGTCGGTCATGTCGCATCATCGCCGACGATGCGCGGCCAATTGCTGCTGTCGTCCGTCACGCCGACGGTTCGCGGGGCGGTGGACAGCGTCTTCCGATCATTGCCGAACTGGCAACGACAGGTCGGCGGCAGTGCGAAAGAATCGGCGGACGCCGCGGTTCGGGCGATCACCACGGCGGAGTGCGATCGGGTGTTGATTACGAGCCGCGACGCCGATGTCGTCGCGTGCCGGGTGAATCGTCACCGGGCCGTGCGGGCGGCGGTGGTCGCGTCGGGCGATCACGTCCGGCGAGTGGAAGCGGGTTTGTCGCCGAATGTGCTGGTGGTCGACCCCGACGGCCGGTCGTTTGTGGAACTACGCAACCTGTTCCGCAGTTGTGTGCAGTTGGGCAAACCGCAACCGAAAGACATCTGAAGACGCCCAGGGATAGCAATCCCTGGGCTTCCTGAGAGCAACCCATGCGAGTCGGCGAAGTCATCGGCAACGTCACGCTGTCCCAATGCCACCCGATGGTGTCGGGGGGGACGTGGCTGGTCGTTGTGCCGTTGACGTATACCGGGCTGAAGAATGACCCTGCAGGACGCGAGGAACCGATCGTCGTTTACGACGAACTGGGCGCGTCACCCGGGGCCTTGATCGGCATGAGCGAGGGGGCGGAAGCCGGTGCGCCGTTTCATCCCGATCCCAAGCCGCTCGATGCGTACAACGCCTGCATTCTGGACACGTTGGAAATCGATTAAACCCCACCCAGGGATTGCAATCCCTGGGCTTCTGAACCGAGGAACATCATGGCCGACACCAAGTGGAACTCCGGCATCAACGACCGGAAGCTGAAGGAGCTGATCTGCGAGATCGGCCGCCGCGTGTACAACAAGGGCTTCGCCGCCGCGAACGACGGCAACATCTCGATCCGCGTGGGCGAGAACGAGGTGCTCTGTTCGCCGACGATGATCTGCAAGGGCTTCATGACGCCGGACGACATCTGCGCCGTCGACATGCAGGGCAAGCAGATCGCCGGCAAGCGGAAGCGGACCAGCGAGGTGCTGCTGCATCTGGAGATCATGCGGAACCGGCCGGACGTGAAGGCGGTCGTGCATTGCCATCCGCCCCATGCCACGGCGTTCGCCGTCGCCCGCGAACCGATCCCGCAGTGCATTCTGCCGGAGATCGAAGTGTTCATGGGCGAGGTGCCCATCGCCCCGTACGAAACGCCGGGCGGACAGAAGTTCGCCGAGACGGTGACTCCGTTCGTCAAGAACGGCGTGAACACGATCATCCTGACCAACCACGGCACGGTGACGTTCGGCGCAAATCTGGAAGAGGCGTACTGGAAGACCGAGATTCTCGACGCCTATTGCCGGATTCTGCTGCTCGCGAAGCAACTCGGCAAGGTGACGTATCTCAACGAGCGCGAGTCGGTCGAACTGCTCGACCTCAAGAAAAAGCTCGGCTTCGACGACCCGCGCTTCCACGTCGAAGACTGCGACCTCTGCGGCAACAGCGCCTTCCGCGACGGTTACAAGGAGCGCGCCTTGACGCCGCAAGCCTTCGAGCCGCCGCCGGTGTACACGGGATATCTCGCAAGGCAGAAGGAACCCGCGAACGGCGCAGCGTGCAGCGCGAAACCGCAAGCGAACGACGCGGATGCGCTTGTGAAAGCGATCACCGAACAAGTGCTCGCCGCGTTGAGCGCGAAATAGTGCTCGATTCTTGATCCTTTCTGGCTCTCAACCCTCAACTCTCAACCCTGGACCCTCCATGAAAGTCAGCATCATCGGCGGCGGCGGACTGGTCGGCTCGTGCGCCGGGTTCGCGTTGCAGGCCGGCAAGATCGTTCGCGAAATCAACCTGGTCGACGTGAATCAGGAACTGTGCCAGGGCCAGGCGCTCGACATTCTGCACGGGGCCAGCCTGCTCGCCGATCAGAAGATCACCGCGACCGGCACTGAAGGGGTGAAGGACGCCGACGTCGTCGTCATCACGGCGGGCCTGCGTCGCAAGCCCGAGGAGAGCCGGCTCGATCTTATCAACCGCAATGTGGCACTGTTTCGCAACATTCTGACGGACATGAAGCAGCACGGCGTCAAGAAGGATGCGATCGTGTTCGTTGTGTCCAACCCGGTGGACGTGCTGACGTACCTTGCGATCAAGGAACTCGGCTTGCCGCAGACGCAGGTCATCGGTCTCGGCACCGTGCTCGACACCACGCGGCTGCGGAGCCTGATGGCCCAGCGACTCGACGTGCCTCCGACGCAGGTGCAGGCCACAATTCTCGGCGAACACGGCGACAGCATGGTCCCCATCTGGTCGAATGCCCAGATCGCCGGCCTGCCGCTGGAAAAGTACCCCGGCGTGACGTCCCAACTGATCGCGGAGGTCGAAAAGCAGACCCGCGGCAGCGGCGCGGAAGTCATCAAGAAAAAGGGCGGAGCGGGCTTCGCGGTCGGCGTGTCGATCGCTGACGTTATCCACGCGATCGCCCTCGACCAGCGCCGCATCCTGCCGGTGTCGTCGCTGCAATCGGGGGCCTACGGCCTCCGCGACGTGGCGATTTCCGTGCCAACAGTCGTCGGCCGCAAAGGCGTGCAGGCCCTGATCGAGATCGACCTGTGGCCGAAGGAAAAGCTCGCCTTGCAGAAATCGGGGCAAGTGTTGCGGGAGACGATTGAGAAGGTGTTGTGACAGGACGAACCTGTTGCTGTGCGGCCATGTCCTGAGCCGATATGATTTGGCAGGAGGCAAATGTTTCATGGTCACACGTCTGAAACGCGAGGGGGCAGAACTGCTGCTTCCCATCGATGCTGAATTGCTGGAGAAGCTGGGCATCGATGAGCAGACCGAACTGCAAATCTCGGCGGTCGGGCAGTCTCTGGTGCTGACCGTCAATGACGAAGCCCGCCGTCAGCAGTTTCAGCAGGCTCTCGACGAGACCAACCAGCAGTTCGGCAGGGCTTTGCGGCGTCTGGCGGAATAGTCGCCATGGCGATCACATTCCTGTCACTGGACGAGGTGATTGAAATCCACCGCAATCAAATCGCGCTCTATGGCGGCAGCCTTGAATTGCGGGACTTGGGACTCTTGGAAGCCGCCGTCATGGTGCCCCAACAATCTTTCGGTGGACAGTTTCTACACGACGACATCCCCGCCATGGCTGCCGCCTACCTGTTTCATCTCGTGAAGAACCATCCGTTCGTCGATGGAAATAAACGAGTCGGAGCAGCCACTGCCAACGTGTTCCTCGTGATGAACGGTTCTCGGCTGATGTGTTCCGAGAACGATTACGCCGAGTTGGTCCTGGGCGTCGCCGACAGCACGATCTCGAAGGCCGACACCACCGAATGGTTTCGCGCTCGCGCCAAACCGCGAGAGCTTTGACCGGAGGTCTGGTCGAGGTCGGCGATTGCCATTTACGAATTGAGACCTGCGCGAAAGAATGAAGCAGACCATTTCAGGAGCCCGCTCATGCCGCTCGCCTTGCCCGACGCGCAACTCGACCGCGTCCGTTCGCTGATGAGTTCCGGTGAGTTCGCCGACGAATCGGCCGTCGTGTCCGCGGCCTTGGAACTGCTGGAGCGCCGGCAGCGATTTCGAGCGTTGGTGCAGGAGGGAATTGACGCCGCCGATCGGGGCGACGTCGTCGATCACGAGACGGTCTTCGGCGAACTGCGAGAGTATCTGGCGACGTTGCCGAGCGACGCACCATGAAATCCGTCACGTACGCTCGCCCCGCCCGGAGCGACTTGCGTGAAATCCTGAAATTCATTGCGCGCGACAGCCGGCGGAATGGTGAACGATTCTTGACGAGAATCGAAGCCAAATGTCAGCGGTTGGCCGACGCCCCCGAGTTGGGGAACCCCGTTCCTGAGATTACCGGCGCCTGCTATTGGCTGGTGCAGAGATACGTCATCGTCTTTCGCCGCACCGAGTCCGGTGTCGAAGTGCTGCGGGTTCTTCACAGCGCACGGGATTGGTTGGCGGAATTCGGGAATTCCCCTGAGTGACTATGAAATCCCTCGATCAGAAGCTCGCCGCCATTCACGCCGATCCCTCGGGATCGAAGGCGTTCATCCTCGCCGACGCCAAAGACGCCGACATGGCGTTCGGCATGAGCGCCACCGGGTTGTCGCCGGAGCAGCATGAGGGGGAGATCCGGCATAAGACGCTCGCCGAGTATCGGCAGCAGATTCGCGACGTCATCGGGCAGGGACTGGTGGACATCATGCTGATGTCCGCAAGCACCGCCGATCAACTCGCCGTCCAGGAGGGGCTGTTCGATAACTCCGCCGTCACGCCGGCGGCACGGGCGAACGATGCGACCGACGTGCATCTGCCGCGCGGCGGGAAGATTCATTCGGCCCCTGCGCATCCGTTTCGCACGGCGGCCATCGATCACATGCAGTGCGGCCAGTTGGACTGCGACCCGGAGGCCCGTCGCCGCGGGGCCAATCTGGGGCTGTATTCGGTCACGTTCAACAATGACCTCAAGCTCGATCTGCACACGCTGGAGAAGTACAAGGAGTTCCGCGAGGAGGCCGAGCGGAAGGGGTTCCGCCATTTCCTGGAAGTGTTCGATCCCAACCTGCCGGGCGTCGTGCCGCCGGAAGTCCTGGGCGGATTCATCAACGACCTGATCGCGCGAACGCTCGCCGGCGTTGCGCAAGCGGGGCGGCCGATCTTTCTGAAGATCGTCTATCACGGCCCCAAGGCGATGGAGGAACTCGTCCGTTACGACCCGCATCTGGTGGTCGGCGTCCTCGGCGGCGCGGCGGGAACGACGTACGACGCTTTTAAGCTGCTCGGTGAGGCGAAGAAGTACGGCGCCCGCGCGGCGCTCTTCGGCCGCAAGATCAACAACGCCGAGAACCAACTGGCGTTCATCGAGTTCCTGCGGCTGATTGCGGAGGACGTCCTCACTCCCGAAGAAGCCGTCCCCGCATACCACGGCGTGCTGCAGAAGCTCGGAGTGAAGCCACAGCGCTCGCTCGCCGACGACATGACGCTGCGGACTTCCGTGATGAGCTATGGCGGCAGCGGGCAGGTGAGCGTGCCGGGCGGGATCAAGTCGGAAGTTGGAAGTCGGAAGTCGGAAGTGAAGGCGACGACCAACGGCAACGGTCCCAATTTCGCGACGATGTCGCCGGCCGAGCGGTTGGCGTATCACCAGGCCCGGCTGAAGAAGCAGTTCGGCGGGTGATTTCGTTGGAGTCCAGCCTTTAGGCTGCTCTTCGACGGTCGGGCGTCATCTGAAGAGCAGCCTAAAGGCTGGACTCCAACGAAGACGCACTTCGCTCGATCTCCGACTGAGTCAGACGGTCCAGCACGATCTGCGTCATCAGCGGATGCAGTCCCAGCGGCGGGCAGGGTTGGAACGCGACGGCCGGGAACTCTTCAGCGAGTTGCCGTTGGTGCTCGAGCAAATGCTCGGTGACGTGCCTCCCCGCCGACAGGAAGTACGGCAGCATCAGCACCCGGCTGGCACCGCGCGACACACATCGACGGCCGCCGTCGGCAATCGTCGGCGTGGCCAGTTCGAGATAACTGACTTCGACGATCGCGTAGCCGCCCTGTTCGGTCACGCGCCGCGCGAGTTCCTCCAGATCCGCGTTCGCTTCCACGCGGCGGCTGCCGTGGGCGATGAGCAGAACGGCTGTCATCGGATCGGGTGCGGTCGGCATGACGGTCTCGTTACAAATTGGATGCGGTCGCGGGCTCCCCTCGCCCGGCGCTTCGCTGGGAGAGGGGTCGGGGGTGAGGGTGTCTTTTTCTTCTGTTCGCGCGTCTCGGTGCGCAAGGCGAAGACAAATACACCCTCACCCTAACCCTCTCCCACGAAGCGCGGGAGAGGGGACAAAGCGGCTCGACGCTGCCTTGTCGGCAGCCTATTCTAGTCCCATCATGTCCACCGAACACACCGTCACGCCGGACGAACATCCCACGCGGATCGGGCCGTACGTTGTGCTGGAGCTCCTTGGGTCCGGCGGGATGGGGAACGTCTACCTCTGTCGTCAAGCGGATGCCCGCGAGCCGGCCGCGGTCAAGGTGCTGCCGCCGACGATGGCCCGGCTGGAGGGATTTCGGCTGCGGTTCTCGCGCGAAATCGAAGCGCTGGAACGGTTGAGCAACCCGCACATCGTCGAGTTGCTCGACAGCGGCGAAGACCAGGGCACGTATTACTACGCGATGGAGTACGTCGCCGGCGAAACCTTGTCGCAGCGGCTCCACCGCGAGAAGCGGCTGCCGTGGCGCGAGGTCGTCGGCATCGCCCAGCAACTCTGTGCGGCCTTACGGGCGGCGCACGATGCGGGGGTCATTCATCGCGATCTGAAGCCGTCAAACGTCCTGCTCGGCAAGGACGGCGTGGTGAAGCTCACCGACTTCGGCATCGCCCAACTGTTCGCCGCCGACAAGCTGACCATGGCCGGCGGCGTGGTGGGGACCGCGGAGTACATGTCGCCGGAGCAGGCGCAGGGACAGCGGGCCACCAAGCGCAGCGACCTGTATTCGCTGGGGGCCATGCTGTACGTCATGCTCACCGGCCGTCCGCCGTTTACCGGGGCGACGAATGTCGACATCCTTCAGAAACAGCGGTTCGGCCAGTTCGATCTGCCGGGCCGGTACGTGTCCGAGATCCCGTCGTGGCTCGACACGGTCGTCGCCCAACTGCTGGAAAAAGACCCCGAGCGGCGGTTTCCCGACGCCTACGTGCTGTCGAAGCGGTTGCAGGAGGTCGTACAGAAGGTCGACCTGAGCAGCACCGAGCAATCGACCACGGTGGACGTCGAGCCTGCCTCCGATGCTGCCGCGGAGAAATCCGCTGGCCCCGGCCAGGCGACGTTGATGCGGGATTTGATGCGGGGCGAGATGGCCCGCGACGCGGCCGGTTCCCTGTGGCAGCAATGGCTGAACAACACCTGGGTGCTGCTGACACTGTTCGCGCTGCTCGTCGCGGGCGTGTGGTGGATGTCGAACCGCCGGCCGAACGCCGAACAGCAGTTCGCGGCGGGCGAAAAGTTGATGCAGGACGAACCCGGTGCCGGTTGGTTGCAGGCCCGTGACGAATACTTTCAACCGCTGATGGAGTCCGACCCCGACACGTGGCGCGACCGTGTGGCGCCGCATCTGGAGGAGATTGCCGTCTACGATCTGGAGCGCCGGTTGCTGAATCCGCGATCGGACCGGCGACAGCGAGGCGAGGCGACCGAGTACGAACGCCAATTGCGCGAAGCCCGCCGGTTGTGGGAGCAGGGCCAGTTCGATCCCGCCGCGGAGCGGTTGGCGGCCATCGAGCAGTTGGCGGCCGGCGATCCGGAGGGGGCGATCCCGCGCCGGCTCGCGAGCAAATGGCGCGACGACCTCGCCGCCCAAAGGGAGCAGGGGGCCGATCCCGGTCCCACCGTCAAAGCGGCGCTCGAGCGGGCGGCCGAAGTCGCCAGGACCGATCCCGCACAATCGGCGGAGCTGCTGCGGGCGATCATCACGCTGTACGGCTCGGACCCGCGCGTGGCGGAATCTGTCGCCGAGGCGCGACACCGGTTGGCCCAACCGTGATCGAGGACATCACAGCCCGGAGCGCCAGCGACGGCGTCTTGATTTTCTGTGGGAAAGCAAGACGCCGTCGCTGGCGCTCCGGGCTGTGAGGGCACACTTGCGTTCGCTCGCGCGGTGTGTTTGACTGCTTCCGCGCCACATAACCGCATCATCCTCCCCCCGCAGGCAGCTCTCCGCATGAGCGATCCGCTCCAGCTAAAATCGATCATTCGCAACATTCGCGACTTCCCGAAGCCCGGGATCATGTTCCGCGACATCACGCCACTCTTGAGCCATCCGCCGGCGTTCAAGTCGATCATTCAGCGGTTCGCCGACGAGTTCCGCGACGCCAGACCGACGGCGATTCTCGCCGCCGAATCGCGGGGCTTCATCTTCGCCGCGCCGCTCGCCGTCGAGCTCGGGGCGGCGTTCGTCCCCGTCCGCAAGCCGGGCAAGCTGCCGTTCCACACCCGCAAGTTTCACTACGATCTGGAATACGGCACCGACGCCCTGGAGATGCACGTCGACGCCGTCGAACCCGGCGCGCGCGTGCTGCTCGTGGACGACCTGCTCGCGACCGGGGGCACCATCGAAGCGTGTCTCAAACTGGCGCATGAAAGCGGCGCGGAAGTTGTCGGCTGCGCGTTCGTGATCGAGCTGACGTTCCTCAACGGCCGCGAAAAATTGAAGCCGCACAGGATCGTCAGCCTCGTCGAATACGACGACGAGAATTGACTTGAGTAGAAGCGGTTTCAAAACCCTCTTCTGGTTGTTGCCGTTGGTGGCAGATCATTGGTCGGAGGTCAAGTACGCCGAAGGCGTTCAATCACACAGCCCAGGGTCGCGAGTCCGCGAGCGCACCCTGGGGAGATGGCATCGAAGTCGAATTGACCCTGAAGGGGTCACATCACGGGTGGCGTCAAACCGTTATGAAACCCATTCAGGGTATGAGGTTCATCATTGATCGCCACCCAGGGTGCGCTCGCAGACTCGCGACCCTGGGCTTTGCGATGCTACGCCTTCGGCGTAAAGACCGTGCGGTTTTGAAACCGCTTCTAGGGTGGGCCGAGTCTTCGAGTCCCGCCATGGCCAATGTTCAATGGTCAAGGTGAAGAATAGAACTTGGTCATTGTAAATTGACCATTGGTCATTTCGCGAGACTGAAGCACGCCAGCGTGCGGTCGTTGCGGATGTACAGACGGCCCTGACTGAGGGCCGGCAGCGCACGCGTTGTGCCGGACAGCAGGTTCGTCGTGCCGAGTTCGTGGTAACCACCGCGGTCCAGTTTGACGAGCCGCAGTTCGCCGTTGGTGTGCATCACCAGCAGCTTGCCGTCGGCGGCGACGAGCGTGGCGTACTCCATGCCGGCCTTCGTCCACAACGTCTTGCGCGTCGCGACGTCGAGGCACTTGAGCGATGACGTGCCGGCGTCCTGTCGGCCGTCGATGCCGTAGATCGCGCCGTCGTGGACGATGGGGGTCGTGTACTGGCTGGAGAGACTTTCGTCCTCCCACGCGACCGTGGCTTTGTTCGCGGTGAGTTGCACCCCTTTCGCGCCGACGCCGTAGCTCGCCGTCAGGAACGCCTGCGATCCGATCAGCACCGGCGACGCCCCGTTGACTGTTGGGCCGCGTGCCCCAAACGGAACGCGAAACGTCTCTTTGCCCGTTGCCGGATCGAGACCCAGGAATTGGGACCGCGTGATGACCAGCAGCCGTGGCTGTCCGTCGATGTCGGCCCGGATGGGCGCGGAATAACTCGCCAGTTCATCGGTCGCCTGCCACGCCGTCTTGCCGGTTGCGATATCGAACGCCACGACGCCCGCCCCCTTCGGACCGCCGACGTTGACGATCACTCGGTTGCCGTCCACGAGCGGCGAACTCCCCGCGCCGAAGTAGCCGGCGGGAGCGCCGAATTCCTTATGCGTCGCGCGGTTCCACAGCGGCATGCCGGTCTTGGCATCCACCGCGATCAACCGTCCCTCGGCCCCGTAGGCGAACACGCGGCCATCGGCAACGGCCGGCACGCACCGCGGGCCGTCGTCGTCGACAATCTCAGCCTGGAAGCCGCTTGGGAACTTCTGCGACCACTGCGGCTCACCGGTGGCGGCGTCCAACGCCGTCAGAACTTCATCGCCCCCGTGACGATGGAACAGAGTCACCCTCCCGTCCGCGACGGCGACCCCCGCCAGCCCCGACCCGCACGCAAACTGCCAGACCGGCTTCAACCCCGCGGCCGGCAAGGTGTCGACGAGCTTCTCGCCGGTCACAATCCCGTTCCGCTGCGGTCCGAGTATCTGCGGCCAGTCGCCGGCGCGCAGCCCGGGTGCGGCGAGGAGGATCGTCAGCGCGAACAGTGAGACGCCGGCGTTGCGGAGCATGGTGATTCTCTCAAGGGAACTATGTCCCGTGGAGAATACCCGCGAAACCGCAAGCGAGGTAGCTCACCGCGTGGGAGCTGTTTCAAAACGACATCGTTTTTACGCCGAAGGCGTAGGATCGCAAAGCCCAGGGTCGCGAGTCTGCGAGCGCACCCTGGGTGGCGATTATGTTGTCCCCATACCCTGCAAGGGTTTCATCGCGATTTAAGGACGACCGTGATGCGACCCTTTCAGGGTCGATGTGCCTCGAACGCCGACTTCCCAGGGTGCGCTCGCAGACTCGCGACCCTGGGCTGTGTGATCGAACGCCTTCGGCGTAATAGACCACACATCAATGCCCCGCCACCCTTCGGGTCAGACGGACCATTCACAACGACAACCGCGGCAGCGGAAGCCGACGAGCGTCGCAGTACCAGGGATCGGCAACCCGTTGCGATTGCGGACCGCGTCACCGAGTTCGATCGGCTCGACAACCGCATAGTCGCACGACGGGCAGGTCCGGTTCTCGTACAGCGCCTGGGCGCGGGCGACGACATCGAATCGCCAGTCCCGTTGAGAGCGTTCCGTCCGGAACGGGAGAATCGCCGGTTGATCGAGGTCGGTGGCACCGTCATCCATGACGGCGTCCTCGGGCCAAAGTACGCGCAAGCCGCTCATCCGTGAGCTCCTCAATGAGGAATCGGAGACCAGGAATCATTTCCTGCCGGGAGCCGCAATCACATCCATGCGACAAAGCTCCAGAGTCTTTTTCCGACGATGGGGCCGAGTGATACCCGCGTCCCGACCGCATTGCAAGGGGCGATTGCAGGCAACGTATACACGTGTTAGCTGTGGCGAGTGTCAGTGGTCCAGTTAGCCGCGACCCGGAGGCTTTGCGCAGGGGAGCGCTGGGTGGAGCGCACAATACGGGGGGCGCGCTCCACGCAGCGCTCCCCTCCGCGGACTCCGGGTCGCGGCTAACCAAATCCCTGTGCGCTCATGCCGGCTGTTACGCCAACAGCGCTTGCAGCACCTTGCCATGCACGTCCGTCAAACGGAACTGCCGGCCTTGGAAGCGGTGCGTCAGCCGCTCGTGGTCGATGCCCAGCAGATGCAGCACCGTCGCCTGGAAGTCGTGGACGTCGACCCGATCGACGACCGCGTTGTAGCCGAACTCGTCGCTCGCTCCGTAGGTCATGCCCGGCTTGATGCCGCCGCCGGCCATCCAGATCGTGAACGCATACGGATGGTGGTCGCGGCCCCAGGCTTTCACGTCGGCGAAGTTCCCCTGCAGGAACGGCGTGCGGCCGAATTCGCCCCCCCAGATCACCAGCGTGTCCTCCAGAAGACCGCGCTGCTTGAGGTCTTTGACCAATGCCGCGGCCGGCTGGTCGGTGTCCTTGCACTGGATGGCGAACTGCGTGGTGAGGTTGCGGTGGTGGTCCCAGCCGGCGTGCATCAACTGCACGAAGCTGACCCCGCGCTCGACCAGCCGGCGGGCCATCAGGCAGTTGTACGCGAACGAACCCTGCCGCTCGACGTCCGGCCCGTACGACGCCAGCGTCTCCGCCGTTTCGGTGCTGAAGTCGGTCAATTCCGGCACGCTGGCCTGCATCTTGTACGCCATCTCGTACTGGGCGATGCGGGTCAGAATCTCCGGGTCGCCGAACTCGGCATGATGCTGCTCGTTCAGCACGGCGAGATCGTCGAGCAGGCCGCGACGCAGGTCGCGCGACAGGCCGTCCGGGTTCGACAGATACAGCACCGGATCGCCGCTGCCGCGGAACTTCACGCCTTGAAACTTCGAGGGCAGAAAGCCCGAGGCCCAGTAGAAATCGTAGAAGATCTGCCCGCACGACGCCTCCTTGTCGCGCGACGTCATCACCACGAAGCCGGGCAACTCCTGGGCAGCGCTGCCGAGGCCGTACGT
>Ga0163151_10007282_pt1 | contig 12996 bp, 9 predicted proteins | sample OliLakLV19MP5IB2_FD_145596 | JGI IMG/M metagenome (GOLD analysis project Ga0163151, IMG submission 145596) | Freshwater microbial mat bacterial communities from Lake Vanda, McMurdo Dry Valleys, Antarctica - Oligotrophic Lake LV.19.MP5.IB-2 | ecosystem: Environmental > Aquatic > Freshwater > Lake...
CTGATCGTCCCCACACACCATTTGCATGGAATTTCGCCGCCTGCCGCCGTACGCTCGGTCCAGGAGAAAAACGAACCCGATGCCCGACAGCAAAGCCGAGAAAATCGCCATCTTCCGCTATGGCCGCGCCTCCGGCCAGCTACCTTGGGCTGGCCTCTAGCTGGCGCAATAGCTCGAGCGCACGCTGGCGAGTTTCTACATCAGGGGCAGCCGCGGCCTGGCGCAAATATGGGATCGCCCCGGTGCGGTCGCCGGTAGCGGCCAACGCCATTCCCAGGCCAAAATTGGCACGGACCGAGTCCGGCCGCAGGCGGACCGCTTCACGATATTGCATGGCCGCCGCGGCGGCTTGATTCCGCGCCAGGAGCAGATCGCCCAGCAGTTCCCGCGCGTCCGGGAATACCGGATTGGCGCGCACACAGGCTTCCAGTTGGCGTTCCGCGTCGTCGTACCGCTGCAACTTTCCCAACAAAAGTCCGTAGTTGTACCGCGTGCCGGCGTCATTGGGACGGAGGCCAAGCGCGCGGTCGAATGCGGCTTGTGCTTCGGCTGACCGCCCGGTTTCCGACAGGAGATTCGCGAGGTTTCCATAGGCATCGGCGTAGTCCGGTTTGACACGGATGGCTTCGCGGAATCCAGCCTCGGCGCGGGTAGAGTCCCCGGTGGAGTATCGCAGAATCCCCAGATTGTTGTGTGCCTCCGGCAGTTCGGGATCGTACTCAATCGCCTTCCGCAAAGCATTCAAGGCGTCGGCGGTCCGGCCCAGAGAACGGTAGCTCTGCCCCAGTTCATGCCAGGTGACGGCACGGCTGGGAGAGAGCGAAAGCGAGCGCTGCAACGCGGCTATCGCTTCGGTGTGCCGCGAGAGGCGCCGAAGCACTGTTCCCAGCTTCTGCGAGACGGCGGCGGACGACGGATCGCGGCGCGCGGCCTCGCGATACCAGGGGAGGGCTTTCTCCAACTGCGCGTCGTTTTCCAACGCCTCGGCCAGTTCGAGATACCATTCCGCCCGCCGCGGCGCATGCCTGGCGATCGCGGCCGTCAACTGCGCGATGCCTGCTTTCAAATTGCTCTTCTGCTTGACCTGCGCGACGGCGCGGTACAAGTCGCCTTCCGGCGTGTTGGGAAGCTGGGAGGGGTAATACGGCACGACTTCTCCCCGGTACGTATCCTGCCTTTCGGCCCGATCGGCCAGCAGGTCTCCCGCGGGTCTGGCGCGTTTGATGAAATGATCGGTGACGGCGACGTGGATGACATCCTCAGTTCGGCGCTTCGGCATATGGCAGCCAGCGCAGTTGCCGGAGGCGCGAGGCGGCGCGTGGGATGCCGCGCTGAGCGGTGCGGTATGGCACTTGCGGCACGCGTCATCGTAGTGGCGGATGGCCTCCGCGCCTCGCGGCGCACTGTGCGGATCGTGGCAAGTGGTACAGAGCAGTTTGCCCGGGCTGTTTAAGAAGCAGGCCGACTGGCGCAGCCGATAGGCCGCACTGACGATCTCGAATTTATCTTCACGGGCCTTAGCGGGCGCGTGATCGAAGTTCAGAATGAAGTTTTCCAAGGCTTCGCCAGGACGGAAGGAGAACGGACCGCGATCGTAGCGGAGAATCGCGCTGGGGAGGAGGAAGCTCGTGGATCCCAGATGGCAGACCATGCAGATCTCCATCTGGCGTTCGGAGCTGAGCCGTGACGGATTCACGATCGCCTTGCGCACCAGGTCTGGCGTGCTGCCCGGCCGTCGAGCGAGTTCCATATGCCGTGTGCCGGAACCGTGGCACCGCTCGCAATCGATACCGTTGGGGAGGGGACCGGTATACACCGGGTCTTCCCCCGCCTTCTCATTCCGGGCCGGCGCCTTTGGGTAGGCGTTGTGGCAGAACATGCAGTCATAGGTAACCGGCCGGCGAAAGCCCAGGTGATCCGGCCGGTCATAGCCGGGATTCATGGCCCAGTAGCCGCCCTTTTCCGCGTACCAGCCCAGGGGTAGTTCAATGAGTGTGCCGGCCGCGGTTCGATGCAGATAGGTGCGGGCGTGGTTGCCGGAGCCCATAACGTAGTCGACGCGCTTCTCCATGACGTTGATTTCCCGGCCGGCGGAGTCCACCTGATGGCGGCGCTGAAAGAACTCTCCACGGCGGGCCGACATGGTGAAGTAACTCGCGGATGGCGCGTGAAAGTAAGACGCCGCCGGTATCGGCGTGATCTCCGGCGCCGGCTGCGTGAAGGAGCGGCCCATGCCGGTTTTCCGGTACGAGTCCGCGATGTCCTGGTGGCAGGCGGCGCATTCCTTCGAGCCGCCGGACTGAGCGAGCGCTACGCTCGCCCATAGTCCCAGCAGAAGCGCAAAGGCCGGTTGTGGCGCCCGGCCAACAACGAACTCTCGCCTCCCCAGCGCCGCAACCGAGTCCGTTTTGCGCGAGGTCCTCAAAAGCGCAAAGGGCCCGGCGCGGGCCGCCAATAATGAAAGGAACACGACTGTCCGTCCGCGCCGAGGCTCCGTTTTGCGCGAGGTCCTCAAAAGTAGCTGCGCTCTCATCCGTGGGCCATCGTACCAGAGTTAACCCGGTTCCTATTGTGATATGCTAACCCAAATTTCTCCGAAGGGGCATTCGCTTCATGTCAAGTATTCGTACCCGACTGACCGCCACCGGGTTCCGCGTGGCATCCTTATTGTTAACCGCTTCCGCGGCCCTGCTGGCGCAGAGCGGCGCCGGCACGATCCAGGGAACTGTGCAGGACGCCACGTCCGCCGCGATTCCCGGATCCATCGTACAGGCTTTGAACCAGGCCACAGGCGTTTCGGTGCAAACCACTTCGAACGCCAGCGGGTTCTACGCGCTGAAGGGACTTGGCGCGGCAACTTATCGGGTTACCGTCAGCGCGGCTGGCATGAAGAAGTCCGAATCCGCCATTACGCTCCAGAACGGCCAGGTTCTGGTCTTTAATCCGGAGTTGGCAGTGGGTGAGGTCAGCGAGAAGGTGACCGTGAGCGGCGAGACGATTCAGTTGGCCACCTACGACAGCGGCACGGTGAATACGCAGCTTGATGCGGCCCGCATTCAGCAGTTGCCGCAGAACGGGCGCAACATCCTAGGGCTGGCGCAAAACACGGTCCCCGGCCTGGAAGCCGGCGGTACGCGCGCCAACGGACTGATGCCGGAAGCGATGGAGTACTCGCAGGACGGCGCGCCGATGACGAACCGCAACTTCGGCGGCGTAGGCAGCTCCAGGCAGGCGACGCTGCCGGATCCTGACTCGATACAGGAGGCGCGTTTCGAGACAATGAATTCGAGTGCGCAGTTCGCGACGCCGGCCACGGTGATTCTGACGACGAAGTCCGGCACGAATCAGTTCCACGGCTCGCTGTTTGAAACGGCCCGCAACAACTATTTCGGCATTGCGCGCGCCCGGCAGGATCCGGCGAACTTCAAGGCGCCGCCACTGGTTCGCAATGAGTTTGGCCTATCCGTCGGCGGCCCCATCTGGATTCCGAAGCTCTATGACGGGCGGAACCGGACGTTCTTCTTCGCCGCCTATGAGCGGTTCTCCCTACGCCAAAGCCGTCAGCAACTGATGAGGGTTCCGACCATGGCCATGCGGAATGGCGATTTCAGCGGTTTGGTGAATACCAGCGGGATATTGCAGCAGTTGTACGATCCGAACACGACGCAGGGAGCCGCGGGGAACTCCTCGCGCTTGCCGTTCACGAACAACCAGATTCCGCTGACACGCATCAGCCCTCTGGCGAAGATACTTTACGGGGCTACTCCGTCGCCGACATCGGCGGACAATCCGCTGGTCAACTTCAATTTGAACGGACAGAACCCGACTACTCAGACGGTCCCGAACTATACGGTCCGCCTGGACCATACGTTCAACGAAAAGAACCGGGTCTATTTCCGCTTTACCGAGGTCGATCAACAGCAGCAGGCGCTGCGGAACTTTCCAATCGCCTCCCCCGCCAACATCGCCAGCAGCGATTTGCCGGAAGGCGCCACCGGCTATCAGCGCATCCCAATCCAGACAGTCAGCGGCGCGATGGGTTATTCCAAGACGTTTTCGCCGACCTTCTTCTCCGAGACGATTCTGAGTATGCAGTGGCAGCGCATGTACGTGGAAGGGAACGATGCTTCGCGGAAGAATTATGAGAAGCAGTTCGGGCTGCCGAATAACTTCGGCCAGATCGGATTCCCGGCCATCGGGCCCAACCTGTTGATGCCCTACGGCGGCTCGCAATGGAACTATGGCATGAACCAGCGCGTTACGACGCTGGACGAGAATCTGAACAAGATCTGGGGTAAGCATCAGCTCGCGTTTGGCGGCCGCGTCCGTCATGAAAAATTCGGGTATCTGTCCGACCGTTCGTCCAACACGGTTGCGTACACGAATCAGGCTACCGCGATCCTTGACCCCACCACGGGAGTCACCTTCGGCGCCAGGCCGAACACCGGTTTCCCCGACGCGGACTTCTTCCTGGGCGCTGCGTCGAGCTTTAGCCAGAACCGCAACGCTCCCTTCAACGACAGTTCGCTCCTGGAGTTTGCCGCCTATTTTCAAGACAACTGGCGCGTGAGCCGGCGGTTGACGCTAAACCTGGGTGTCCGTTGGCAAGCGCATCCGGCGCCGCGGGTGGCCAACGACTATATGGTGGGCTTCGACCCCTTTAATAAGGCTGTGGTGCTGCCTCGCGGGCTCGACTACTACGTGAAGGAAGGCCTGACGCATGAAGCGCTGATCACCAATCTCCGCAACCTGGGGGTGAAGTTCATGACTATGGATGAGGCGGGCATGCCTTCGCGCGGCATCGCCGGCAGCAACGCCAACATTATGCCTCGCCTGGGCTTCGCCTACATGCCGGCGTTCGGCCGCGGCGGAACAGTCATCCGTGGCGGTTATGGCGCCTACATCTATCCGGTACCCGTGCGGAACTCCATCCGTTACCTGACGGCAAGCTACCCCTTCACGGCCGGCTATTCGCAGAGCTACACCTCGGCGGCGTTTGCGCCGGACGGCCTGCCGAACTTCCTGCTGCGCAATCCGCTTACCGTGGTGACCGGTGTCAACTCGGCCAACGTGGTGGACAGCAACTCGACGAACGCGCTGCTGCCCGGCATTTCGACCGGCACAGTGATGAGCCCCAACTATCCGCCGGCCCGCGTGCAGGAGGCGAATTTCACCATCGAGCAGCCACTCCGCGACGGCTCCGTGTTCCGTGCTTCGTACGTCTACACGCACGGTGAAAACCTGGACCAGAACTACCTGATCAACAACGCGCCTTCGGCCTATGTCTGGCAGGTAACCACAGGCACGCAGCCACCCACCGGGGCGCTTGCAAACGTGGCCACCCGCCCCTTTGACAACCGTACGTGGGGCCCGATTACGCAGTCGACCAAGTTCGGTTTCTCCAACAACAGCGCCCTGCAGTTTAACTATCAGCGGCCGTTCCGCAAGGGCTTCGGCTATCAGGCCTTCTATGTCTACTCGCGCGCCTTCCGCGTGGGTGGCAATACGTTCCGCGACAATGTATTGAATCCGGTCCAGAACTTCGCGCCGGGCCAGATTCCACAAGGGATGGACGTTGGCACGCAACTGGAGCCGAGCCGCGCATTCAACCGTTGGCAGAACTACCGGCCGGATACGGATATTCCGCTGCACCGCGTGAGCTTTAATGGGTTGGTGGATGTGCCGCTCGGCAAGGGACGCCGGTTCATGAGGGGCGACAACAAATTCCTGAATGCGTTGGTGGGCGGCTATCAGGTTGCCTTCGTGGGCAGTGTGGTATCGCAGGCGTTCCAGGTGGCCAACACGAACTGGGGCGCGACGAACCCCATCACGTTGTACAAGGATGCCGCGCCGGTGAGGGATTGCCGTTCGGGCGTATGCCGCGAAGCTTATATGTGGTTCAACGGCTACCTGCCGCCCAATCAGATCAATACGACAACCGGAGTGCAGGGTGTGCCGACGGGCTACCAACCGTACCTGGCGCCGATCAACAACACGCCGGGTGCGGTGAACTTCGGCACCAATAATGTTTCGGTCCCGCTGCGCGATGGGCGAACGGTGACAACGCCGTTCTCGCCCGGTCCGGCCGGCAACCGCCCGTTCAATGCGATGGTGCTGCAGGGTCCGAAGAACTTCCAGTCCGATATTTCCATCTACAAGGAGTTCGCCATTGGTGAGCGGTACAAGCTGCGGTTTAACGTGGACGCGTTTAATGCGTTTAACATCCAGGGTTTAATTAACCCGAACGCGACCGATGGACTTCGGCAGGTGCAGTCGTCGTACTGGACGCCGCGGCAGATTCAGTTCACGGGGCGGTTTACGTTCTAGCCGTCAGGATCACCGGCTTACGCTCATAACGCCGGTTGATCACTTCGTAGAGTAAGTCGGCCGCCTTGTCATCGAAAGACAGATAGCCGACCTCGTCAATACATAACAAACCGACATTGGCATAGGTGCGCAGCTTGTGGCGGCGGCCTTCCGGCGTCTGTCGCTGCAGGTCCTCCAGCAGCGCAATGGTTCAGAGCGGCCACCGCGCGCGCTTCCCGTCCGAACCGTTCCGAGAACTTTTCGTTGGAAATCTTCACCGCTACAATGCGGTCGAGCCGTGTATCGAGGGCCTTATAGACCTCACCCATACCACCGGCGCCGATGGGAGCGAGGATCTCATAAGGACCCAGACGGCTCTTGGCCGACAGAGGCATATGATCTGCATTTTACTCTACAGAACAGAGAAGATTTCCGCGAGCGGAATAGCGATCTCCGGGGCGGTCAGCGAACCGTCGGCCGGAACCTCATGGAGAAGACGATTCGGGCCGAATTCCCAGGCTGCCTGATTGACGGGATCGATGATCCATACCATCGGTACTCCCCAGGCGATATACTCCTCGCACTTGACGACTGCTTCGCTAAAATGATCGTCCGGCGAGGGTATTTCCACGCAAAGGTGAACGGGATCGGTGGGGTAAGGATCGTGGATGCGATCCTTGCGCAGCACCGCGACGCCGGGTACGAGATATCGCTTTTCTCTCGGGTGGACATGAAGCTCAGGCCCCGTCAGGAAATCCGTATATTCATTCAACAACAGTTGAATTATCCGACCTTTCATTGCAGACCAGGAAGCCTTAGCGATGTCGCAACAGCAAGCTTACGAGAAGGAAGGCGGGAATGGGCTTTCGGCGGACGCCCTTTGAACGTTCGGTCTGGCGCTCCACACGGTGACTGACCGGACTTCACCGGCCCATCAAGGGGAACAACCTTGGAATGGAACGGATGGCCTAGCGAACAAGGTAGCGGCAGCGGATCACGTACGCCGGGAAGCCGTAATGGGCCAAGGCGCAGGAAATCAAGCCGTTGGAGCTGCTCGCGGATTGTTCCAGCGGGTTTTTGGAGCGGCAGCGACAAGACAGCCTACAGCGCTTCCGCCACCACTGCGCCGGCCACTGGACGACAAGTGAGGATGCAATGAGAATTAGAAATTCGGTCTGTTCAGTGGTTATTGGATGTGGCGTTTCGCTAGTTTCTTTGGCCCTCCCTGGCCAGCATTCCGTCGATGCGGGGCGTCGCAGGGTACCTGATGGCGCCAGGAACAACCGCGGCCTCTCTACTCACGAATCCGCATGACATTTGGTTCCTTGTTGTCACCGTTGGGATCAACCTGAGTTTCTATTCTTTCGTGGCGGCTTTGGTTCTTGGAGCGATTCGCAGACCGACACCGGTTGTACGGAGTACCCACTTAAAATGAATCGGGCACTGCTAGTGGGGACGTGCGACAAATGCAGCGCCTCCAATCTCCATGTTGGAAGGCCTCGCGATGGCCCGGGAACTGCGTACCAAAGGAATTGGAAATTTGTGAGTGATCTCAGGCAAAGCCTCCCACCGAGTGTCGGCGAGCCGATTCGCGCCGCAGCCAATGATTTACCGGACTGTTTCGCACGCATTACGCAAGAAACCGGCCACGGGAGGAAGGCCGCTGTATTCGCTCCATATGGTCCGAAACCGATGTCGCTTGCGATGTGTATCTTTGCGACTCTCACGAACAGCGCGGTGTACTATATCCAGCCCAGGGTTTACAATCCGGCCTACTCGTTTGGAGTCAAATATCGCAGTGGCGTGCGCGAAATCTATTGTTATTGCGTACGACTGCAAGGGCAGGACCTCTACGCTCTGTAGCCACTATTCGCCCAGAAGCTGGCAGTCGAGTGCTGGGTATCGCGGTGCTATCGTCTTCCCCGGTTTACGAGCCCTCAATAGGGGCGCCGCGAGAGGGGTGCGACGAGAATTTCGTTGGCATTCGGAGCGGAATCGCCACTCCAACCGGAAGTTGGCCTCAAGTCCCGTTCCGGGAAGTTGCAACAAGGCGCGATCTCGAGATTGATCGGGCGCAGCCGAGGTCATTTTGGTAGCGGCCCTATCTTAACGCCTAGGGGGTGGTAGATTGGTTAAATGGCGCAAGCCAATCCCTTTCAGGACCCGCTCCGGTTTGAGCGCCGCGTCCCTTCCTGCGCCTTAGTAATTTTTGGCGCCAATGGCGACCTTACCAAGCGCAAATTACTGCCCTCCTTGTATAGGCTGGCGTTCGAGCGAAGGCTCCCCCAGGGCTTCGCCGTCATCGGCATCTCCCGGACGGCCATGTCCGACGACGACTTCCGCACCAAAATGGAGGCCTCCGTCAAGGAGTTTTTGGAGAACAGCCCCTTCGATCAGGCGCTGTGGGACGATTTTTCCCGCGGCCTGTTCTATATCTCGGGCGATGTCGCTGACGAGGATCTCTATCAGCGCCTCGCCGTACGCCTCGAAGAAATCGCCAAGGCCCGCCAAACTTCCGGCAACGCATTGTTCTACCTATCCACGCAGCCCAGTCACTATGGCCCCGCGGCTGGCGGCTTGGGCCGCGCCGGGCTCGCCAAATCCGCTAATGGAGCCTGGCGCAGGCTCGTCGTCGAGAAGCCGTTCGGCCACGATCAAACCAGTGCCCGCGAACTCGAAACTCAGCTCCATGAGTACTTCGCCGAAGAGCAACTCTACCGGATCGACCATTACCTGGGCAAGGAAACGGTCCAAAACATCCTCGCCTTCCGCTTCGGCAACCCGCTGTTCGAGCCGCTTTGGAACCGGCGCTACATCAGCCATGTCCAGATCACGGCCGCCGAATCCATCGGTGTGGAAGGGCGCGGCGCTTACTACCAGGAAGCCGGCGCCCTGCGGGACATGATCCAGAATCACCTGCTGCAGGTCCTGGCCACCGTCGCCATGGAGCCCAGCGCCGTATTTGAATCCACCGCCGTTCGCGACGAACGCGCCAAACTCCTTCGCTCCATCCGCGTCTACAAGCCCAGTGAAGTGAATGACCATGCCGTCGCCGGCCAGTACGGCCCTGCTCGCGTCGGCGGCAAGGATCTCCCGGGCTTCCGCGAAGAGCCCGGCGTTGATCCCAAGGCGATGACCGGCACGTACGCCGCCGTCACCTTCCAGATCGATAACTGGCGCTGGGCCGGCGTGCCCTTCTATGTTAGAAGTGGCAAGCGTCTGCCCAAGCGAGTGACCGATATCGCCATCCGCTTCAACCCCGTGCCCCACTCGCTCTTCAAGACCGAAGGCGGCCAGGGCGAATCCATCGACACCGCCCGGCCCAATATGCTCATCCTCCGCATTCAGCCGGAAGAAGGCATCTCGCTGCGCTTCTCTTCCAAGCATCCGGGCGCGGGCATGAAGCTGCGGCCCGTCTCCATGGACTTCAACTACGGCACTTCGTTCGGCACGCGGACGCCCACGGCCTATGAGACGCTGCTTGTCGATGCGATGGTCGGCGACGCGACGCTCTACACCCGCCAAGACATGGTGGAAGCCAGTTGGGCCGCCGTCCAGCCGATCATTGACGTCTGGGCCAACCGCGCCGGCGATCCTTTTCCGAACTACCCGGCCGGCGCCTGGGGACCGCAGGCGTCCGATGAGATGCTGGCCCGCCGGGGCCACGAATGGCGGGTGCCCTGATGCCCGCCGTCGTCGAAGAGATTCTTGCCGAAAAGCTCCTGAAGGATCTGGCGAACGTCTGGAAAGAGTTGGGCCAGGCCGAGAACGATTACGCCATTGTGCGCGCCTGTTCCATGACCCTTCTGGTCGCAACCACGGGCGATGGCGACGAGCAGGATCTGGCCGGTACGCTCGGCGATCTGATGCACAGCCATCCCAGCCGGTACGTTGTTTTGCGGCTGGTTGACAGGCCTGAACCGGTATTCTCCGCCCGCGTCTTCGCGCAATGCCAACTGGCCTTCGGGCGCCGCCAGCAACTGTGCTGTGAACAGATCGAATTCACCGCCACTCGCGACCGGATGCCGGACTTCCACGCGGTGGCGCTAGGCCTCACCGTCGCCGATCTCCCCGTACTGCTTTGGATCCGGGACGCCCAGCTTCTCTTGAACCGGGACTTTCAAACGCTGCTGCCCCTGGCGCGGCCGCTGATTGTCGACTCCGCGCAATTCGTTGACGCCGCCGCCGGCTTGGCCGAATTGGCCGCGCGCCATCGCGCCGGCTGGCGCATCAAGGATCTCGCCTGGAGCCGCATAACCGTTTGGCGCGAGACCATCGCCCAAATGTTTGAGACGAACGCCTGCCATAGACTGTTGGGCAAGATCGACAGCATAGAAGTGAAGGGCCGATTCGGAGCCACTGGTGCCGATGTGCAGTATTTGGGAGCATGGCTCGGCCAGCGTCTGCCCGGCGCCCGGATCACCGCCACCGGCAGCGGCGTCCACCGCATTCGACTGACCGCCGGCGGCCAACGCCTGGAAGTCAACGATGCCGGGTTCGCCCTGGTCGCCACCGGCCTGGACGGCATGGCTACCCGCGTCCCCGACCCGGCTCGCAGCGATGCCGATCTGTTGGAAGAAGAACTCAGCATCCTGGGGCCCGACCCCACTTACGACGCAACCTTGCTCGCCGTTTCGCGAGCCCTAAATAAAAATGAACTTTGAGACCGTATTGAGCGACAGCCCGCAGGCGGCGGCGGAAGCATGCGGAGCCCGCGTGCTCCAAATTCTGACCGGCGCGTTAGTCGAGCGCGACACCGCCGCCATTGCCGTTTCCGGAGGCAACACGCCCAAGTTGCTCTTCCAATTCCTGACTAAGTCGGAGTTCGACTGGTCGCGGATACATCTATTCTGGGTAGACGAGCGCGCCGTCCCCCCCGGCGATCCTCAGAGTAACTACACGCTGGCGTACGATAACTGGCTGGGTCCCGTGAGTTATCCGGCGAGTAACATCCATCGGATGCAAGCGGAACTGCCCGTATCCGAAGCGGCTGAACGCTACGCCGATGCTATTCGCGATCACTTTCACCTGCGGGGCGACTGCTTTCCGGTATTCGATATCATCCAGCAGGGAATGGGTCCCGACATACATACAGCCAGTTTGTTTCCCGGCGAGCCGCTGATCCTCGATCGAACGGGTATCGCGGCGGCGGTGTATGTGGAGAAACTCAAGGCGGCGCGCATCACATTGCTGCCCGGCGTTCTGCAACGGGCGCGCAACACGCTGATGCTCGTGACCGGAGCGGATAAAGCCTCGGCGCTGAAGACAGTTTGGAGTGCGCCGGAGGCGCTGCTGGAATCGCCGGCGCAGTTGACTCGGCACCATGAGGGACAAGTGGCCTGGTTCCTCGACGAAGCCGCCGCGGCGGGGATCCGCTAGGAAAATGCCCGGGTGGATAGCGGCTATTGCCGTATTAGGTCTCCTCGGCTGCGGCGGAGGCGGCGGACCAAAGCGTAAGGAGACGCCTGTGGCGCGGAAGCAGGAAATAGAGGTCCCGCAGCCCATCAACCGGCTGCTATTCGGCGGGGACGTCATGCTATCGCGGCACGTCGCCGCGCGGATGCGGGCGAGCCAGGATCCGGCGCTACCGTTCCGGAAGATCGCGCCATTCTTCCACGCGGCCGATCTGGCCTTTTTGAATCTGGAATCGCCCTTCTCTGACAAAGGCGCGCCGCCAACTTCTGGCATGGTCTTCAAGGCGCCGCCGGAAGCCATTGAAGGATTGCAGCTGGCCGGGATTGACGTCGTCTCAACGGCCAACAATCATAGCCGGGACCAGCACGAATATGGGCTAGTCTACACGCTCGACTGGCTGGAAAAACACAGGATCGCCGCTATTGGCACCGGTCGCGATGAAGCGGCTGCGCGGCACGGCGTGGTCTTAACCGCGAATACCGTCAAATTCGGGTTTCTGGGTTACACGTACGATCAACGGAACGGGAATCACAAGGACGACGATGGGCGGATCAATGGCTTGGATATTGTCCGTTTGCGGGAAGACATCGCGGCTATTCGTAAGATATCGAATGTTACGGTTGTCTCCATGCACGCGGGCATCGAATACGCCAAGGCGCCGCACCCCGCGCAACAGCAGTTCGCCCGCGCCGCCATTGAAGCCGGCGCGACGCTGGTGATCGGCCATCATCCCCATGTGGTACAGCCGTGTGAGGAGTACCACGCCGGTGTGATTTGTTACTCCCTGGGAAACCTGATCTTCGACCAAACGGCGCCCGGAACCAACGACGGATTGGTGGTGGAGGCCGAGTTCAAAGGCTTCTCGCTACGGCGCATCCGGACACATAAGATCCGGATAGCGGACACGGTGCCCGAGTTAGCCGGTAAGCAGCCCTAAACAATTCGTAGTGTTCTTCCGATGGACGGAGGAGGGAAACGCAAGGCTTGCCGCGCAGTCGCGGGGGCTGCTGGCGGCGCAACAGAAACGCCACCGGCGAAGCGCGCGGCGTGTTTCGTTCCAGCGCCTCGCCAATGGCGCGGCGCAAAGCGGCGGCGCCATGCAGCTCGAGCAGTTTCAGTAAGTGGGCGGTTTGACTGCCGGCCGATTCTCGATCCTGGATTGGTTATCAAAACAGCGGGCGAAACCGGGGCGGATGCCCGCGAGCGAGTGCCTGCTGCGGCTGCGGGAGTTGGCGCTGGAGATGCAGAACCATGAAGAGGGCCGCCGGAAGCAGG
>Ga0163151_10007289_pt1 | contig 12988 bp, 9 predicted proteins | sample OliLakLV19MP5IB2_FD_145596 | JGI IMG/M metagenome (GOLD analysis project Ga0163151, IMG submission 145596) | Freshwater microbial mat bacterial communities from Lake Vanda, McMurdo Dry Valleys, Antarctica - Oligotrophic Lake LV.19.MP5.IB-2 | ecosystem: Environmental > Aquatic > Freshwater > Lake...
AGAACCTGATCGGTCCGGAATTGCGTGACCAATTGGGCCTCATCCGGACTCAGGAATTGCTCGCTGCCCGCAAGATTGACGGGGGCCAGCAGTTTTTTACGCGGGCCAATGACTTTGGATTTTCAAAAAATGCTGCGGAGACATTTGCTATTTGGGGAAAGGATGAAATCCTATCGGACGTGGTGAGCGTATTGCGGGAATTTAAACCCGACATCATCCTTACCCGCTTCCCACCCACAGAGCGCGCCGGTCACGGCCATCATACTGCATCGGCCGTATTAGCCATCGAAGCTTTTGACCTGGCAGGCCGCGCAGACGTTCTGCCGGAACAAGTGAAACGGTTTGGCACCTGGCAGCCCAAGCGGTTGTACATGAACACGGGCCGCTTTTTTGATCAGTCCATCAATGAAAGCACACCGGGCGTGGTCACCCTGAATATGGGAACCTATAACACGCTCCTGGGGAAATCTTATTCTGAAATAGCCGCAGAAAGCCGGTCGCAGCATAAGAGCCAGGGATTTGGATCCTCCGGCCGCCGGGGTGATTCACCCGAGTACTTTGTGTATACGAAAGGGGATAAGGCAGACACGGATATCTTCGACGGGATCAATACGACGTGGACGCGTGTCCCGGGAGGGGAAAAAATTAAACCGCTGGTGGAAAAGGCAATACGGGAGTTCAATAGCGAAAAGCCATATGCATCCCTACCGGTCCTTTTCCAGATCCGAAAGGAAATTGGAGCGCTGAGCTCTTCTGTCTGGAAGGAGCGGAAGGCGGAGGAAGTAAACCGGGTGATTCAGGATTGCCTCGGCCTATTTGTAGAAGTCACAGCCAGTGAGCCGTGGATGGCACCGGGAGAAGTTCTTACCGGTTCGTTTGAAGTGGTAAATAGGTCTGCGGCACCTCTCAAGATTCTGGCGGTGCATAGCGATGTTCTTTCCCTGGATTCTTCCATGAACCTTGACCTGCCTTTTAACAAACTCCTTCTTTTCAAAACAAAGAAGGCGGTGAATAAAGACGCGGGGTATTCTGATCCGTACTGGCTTCGGGAAGATCATTCTCAGGGGCTCTTCCGTATCCCGGATGTAGGATTTATCGGCAAGCCCGAAAACCCTCCTACGGTGGAAATATCGTGCACCTTCGAATCGGCGGGTGAGATCTTTCAGGTGACCGTACCGCTGGTTTACAAGTGGACAGACCCAGTGAAAGGAGAACTGTCCCGGCCCTTTGAGGTAGTACCACCCGTGTTTGTCAATCTGAGCAAACACGTGTATGTGTTTCCCGATCTGAAATCAAAAACGGTGAGCCTGCTGGTGAAGTCGGCATCTACTGACGGGGTGAATGGGGTTGTAAAACTTTCATTACCGGCAGGCTGGAAATCAGAACCGGCATCTATCCCGGTGGTAATCGCACGACGCGGAGAAGAAAAGAAAGTTGATTTCCAGGTTTTTCCTGCACCGAAAGGAGAGGGTTCTTTTACTATGGGCGCCCAGGTGGAGGTAGCGGGAAAAATCTATGCGATGTCTGTTGAAACGATTGCCTACGATCACATTCCTTTTCAGACGCTGCTTCCTAAAGCGAAGGCCAGCATTGTGCGCGTGGAAATCCGAAAGGAAGGCCAGGTGATCGGATATATTGCCGGAGCGGGAGATGATATTCCCGCGGCGCTTCGCAACCTTGGATACGAAGTTTGGGAGATGAAGAATGAAGAAGTGACTCCCGACAACCTGGCAAAGGTGGATGCGGTCGTCCTCGGCATACGCGCGCTTAACACCAATGAGCGGATAAGGCACTTCATGCCTGACCTGCTGAAGTACGTTGAGAACGGGGGCACACTGATTTCACAATACAATACCAGCAATGATTTCGAGATTGACAAGGATAAGTTTGCACCCTATCCGCTCAACATTTCGCGCGAGCGCGTGACAGAGGAAAACAGTGAGGTACGCATCCTGGCACCCGGTCATCCGGCGCTGAACTACCCCAACAAAATCACGGCAGAAGATTTTAACGGATGGGTGCAGGAGCGGGGGCTTTACTTTCCTGACAAGTGGGATCCAGCGTACACTGCCCTTCTCTCGCTGAACGATACGGGCGAACCGGCTCGTAACGGCAGCCTTCTTGTAGCGAAGTATGGAAGCGGTCACTATATCTACACCGGACTATCGTTCTTCCGGGAGTTGCCGGAAGGCGTAGTTGGGGCGTACAAGCTGTTTGCCAATCTTGCCTCCATGGGCAAGCCCTCGAAGCTCCAGAATCAAAAAGTAAAACCTTCGAAATGAGTGAATCAACGCCTGAAGAGAGGCCGCCGGTATTTGCACGCTGGCGGAGTTGGTACTGGCTCGTGTGGTTGACCATGGTGGCCCAGGTTCTCATCTACCTTCTAATCACCCTGTCCTTTTCATGAACACCCTCGACTGGACCATTCTTTTTGGCACGCTGGTGTTGATCGTGGTGTACGGTGTCTGGAAGACGCGCGGCGCCAACAGTATGAACAGCTACTTGCTGGGGAACAACACCCTTCCCTGGTGGGGAGTGGGGCTCTCCATCATGGCTACCCAGGCCAGTGCTATCACGTTCCTATCTACGACGGGACAAGCCTATGAGGACGGGATGCGGTTCCTGCAATTCTATTTCGGCCTTCCCCTGGCGATGATCATCCTTTCTATCACTGCCGTGCCGCTCTACCACAAATTAAAGGTGTATACGGCATACGAATATCTGGAGACGCGGTTCGACCGCAAGACACGGACGCTGGCTGCCTTTTATTTCCTGATGCTCCGCGGGCTTTCTGTGGGTATCACGATTTATGCCCCGGCGCTGATCCTCTCCACTATGCTCGGCTGGAGCATAAATCTCACAACCATCCTGATCGGAACGCTGGTGATGATCTATACGGTCTCTGGCGGCACGCGCGCGGTGAGCATTACCCAGAAGTATCAGCTCACTATCATCATGGGTGGAATGATAGCTGCGGGGTACATTGCATTTTCAGAACTACCAGAAGGTGTTTCTTTCGGCGACACGTTTCAGTATGCAGGCGAGGTCGGCAAGCTCAACCTGATTAACCTCTCGTTTGACCTGTCGGACCGCTACAACATATGGTCCGGTCTTATCGGTGGACTCTTCCTGTTCCTTTCCTACTTTGGCGCGGACCAATCGCAGGTAGGACGTTATCTGGGCGGAAGCTCGGTGCGTGAAAGCCGCCTGGGTCTGCTGTTCAACGGGCTGCTGAAAATTCCGATGCAGTTCATCATCCTGTACATTGGGATTCTGATCTTTGTGTTTTACCAATTCCATCAGGCGCCGCTTTTGCACAACCAGTCGCTGATGGCGCGGGCCATGCAGACGGAGTCACGTTTGGAAATTGAAGAACTCAATGGTTCCTATGACCAGGTGTTCAAACAGCGCGAACAATCCGCCATTGCGTTGATGAAAGCCATCCAGCAGAAGGATGAAGCTGGAGTAACTCAGGGGAAGGCGGATCTAAAAGCACTGCAGAAGACAGAAGCGGAAATTCGCACGAAAACCAAGGTGGCTATCAGCAAGGCGCTGCCCTCCGCCAACACGTTGGACAAGGACTACGTCTTCATCAATTTCGTGATGACTTATCTTCCTCACGGGCTGATTGGCTTGCTTCTCGCTGTTGTATTCTCGGCAGCCATGGCTTCCACCGCCTCCGAATTGAATGCGCTCGCGTCCACATCAGCAGTAGATATATACAAACGCTCTATCCGTCCGTCGGAGAGCGATGATCACTACGTGAAGGCATCAAAATGGCTGACGGTGCTATGGGCAATTTTCGGGATGCTGTTTGCTTCGGTGGCCAACCAGGCGGAGAACCTTATCCAGTTTGTCAATATTGTCGGGTCGCTGTTTTACGGTACAATCCTCGGGATCTTTCTCTCGGCGTTTTATATCCGGTTCCTGAAATCGACGGCTGTCTTCTGGGCGGCGATTGTGGGTGAGGCAGTGATCCTGTACCTCTATTTTTATACCGACGTGGCGTTTCTGCTGTATAATATCATCGGATGCCTGGTAGTTATAGTCGTGGCAGCATTGATTCAACTGGTACAAAATAAGAATCGCCCTGCAGGTTGATCTGCAGGACGATTGCTTGTGAACGGAAATGAAGGAATTACTTCAATCCGGCCATCAGTTCATTGTTCATCTTCACATAAGCGTCGTTCTTTCCCTTTTCAGCGGCAGCCTTGGATGCGGTTGCAGACTCCATGGCGCCTTTCTTGTCTCCCAGCGCTTTTTGAATTTTGGCTTTTGTATGCGACATCCAGTATGCGTCGGGACGTGCGGCCACAGCGGCGGTTACCCACTCAAGCGCCATCTTTAAGTCCTTGCCATTGTCCAGGTAGTAGGAAGCAGCGTTGTAAAGGTTGTTGGGATTGACCTTCGTGTTTGCCTCGATGGATTTCATCACCTTCGTGTCGAAATCAACTACGATTGGAACTTTGACAGAAACATTATCCCAGGAGAGATGAAGGTTGGCTGTCTTGTTGTCTTCCGACAAGTCAGAAACCTGAACGGTAAACGTCTCCACCTTTTCAGTCAGTTTGGCTGACTTAACAACGGCGCGTGCCTGATCTTTCGTCTGATCATACGCATCTACATTGCCGCCCATGGCCACATCCTTGTACAATATGACGGTCCACTCGGTGGCACCGGGAATGGTCAGTACCAGGTACTTGCCTTTCGGCACATCAGAACCGCCAAATTTAACATCGTCACTAAAGGTGATCGTGGTTCCGCTGTTTGCGCCAGTGCGCCATATTTTTCCAAATTGTTCCAGGTATTCCGGACCGGTTCCAAAAATTTTACGTCCTTTTACTTTAGGACGGGAGTACTCAACCGAAATATCAGTTAAGCCGACAACGGTACTTACAGCGCCGGCAGTGCTTGCAGCCGGTGTCTGTACTTGTGCCTGTGTGACCACGCTGAGGGCCACGGCAAAAAGCATCAAAACTCTTTTCATATTACTATTTTTGTTGGTTAATTATTTTTTGAGAGGTCAAAAATAGGATAGTTTACTCAAGGTTAAAAATATTTTACCATACAGTTTTACCGAATGGTCTTGTCAGCGGAATTTTATCAGCGAAAAAATGTCACCCGTATTGCCCGGGAACTTCTCGGTAAGACGCTTTATACCCGGCTAAACGGGATTACAACCGGTGGCATGATTGTTGAAACAGAAGCGTATTCCTGGAAGGAACGCGGATGCCATGCGTATAAAAATCGGAAAACACCCCGCAACGAGGTGATGTTCCGTGCAGGCGGGCTCGCGTATGTGTATTTGTGCTATGGCATCCATAACTTGTTTAATGTAGTAACCAATGTCGAAGGCATGGCAGAGGCGGTACTTATAAGGGCTCTCGAGCCGGTGGGCGGAATAGGGGAGATGGTGAAGCGTACGGGTGCCCGCACGGAAAAGCGAATGACTTCCGGCCCGGGCAAACTTACAAAAGCGCTTGGCATTGATCGGAGTTATAACGGATTCAATATGCAGTCGAAACAACTTTGGATAGAGGATGCCGGCACCGTAGTGCATCCCAGGAAAGTCATGGCGGTTCCGCGTATCGGGATCGACTATGCCGGAGAAGACGCGCTGCTGCCGTGGCGCTTTCTTTTGAAAGACAACCCTTGGGTAACTACCTTGCATGGAAAATAATGGAAAGCTGCGAATGATTCAATCAGTAATAAGGGCTACGCTGTTGACCGGGGCCCTGTTGCCTTGTCTTTTGAATGCGCAGCCGCTTTCGCAAAAGGCATTTGATCATCCCAACACACCCTACGACGAGCAGGCGCCCATCATCAGTCCTGACGGAAAAGTGCTGTACTGGACGGTGGCCAATCACCCCGATAACATAGCCGGAAAACGGGACGCTGGTGACATCTGGTATTCGGTGTGGACTGGGGAGGCTTGGTCCTTGCCCTTGCACGGAGGCACTTTAATTAATGACGCCGCTTACAACGCCGTGGCGGGATTCTCCAACGACGGCGACAGAATGTACCTGGTTTCTCACTACAGCAAAGAAGGCGTTGCCGGCACCCAGGGGATATCGGTTTCCCGTAAGGGTGCCACCGAATGGTCTGCGCCAGAAAATATTTCCATCCCGTATTTCCTGAACCGGTCGCAGAGCACACAGGGTTTCCTGTCAACAGCTGTGGAAGCATACGTGTTCGCTGCGGAGTCGTACGGCACGCTGGGCGGGGAGGACGTGTATGTTTCTGTCCTGAATGCAGGAAATTGGCCGGAGCCCCGGAACCTTGGCCCTGCAATCAACACACCTTTTCAGGAAATGAGTCCCAGCCTAAGCGCCGACGGTGAATATCTTTTTTTCTCTTCCAACGGGAGGAAGGGGTATGGGAGTTTTGATGTGTATTATTCAAAGCGTCTTGACGACACATGGACCAAATGGTCACAGCCGGTTAACATGGGGGCCAATGTAAACAGCGAAGGCCGCGAACTTTTTTACCGGACCCTACCGCAGTTTCGAATGGCGCTGTTCACCAGCACACTCAACAGCGACGGGTATGGAGATATTAAAGTGTATCGTCCGCCGCCGGACCTGAAAGATTCATTGTTCGTTCAACTTCCGGATACAATTGTAAAGATGGTGGAGATCATGCGGGACAAGCCAATTTCAGGAAACGAAAAACTGTTCCGGGTATTCGGACGGGTAACCGATGCGCGCACGAATGTGCCGCTCCGCGCTACGCTTACGTTCCACTCCGACTCGGTGTATAAGGCTACGGCCGGAGCGGACGGACGTTACGAAGTGTTTTTTCCTTCCGTGAATGCCTATACGCTGCGGGTAGAAGCAGGGGGGTATGTCGGGAACTTTGAAAAACTCGACGTTCGAACCTACGAGATGAAGGCGTTGGAGATGAACTTCAAACTGAACCCGATTGAGATTGGGGCCACCGTCAATCTGAAGAGCGTACTCTTTCAACAGAGCACGTTTACCTTGTTGCCGGATTCTTTTGATGAATTGGATCTGGTTGTTTCCCTTCTTTCGTCCAATCCGAAAATGGAAATACTACTTTCGGGGCATACCGATAACCGGGGAAACCCGCAGCATAACCAGCGACTGTCTCAAAAGCGTGTAGAGCGGGTCAAGGAATACCTGGTTTCCAAAGGCATCAATGCCAGGCGCGTTGCCGAGAAAGGGTTCGGTGGATCAAAACCGATTGCCGACAACAACACCGAAGAAACCCGCCGCCTCAACCGGAGGGTGGAGTTTACGATCGTCAAGGATTAGCAAATGCTATAATAGAAATCCAATTTCACAGAGGGACAAAGAGAAACCTCCCCGCCTGCCGGACAGGGAGGTTCACGGAGACATTTACCTCCGTGCAACTCCATTCTTCCCGTGTAACAGGATTTGTGAGTATAAATTCAATATCCCTTCGCCGTATCATCCGCCCGGGTACGATCCGGACCGCCCTCCAGTTTTCCGTCGGCTCTTACCAGGATGGCATCAACACGGCCGATGTTTCCACGCTGAACGATCTTGTGGCCCAGCTGTGTCAGCGTGAGACTGTCCTGCGAAGATAGCGCGCCCTTCTCCGGGATGACCTGATCTGGAAGCCATTGGCTATGCACCCGGCGTGCATCGACAGCCTCCTGCATCCCCATGCTGTGTTCGATGACGTTGAGAATAACCTGGAAGACAGACGTGATGATGGTTGACCCGCCGGGCGACCCAACGACAAGATGAAGCTTGTTGTCTTTCTCAACAATGGTCGGTGACATGGCGCTGAGCATGCGCTTGTTTGGTTCAATCTTGTTGGCCGTTCCGCCGGTCACGCCGAATACATTCGGCACGCCAGGCTTAGAACTGAAATCATCCATTTCATCATTAAGAAAAAATCCGGAGCCGGCAACAACGACCTTGGAGCCAAACCAGAGATTCAACGTGGTGGTTACGGCCACTGCATTTCCGTCTTTGTCAACAATAGAGAAGTGCGTAGTCTCTTCCGACTCGTAGCCCGGAATGGTGCCGGGCATGACGTCGGAGCTGGGTGTGGCCATGGTGGCATTGAACGACTTCATCCGCTCTGCGATGTACTGGTTGTCTATAAGTTCAGCTATCGGAACTTTGAAGAAATCCGGATCTCCCATGAATTTGGACCGATCCGCATACACCCGTCTTTCTGCTTCTACCATGGCGTGCACGGTCTTGGCTGAATTAAATCCCCACTCGCCGATAGGGAAGGGCTCCATCGCCTTCATTAGCTGAACAACACAAAGTCCACCGCTGGAAGGAGGGGGCATGGAAATAATTTTGTAGTTCTTGTAGCTGGCTACAACCGGTTCGCGCCAAATCGCGCGATAGTTTTTCAAGTCTTCCAGCGTAATGAGTCCCTTGCCGCGTTTCATTTCCGCAACAATGTCATCTGCTGTTTTGCCTTCATAGAACCCGGCCCTGCCAAGATCGCGGATGCGTTCCAGGGTGTGGCCGAGGTCGATCCACTTTATGGAATCGCCGGCGCTCCACCCGGCGCGCATGAGAAACTCGGGCATTACCGTATTATGTTTTACAAGATCCTTCTGTAGTTCATTCAGGGAATTGGCTTCTCGCTCGGAAAGGGGGAAACCGTTGAACGCGAGGTCAATCGCCGGTTGTACCAGGTCCTTCCAGGGAAGAGAGCCGTACTTCTTGTGTGCCTCCACCATGCCGTCCACCGAACCGGGGACACCGGAAGAAAGATGTCCCGCCAAGCTTAGGTTGTTGACGACATTCCCGGCTTTATCAAGGTACATATTGGTAGTGGCCAGGGCGGGAGCCTTTTCACGGTAATCCAGCGAATTGGTGGATCCGTCTTTCATACGGATGACCATGAATCCGCCACCACCGATGTTGCCGGCGGCCGGGAATACAACGGAAAGGGCAAACTGTACGGCAATGGCTGCATCGACCGCATTGCCTCCTTTCTTCATGATGTCTACGCCCACTTGCGATCCGAACTGTTGGGCAGAAACGACCATGGCCGAGTCAGTGATCAGTCCAACCATCTTCTCCTGCTTCGACGGCTGACAGGCTACAAGTAACGCGATGAAAAAGGGAATGAATAATCGTTTCATGAAATAAAGTTTCGTCTATTTGAACCTAAATGTATTATTTCTCATTGAACTTACTATGAGCCTGCGTAAAGAAAAGGCCGCGCGGTTGAAAATCGCCGTCCTGGAGTACATGATAAAGTTGATCGGCAAAAAGCCGTTTGACGATCTGTATGTCGACGACATCTGCTCAAAAGTCAAGATCTCAAAAGTCACGCTCTTCAAGTATTTCCCCACAAAAGAGGATATCCTTTCCTACTATTTCCGAGTCTGGTGCCTGCGGCGGTCGGTGGAGTTGTTTGAAAAGCCGCGCGAAGGAGTACAAGGTATCTATTTCCTGTTCGACAAGCTGAGTGAAGATTATGAGCTGCACCCGGGTATCATCCTGAGCCTGGTGGCCTATCTGTCTAATCCCAAGCGGCCGCCCAAACCTTTTCCGCTCAAGCCGGAGGAGAAAAGACTTCTCTTTCCTAACAAGCCTGACGTGCAGTCCATTGATATTGTGTCATTGGATCAGATGTTTGAGAAGTTTGCTTTGGAAGCGGTCTTCAAGAAAGAAATTACTAAAACAGCTTCCACGAAAGACATCACCTACTTGCTGGCTGCTCTCTTCTACGGGTCGGTCGTAAACCTTCATCTGAATCAGATCGACCCGACCCGGATTTTTCTTCGCAGGAATGTGGAGTTGCTGCTGAAAGGACTTCACTAGGTGACAAGGTCTCAGCCTTTCATCTTGACTGTGCGCACGCCCTGTTTTTCAAACAGACGAAAATGTATTCTTCCGACATGAATCTTCTTGTGCCACCGGCTGTTCTTATACCAGGTGTGATGGTATATCGGCTTCTTCACGCGGACCGTGTGCGAGTTCTTTGATCCGGAACAGGCGCCAAGCAGAAGAAAAGCCAGCAAAAGAATTACGAGTTTCATACGTGTTTAACGTTTAAAAATAGTCATTATTTTCTTGTTAACTTCAGGGTGAATTAATCGCTATCAACATGACCTACTACACAACTTCATCAGAAGCCATGACCGCGCTGAAGAAGAAGGGTTATACGGAAGATCTCAACCTCCATCCAGAGTGGATCGAATGTCCAAAACTGGATTTGCGTCTTAAGCCCGAAGAATTTCATGTGGATGAGGTGTACCGCTTCGAAGGGATGAATAATCCGGCCGACAGCGAAATACTTTATGCAATCAGTTCCACACGGGGAGTGAAGGGATTGCTGATAGATGCGTATGGCGTCTATGCAGACGCGATCAATCCGGAAATGGTAAGAAAACTTACTATCGACTCAAGAACGAAGCATTAAGGATGCACAGCATGGCCTGTATTGCGCTGCCTGATCTTCTTGCGCCGATTCAACGTGAATGCGCCCGTGTGCCCGGCGCTTTGAAAGGGGTTCATTGCCTGGCTTTCTCTTTAATAGGAGCATTCCTGGTTCCAAGTATGACCGTGGCGCAGCCGGTTCCCGTGGTTGTGCTGGATGGGGTCATAACGGAGATCAAAATTGGGGAGAAGATTCTATTTCCAGCGCGACCGGTGGTTTCGTATCACGTGGGCAGGTCGCAGTTTTCTTCCGGCCAGAAGTCACCCGTGGAGCTTTCTTTCCAGACTCCTGCAAGGGGACAGGCATCCGTAACAGTAACGTTCACAAACAGAACCACAGATACCCTTCAACTCCACAACGTAGTGCCCTTCGCACCGGGGAGCACGGACGTGTTTATCTCCGGACGGGGGAATCACCGTCTCTCCCGCACCTATTTGCACCGGCCGGGTATGCAGCCCGTCAATGTCATTGTACCCGACAACGCCTGGGAATTGGGGTACGCGAGCCTGGCGATGAAGGATGGGAATCAGGTGTACGGACTTGCGCGTCGCGAGATCAACTCCTGGAAGAAAGCAACGCGTAAACGTTTTGAGACGTTCCTGCATCCGGGAGGTTCTGTCGTGTACACTATTTTCATTGAACCATTCAGCGGCGGCTGGCAGGAGGGTATGCGCAAATGCTTTCAGGAACGGAAGCTGTACGATACAGAAGCGTTTGATGATGCCTTGTACCGCCGGGAGGACTTGCACTGGATTCGCAACGCCTACGTCATGCACTTAATGATGGCGTGGGATAAAGATTTTTATGACATCACCAACGGGACGTTTAGCTGGAGTAAATTTCAACAACGCGGAAAAAAATTGTACGGCGGCGATGATGTGATCTGTCTTTGGCCTACCTGGCCTACACTGGGCCTGGACCCGCGGAATCAGTTTGACTTATACCGTGATTTGCCCGGCGGACTCCCTGGGTTGCAGATTCTCGCCGATTCCCTGCGCAGCCATGGTACCAAATTCTTTGTTGCATACAATCCGTGGGACGAAAGCACGCGTACTGAGGGTCACCTTAAGGGACTCGCGGCCCTCATCCGGGAGACATCTGCCGACGGGGTGGTTCTTGACACAAAAGGGGAGTCTTCCGGGGAGTTGCAGGCAGCCGCCGACGAAGTGCGGCCCGGCGTTGTTATGTACAGTGAAGGGATGGCCGTGCCCAAAGACATGCAGGGAATCGTATCCGGAAGGGTGCACAACGCGCTGTACTATCCGCCGATGTTGAACCTCAACAAACTGATTCAACCGGATTTTTCCATCTTCCGTGTGGCGGAAGTTTTTAAGGAACCGATCCTTCGCGAATACGGCGTAGCTTTTTTTAACGGCTACGGAACCGAGATCAACCAGTTTGCGCCGGGCCACCCTGAATGGGAAGCGGAGCAGTATCGGTTTCTGGGTAGGACGTCACGGATTCTGCGTGAGAACAGTCCGAATTTCCATGGCAAAAATTTCCATCCGCTGGTTACAACACTCCGTGACAGCATCTGGGTCAATCAATGGCCAACGGAAAAAAAGATTATCTACACGATATGGAGTACGAAACCGGAGGGACTGCATGGTCCGCTTTTTGAAATCACTCCGCGGGAAGGATTTCACTGGGTAGATCTTTGGAATCACCGGGAAGCAGAAGTGATTCAACGCGGGGGAAAGCACTTTGTGAAAACGGACATGGATTCGTTCGATGCTGCATATCTCGGAACAAATAACGAAGGGACAGTCGGCTGCCTCGCCGAATTGCAATCCGTACTTACTGCGACGCTCGCAGGGGATGTGCTGACCATGCAGTCGGCAGAAGGATCCATCCGGCTTTGGGCCGGCGATCCGGACTATGAAAAGACGCCGGTTATCCTTGGAACAGGAAGCCATACCATATTTGTCGCACAAACCTTCGGCCGCTTTGAAGGGAAGCTGGTTGTTCAGGCATTTAGCGGTCGGAATCTATTGGACGAATTGGAACTCCAGATAATTCCAGGGAACCCCAGGCTCATCAGCAAGGTATCCTCGGTGCCTGGTGCAGGCTCGGTACCAAAAGGTTTGGTGACAATTCCAGCCGGATCGTTTCAGTTCGAGACAAGCCATGGGGACGCCTTCATTCCTTATCCAGAGGTGTTCGAAAAGGAGGTGGTTGCCTTTCCTTCGTTCTACATGGATCGCTTTCCAGTAACCAACGAACAGTTTAAGACATTCCTGACCGCGTCTGGCTATGTGCCAGGGGATATCAGTAACTTCCTGAAGCACTGGAGAAACGGGAAAATCATCCGTGGCCAGGAACGGTTTCCGGTGGTCTATGTATCATACGAAGATGCGGCGGCCTATGGCCGGTGGGCAGGTAAACGGCTTCCGACGGAACGGGAATGGCAATACGCGGCACAAACCGAAAAACGTAACGAGTGGCCGTGGAAGCAGTCCAAACCGGTCCGACGCACGGAGCAGGTAGTTACCGAAACATTGACGGTGACGACGCTGGAGGGAATCAACCCCAAAAACTGCAACCTGGGGGATGGGATGCCGTATGTTGTAGGAAAGTACCCGGC
>Ga0163151_10007291_pt1 | contig 12986 bp, 10 predicted proteins | sample OliLakLV19MP5IB2_FD_145596 | JGI IMG/M metagenome (GOLD analysis project Ga0163151, IMG submission 145596) | Freshwater microbial mat bacterial communities from Lake Vanda, McMurdo Dry Valleys, Antarctica - Oligotrophic Lake LV.19.MP5.IB-2 | ecosystem: Environmental > Aquatic > Freshwater >...
TGGGTGGACTTTGCCGTGAGCGCTGTAGGTATCACGCGGCTTTAATAGCCCGTCAAACGTTTCTTCGCCAATGGTATCCAGAGAGTCCAGGTCCAGCCGCCACGGCCGGCCGCCCTCGAACAGGCTCAGCAGTTTTCCACCGTGGTAAACGATGCTGGTGTTCGCGCAGTTCGCAGGCATGTGCAGGTTCTTGAGAAATCCACCGGGCGCATTGTGACCAAAACTGCGGTAAACCACTTTCTGCGCGGCGGTTTCATCCAGATATTTTGGCGTTTTTACGAAACGGCAGCGGTAGTGTACGTCTCCGTCCTCAATGTGAAAGCTGCTTACCCCGCCATCGCCATCAAACCAGTGGCCGAAAGGCTCGCCCGCCAGTTCGTTACGGGCCGGGCCGATACGAAAAAATATTCCTCGTAACTGCGCCGGGATCTGGCCGCGAATCTCCCGCCCGGAGATGGTATAGGACAGGTTATCCTGCATGGTCCTGAAGCCGGAGCAGTGGGCGGTGAGCGCATTTTCCCAGGTCATTTTTCACCTCTGGACATTAACAATACTGACTGTGGTAAGTTATCACCATCGACCATAGATAGGGAGAAAACCATGCCTATATCCACTGAAATCCTGGCCCCGGTTACCGCACTGCTGTTATTGACCTGTATGGTCTGGGCATGGATGTACCTCACCCGAATACCGGCCATCCAGAAACTGGGCATGAAGATGGACCCCAATCTGCCCAAAGGGCAGCAGATGTCTGAATTGCCGCCGAGAGTGCGCTGGAAAGCGGACAACTACAATCATCTGCTGGAGCAGCCCACGATGTTCTATGCGGTGGCACTGACGCTGGCGCTGCTGGGGGCAGGTGACGGACTGAACGTCGGCCTCGCCTGGTGCTATGTCGTACTGCGGCTTATTCACACCCTGCAACAAACTTTGTGGAACAAGATCGAGGTGCGTTTTGTGCTGTTCTTCCTTTCCTCACTGGTGCTGATCGCACTGGTGTTGCGTGCCGCCCTCGTGATCTGGTGAAAGCGCTTGTGTTGACAGTGTCCACTTTCGATATAAACTGATAGAAAATGGCGAGTTTCCTCTTTGGACTATTGGTAATTCGGCCAGCCTGGGTCTGGTACACAATAACACCATAGCAACGTTACAGGTGCACAATGAATTTTCTACCCGCAGCCTTTCCCCGTATTTCACTGACAATCCTCATCCTCTGTGCCAGCGCCTGTGGCGGCGGTGGCGGCTCTTCAAACTCCGCAACGAGCGCAGACGAGGTCATCCCCCAGGACGAGCCGCCTGTTCCGATGATGTCCTTCGAAAAAGACATTGAGCCGATCATGCAGGCCAAGTGCCTGGGTTGTCACAACAGCGGCAGCAATCCGCTGGCACCCTTTTCCCTGGAAGGCATCGACCGCGTTACTTCATTCAAATCAGCCATGCAATTTGTGCTGGAATCACACACCATGCCACCGGCCGACGCACAGCAACTCACCGGGAGCGAACACGCCAAGCTGACTGCCTGGCTGACCAACCAGCCGTACACCTACGTCACTGAAATTCTGCACATACCACTGGTGGAACCCATTGCCTGGGATGTGCAGCCCAAGAATCGCGATGCGTTCCCGGATCATCGCCCGGCAGAGGTGAATTGCAAGCAGGACACGGGCTGGATGGTGGAGGAAGACGTATTGGAGGTGCGTACCGAATTCTGTAACTACCTGTCTATCAGCCAACAGAGCCTGCTTGATCTGGAGGCCGGCACCAATCTTGAACTGGTGTTGAGCCACAGTGCGCTCAACTTCAATGCGCCGGCCAGCGCCCATGTCGCGGTCTCCATAGGAGGTAACCCGATCTGGGAAACCACTATCGCTATCCCCAGCGACAGAAATATTCTTACAGAGACGCTGGTGTTGCCTTTTGCAGTTAGCCGCGGCGACTCCATCGAAATGCATTTGCACAACCACGGCAATAACACCTGGGAGATCCACTCCCTGGACGCTTTAATTTCCAGCGATAAGGAACTGACATATTGTCCGACCTTTGACAGTACCTTTGAAGCGATTCAGGCGGTTGTATTCGAGCAGGCCGGCTGTGCCAATTCCCTCTGCCACGGTAGTGCCAAACAGGGCGAACTGGATTTGACGGCCTTGAATGCATTCGACAGTCTCGTGGCAGCGCCATCCCAGGGATCATCGCTGCCCCTCGTCGAGCCAGGTCAATACGCGCTCAGCTATCTCTACCATAAACTGTCGGCAAAGACCTTCCCCGGCAGCTACGCGATCGGCGGCGCGCCCATGCCGAGTACCGGGGCGCCCATATCTCCCGGGCAACTGGAAGCCATACGATTGTGGATAGAGGCCGGAGCTCCCCGCGAGGGCTCGGTGGGTGACACCCTGGGCCGTGGCGAGGACGAAATCGAGCGGCTGCTGGGTATCTGCCTGCCGGAAGCGGAACCCGTCAATACCACGCCGCTGCTGCCGCCCGCTCCGGACAAGGGCGTACAGTTCAAGATGCCTCCGCACGCCGTTCCTGCAGAAAAGGAACGCGAGCTCTGTTTTGCCGTGTACGAGGATTTCCGCGATGTGATACCTCCGCAGTACCTGGACGAGACGCGTGACAACTTCTATTCGAGGAGCGGGGAATCACGCTCAGATGCCTTCACGCACCACAATCTGCTCTACCTTGCTCCGGTAGACGTAGACCAGATCCACGACCCCAGCTTCGGGGAGTGGACGTGCGCTGGCGGCGACACGGAGGGACAGGCGTGCGAGCCAACTGATCGAAACTCCTGTGGTACACAAGGTCAGTGCCGTGCGGAGGTTAGGGACAGTATCGCATGCCAGGGCTACGGACCTCCTGCCCCTCCTGGAAGCAGCAGAGGAAACATTCTGGGGCTGGGCGCGGGAATCGAGCGCGATGGTTTCTATCAGAGCTTTCCGGCGCATGGCATTTTTTACTGGAACTCCCATGCATTTAACCTGACCACCAAGGACGGGACTCACCACCTGTGGCGCAACATCTATTTTGCCGATGACCGGCGCTTCAATGCCAGGGGCATCAACGTAACCAGCCATATCATCGCCGCTACCGGTACACAGCCCTTCACGAAGAAAACTGTGTGCCGCGATTATGTGTTCGATCAGGGCGATGGCCTGCTTGCCCTAAGTTCCCACACCCATAAACGCGGCGAGCGGTTTTTCATGTCGGTGAAGGGTGGCGAGCAGATCTACGAGAGCTTTACCTACGACGAACCTGTGTACAAAGAGTTCAATCCAGCCCTGGTGTTCAATAGCAGCGACCCGGCGCAGCGCACGATGGAGTGGTGTGCTACCTACAATAATGGTGTCAACGCGGATGGGTCGCCCAATATCGAGACCGTCACCCGCTTGTCCAAACGGCCAAGCAATGCTTCAGCCTGCCCGCCCACGGCCTGTGTCGCCGGCAGGATTGGCGCGAGTTGCAAGGGCAAGGATGATGATGCCAGCTGTGATTCAGCACCGGGAGCCGGCGATGGCTGGTGCGATGCCTGTATCATTATGCCCGGGGCAGCAACCGATGATGAGATGTTCATTCTGCTTGGGGCCAAGCTGGCAAATCACGATGCCCTCTTTAACCCACCGGCAGATACTAACTGACCAGGCTCCTGCCGCCATCTACCACAATGACCGCGCCAGTGATGAAGGGTGCATCACTGGCGAGGAAAGCCACGGTTCGTGCTATGTCGATTGGCTCACCCAATCGTTGCAACGGCGTGCTGGCCACCAGGTTGTCGCGGCTGGACGTGTCATAGGAATCGTTCCCCTCAGGCCATAGTATCGCGCCCGGCGCAATGCCATTGACCCGTATATCCGGGCCTAACTCCACTGCCAGGCTGCGGGTTAGGGAAGCCAGGCCCGCTTTGGCTGCACCATAAGCATTAAAGTGTCGTAACGGGCGCGTCGCGTGAACATCGAGGATGTTGATGATACTGGCGCCGCCAGAGCGCAGCCCTGGCAAAAGACCCTGGATCAGGAAATAGGGGGCGCGCAGGTTACAAGCCAGCATGCTCTCGAATTGTGCCGGCGTGCATTTCTCGATGGGCGTGGATGCAAAACCCGAGGCATTGTTAACCAACAGGTCGATGACGGAATACTGCGCAAGCAGCGCTGCCGCCAACGCACTGACTTGCGCCAGATCCTCAAGATCAGCCTGAAATAATTGGCAGGAACCCGCGCGCTGTGTCTACAGTTCCCCGGCCAGCGCCTGCGCACTGTCTGCAGAACTGCGGTAGTGCAAAGCGATATCGAAGCCAATGCTGTGCAGATATTCGGCGATGACGCGGCCAATCCGTCTGGCACCACCGGTGATCACCGCTACTTTTTCCACTGCAAGCCCATCATTGGATAGCGGCTCAGCCCATGGCTGAGTCTGGCACCCATACGCCGTGAAACCCTACAGGGACGCGCACAGGCAACTGCACCTTGGCGATCGGGCCAGAGGAAACGCGGGTTGCATCGAACAGGCAGAATGCACTGGTCTGCGTGTTCTTGTCGTAAACGTAACTGGCCAGGTAACCCTCGTCTTCAGCGCCACCCGACTCACGCGCCGGGATGAATATGGCTTCCGCCGGAGTGAGCGAGGGGCCGGGCAGGTAACTGTCCACATCGCCTGTTTTCAGGTCGTATTTGCGAATACCGCTTTCAGATTGCTCAATACGCTCCGGCGAATCATTCTTCTCATCCACTACAAGGCTGTAGCCGTAACGATATTCCCTGGTCCAATAGTTGCGGTTTACTTGCGGAAACTCCATGGACCGGTCATACAGCTGCTCCACCGACGCCTTGCCGGTTTTCATATTCATGGCAAAGCGCGACAGGCGCGCAGGGTGGAAAAAATCGCTGGAATTTTTCACCCAGAGTTGATCATAGCGGGCGGCGTCGACAATCACATCGTCCCCCTGCTCAAAGGAATTCATGATGTGGAAAATAAAGCAGGTGGGTACATCGAACCACTTCACATCGGCGTTGGTGCCGGTGCGTGGCATCACACCAAAGCGGCTCGGCGCATCTGTATCCCACTTGAATGGCAGACCACTGCCGGAGACAGCCATCAACCAGGAAAACCTGACTGGCATCTCCATAAACACCACGTAATTTTCGGTAACCGCGAAGTCATGGACCATACTCGGCCCGGTCATATCGATAGGTTCGACCTGCAGCATGTTGCCCGCCGCATCCGCCCGCATGTACGTGAGATACGGTTTGATGACGTTGTAGCCAAAGAACAGCAATTCGCCGGTGACCGGATCGATCCTCGGGTGCGCGGTCATATTACCCGTCAATTTGCCGTCGTAATTGAACACACCCTTGGTCGACAGGTCACCGGGGTTGATGAGATAGGGATAGCCGAACTCCCCCAGCGACATCAACTCACCACCATGATAGATCAGTGACACCGCGCTGGTAGTATTTTCCGCCTTGGGCGGACTGAACTTACCAACTTCCTTGCGATAGACAGGTGTATCGATGTAGCGATTGCGATACCACTTCGCCTGCCCTCCTTCCAGGCGCACACCGTGCATCATCCCATCGCCGCCAAAAAAGTGGTCACTGATGCCACTGGAGGAGTTGGTGCCATTACGCACATACAATCCGTTCAGCTCAGGCGGAATACTGCCCTCAACTTTGAGTGTTGTTTCGGTCACCTCCTCACCTACTGGCCTGAAGTTACCCTGCTGCCAGAACTTCACTGGAGGCTCCTCTTCAGCACAACCACCAATGACGGTTGATGTGGCGACGCCCAAAGCACCCAGTCCGGTATATCCGAGAAATTGTCTGCGTTTCATTTTTTCTCCACGCTATTGGCCGAGCTTCGCTAATCGAAGCAGGTGCAGGTCTTACTATGGCACCTGTGAACGACTAAAACCACATACAGGAAAGCTGTTCATTCGTAGTAGTTGGGTGCTTTCTTCAACGTATCCGCCAACGCCTTGTCATGCTCTATCCAAAGAGTCGCCCCCGTCTCGGCGAGCAACTTCTCCACCTTATCGATCGATGCAAACGATTGCTCGGCGTTGTAGTTGAATTTGGGTATCCTGCGCAATGTGCGATTGGCCTGGGTGTGGTAGAGGTCACCTGAGATGAGCAGGGGACCGAACTTATCCAGCTTGACCAAGAGCACCTGGTGACCGGTCGTATGGCCCGGCGCATAAATCAACGTCACGCTGCCGTCCCCAAAGATGTCGTAATCGCCATCAATGAGAGTAAGGTTCGCCTGCTTTAATCCATCGAACAGCGTGGTATCAACAAACTCGCGACCCTCTTCAAAAGCTGCCTCCCATTCGGTCCGCTGCATCAGTACCGTATTGACCACCATCGCATTCGCCGCTCCCGCGTGATCAAAATGCAGGTGGGAATATGCCGCGTAAGAGATGTCGGCTGGCGTAATACCCATGTCCGCTAGCTGGTCAACAATCCAGCGATCGTAGACCATTTTCCCACCCTCAAACTCTACCGGACCCTGGGCATCCGCGACTGTCTTGGGTAAGCCGGCGTCCCATAACAGAATCCCCTTATCGTGTTTTATCAGATAACAGGGAACAAACAGTTCTCGCACACTGGATTCATGCGCCTGGATATTAAACATGTCCAGATTGGCCATGCTGACAGTGCCACAGTCGAATACGTAGACTTTCGGACCAGCAATGGCATGCATGGATAGGAACAGAAAAATTACGGCTATATATTTCATGGCGATCCTCGTTTCCTGATTTCCTTCTTTCCATCAGGCGCTGTTCAATCCTATACTGTACGGGTAATTATTGTCTGCACAATCTTAAGGGCCTCTCATGCCTATTTTTATCAAAGTTGTCGGCGCGGTTACCACAGCATGTGTTCTGTTTGCCTGTTCCGATGGCAATGACTCCCTGGCACCGCAAGTTGGTAGCACATTCTCCCAGACTACTGTCAATCTACCCAGCAAGGCTGCCCCTGCTTTTACTCCCGGTACAGCGGGCGTGGTGGTGGATAACGCGAAGCTGATCCAGCAATTCGGTACAGCGGACATCAACCTCAACCAGGCCCGCTATACCCGCTACTTTCTGGCGGACCGCGACGGCGCACAACCCGATGCCATTGTGGTGCTGGTGCCCGGCTTTGAAGGCGGTGCCGCCACTTTTTATCTCCTGGCTGAAAACCTGCTGCGCCGCGCCGCACAACAGGCCAATCTGGTGCTGGAGGTCTGGGCCATCGATCGTCGTTCCAGTCAGCTGGAAGATACGGTGGGGCTGGATATTGCCGAGGACCTGATGGACCCCGTGGTCGGGCTGGACTTCCTGTTTGGTGACGCCCTGGATCTGCAATTGAGCCCTGCGCTGGCTGACGGCCCCAACCGCCGCGCTATTTTTTACAATACCAGTACCGACACTGCCTTCATGGCCCAGTGGACTACCCTGGTCCATTCCCAGGACATCGATGCGGTCGTTGAGGCCGCGCGCAGTGCCGCTCGCAGCGGCAACGTTTTCCTGGGCGGCCACTCCGCAGGCACCGGTTACACTGCCCGCTATGCCGCCACAGACTTCAACCTCAGTGGCGGCAATCCTGATCCGGGCTACCGCAAGCTGCGCGGGCTGATATTACTGGAGGGCGGGGGCGCGAGTCTCGCATCGACAGCTGCCGATGCAGCGACACTCGACCTGATCGAAGCGCGCTTTGATGGCGGCCTCTACGGCGCAGTGCGGGACCAGGCGCCGCGTTGTATCGACGGGGCAACGGCCTGTACACCGGAGACAGCCGGTGCCGATTGCGCGGCCTTTGACAACACCTCATGCGTCGCGTCGGTCGGTGCCTACTCCGTGATTCCCGGCCTGTTGTCGCCACAGTTGCTGGCGGTTTCCGAGGTAAACGCGCTGGACGCGATGGAGAACGATGACACCGTACTCTCCATCCTGCAGGAGGACCAGAACGGTGTGGCCGGCAACAACGCCGTGGCCAAGGTTCCCGAGCTGAATGTATTGACCGCCCTGGTCGGCACTACGCCAGCGTCTTCCGCTGCGTTACTCGGCAAGTTTGTGGACGATGACGGGCTGGCCGCCGCTGTCGCCAGTTTTGTAGCTACCTCGGTGGGCTTCGAGGGCCCGGTGGTCAATGGCGTGACCACCTGGTTGAGCAAGGGCGAGGCAGTGCCGCCAGCAGCCTTCACGGACAACGGACCCGCACCACAATCCATGGCGGCTGTCCGGAAGTGGGGTGTGGAGGTAGAACCCTCCGACCTGGAAGGAAGAATGCTGCCGATTTTTTACCGGGGTGCCACCAACTTCTCAGAGTGGTATTACTCCTCTTCGGGCCTGACCGTCACCAACGGCCTGGGTCTGGACACCACCGCGTTGTCAGCCCCACCGCCTCTGGGCCGAGGACGCAGCGATATCGACAATCGCACCCAGGCTGCTGCTGTCGATATACCGGTCATTGCCTTTGGCGGAAGCAATGGGCTCGCCCCGGTGCCGGCGGTGTGGCTGGGATACGCCGATGCGGTGGGACCTTGCACGGCACCCAGTTGTGACGGCGTGACGCCGAGGGTGCTGAATCGGATCAACCCCAGTGAAGCGTTTCCCACGTTCGGCGATATTGGCGGTGGCTTCGAAGTGCATATCTCAGAAGGCTACAGCCATGTGGATATCGTGACTGCGGATGACGACGCCACCAACCATGTTATCGGCCCTTTACTGGAGTTCGTAAACCGCAATTTGCAATGAGCGAAGATTGCCCTGTTAAGGAGACTCACATGTCAGTGTTGGACAAATTCAGGCTGGATGGCAAAGTGGCCGTGATCACCGGCGCCGGAAAAGGTATCGGTGCAGGTATTGCCCGCGCGTTTGCCGAGGCGGGGGCGGATGTAGTGATCGGCGCACGTACCCTGGCAGACCTTGAGGGTGTGGCACGTGACATCGAGGCGCTGGGACAACGCGCACTGGTGGTCCCTACCGATGTGCTGGACTTTGCGCAGTTGCAGCAACTCGCTGATCGCGCGCTACAGGTATTCGGACGCATCGATATCCTGGTCAACAACGCCGGTGGCTTTCCGCCCAAACCCGTGTCCAAAACCACGGCGCGGGAATTCGAGGGCGCGTTTCGCTTTAACGTGACTACCGCGTTTGAGCTGTCGCGCATTTGTGCGCCATTAATGGTGGAGTCCGCAGGCAGCGGCGCCATACTCAACATTTCATCGATAGCCGGACACAAGCCCACCCCCTGCTTTGCCGCCTACGGTACCGCCAAGGGTGCGCTGTCCCTACTGACCCAGGAGCTGGCACAGGAGTTCGCCCCGAAAGTGCGCGTCAACGCCATTGCGGTAGGTTCGACCAAAACCGACGCCCTCAATACGGTCCTTACGCCCGCCATTGAGCAAACCATGGTGGAGCTGACCCCGATGGCGCGCCTGGGGGAAGTCGAGGATATCGCCCTGGGCGCCCTGTACCTCTGCGCCCCGGCCGCCAGCTATGTCACCGGGGAGATCCTCGGCGTCAACGGCGGCCTGGAACGACTGAATATGCAAATGCCGCGGGCCTGGGGAGGAATGGGCTGAGGTAAAAATACCGTGGCCGCAGAATTACCGGAAACTGGCCACAATTGACCCATACCACTGTCCACTATTGGTATTACACTCAAGTCACAAAGCCTGAGATGGAGTGCATACCATGCCCCAAGTTTCCCTGACTCCCGCCGATGTTCAGGTGCTCCCGCGCAACAGGGAGTACGATATCGCCCGCTCCCTGGAGCGGGACTGGTTTGATAATCACCCCTTCAAAACCGCCTGGTTCAACGCAATGTCGATTACCTTCCCACTGGGCGAGAAATTCTTCATCGACAGCGTGCGCTATTTTGCGGGGCAGATCGATGACCCCAAGCTGAGCGAAGATATTCGTGGGTTTTGTGCTCAGGAAGGGTTTCACCGCCGTGAACACCAACGTTACAACCAGACCCTGTGCAATCAACGCGGCTATGATTTACTCGCTCTTGAAGGGCAACTCGAACGAAAGATCAAACGTGCCTATAAATTCCTGTCACCGCTGCAGCGACTTGCATTAACGGCAGCATTTGAACATATCACCGCAATCATGGCCGAATCCGCTCTGAACGAGGACGACCCCATGATCGGCAAAGCCGACAGCGCAATGCAAGCACTGTGGCAGTGGCACGCAGCCGAAGAGATGGAACATAAGTCGGTGGCCTTCGATGTCTATCGGGCAGTGGGCGGGACGGAGAAAATGCGCAAAACGGGTATGCGCCAGGCGACGATATTTTTAATGCTGGATATCCTCGTCGGTCTGGTGCACATGCTGCGCAGAGACAAGAAACTGTGGAATGCAACGCTGTGGAAGGAGGGATGGAAATTTCTGTTCTTCAGGGGCGGCATTCTGCGTCGGGTCTGGCCGGCTTATAAAGAGTATTATCGCGACGGGTTTCATCCCTGGGACCGCGACACCAGGCCACTGCTACAATCCTGGAAACTCAACGAGGCTCAAGCCCTCGTGGCTTAGACCTGCGCCAGGCATCAGGCCGGGCGCTTACCATGAGGGTTGGTCCGTCTCAGGAAAACTGACTGATGATATCGTCTGCATAGCGTTTTACGCTGTCAATTTTCTTGTCCAGTTCGTCTGTCTCCCCGTGATAAAAGGGCCATGGCATGGTCAAAATATGTGTCACACCGGCATCTGCCAGACGCTGGTAGCCATCGACATTCCAGGCATCCGAAGGTGTCGCCATAATCTCAAAGGGCAGGTGGTCACGCCCGTACTCCTTCCGCCAGGCCCGGATTCGGTCAATGCAGTCGATGATCTCGGCTGAAGTCTGCAAATCCGTGACCCACCCATCCCCGAGGCGGGCGGCGCGGCGCATGGCCGGCTCAGAAATACCGCCAATCCAGATCGGAATGTACTCGGTCGGCGCAGGATTCATTTCCAGTGCGTCAAACTGGTAGTGCTCTCCTGCGTATTGCACCAGTTCACCGGTCCACAACAGGCGCATGATTTCCAGCATTTCATCGGTGCGCCTCCCCCGAGTCTTGAAATCGGTGTTCATCAGGGAAAACTCGTCTCCGGACCAACCCACACCGATGGCCGGGGTTACGCGATTGTTGGAAATGATAGCGGCGGTACTGATGGCCTTGGCCACCAGGAAAGGGTTGCGCATCGGCAGTACAAAAATATTGTTAGTAAAACGCAGCTTTTGCGTAATCGTTGCCAGAGCGCCGATCATTACCCAGGGATCGGGCCAGTCAGTGTACGGGGGCCAGCGGCGACTGCCATCGGCGGTATACGGATACGGCGTAGAAATGCTCTGTGGATTCACCACGTGGTCCGAGAAGGACATGGCGTGCCAGCCATGCGTGTCCGCGACGGGAGCCAACCGTGTAAGGTGCGCCACGCTGCTGAATGAGGTGGATAGGACAAACTTCATCGTGGAGAATGCTCCGGGCGGATACCAGTGCTGGGCAAGTTACTTGGAAATGTTGATCTCCTGGCTGGGTTCGAGATAAATGTGGCTGAGGCATTCACCCTCCTTCTCATTCCACTGGTCAATATCTCCCATCCTGCAACGTGCTGCATCGATAAGCTTGAGGTGTGATATTTCATGGCAACCGAGGCCCGAGATCTGGATTTCCGTGTGCTTCCTGTCTGTGGGCAAGATTCCATTAAAGGATATCGACGGGCTTACATACACTACGCCGTCCATGTTTTGTACGGCAAAACGCGGCACGATGGCGCCAATTCTGTAGCCCAGGTTGTTCTGCAGGCGAAATTGTATTTTGCAGGCATCCTGCATGTCCCATACCTTGGTCACTGTCAAAACCGCACTTGTAGCCGGATCACCCTGCTGGAACTCGACAAACTCCCAGGTGTGGTCGCTTTTTAGGAGAATCCGCCTGCCATCAGCGGTAACCGCCTTGAGGTCCGGTTCGGGCTGCGTTTGTGCGCCCACCTGAAGGCTCAGTAGCAGACCTAGTGTCATCAGGATTAGTTTCTTCATTGAAATGTTTACCATGTCAGTGTCTGCTTGTTTGACGGCGAATATCGCCTTTTGTTACTTAGAGAGTATCGTCAGTGCATGGCGTACGCAATACTTGTGTGGTGCAGTCCCGGCCTGCTTCAACAACCGCCGGCGTTGGCTTAGCTGAGCGCCAGTCCCGCCAGGTTACCCGCTGCGCGCCACTCCTCAAGCAGTCGGAAGAATTCTATGGAGCCACCGCCGTAGAAGCCATTTTGCGCACTCCGATCACCCGTCCTGCCCTCATTGTTGTAGTAGCCCGGAGTGCAGTTTTCCAAAAAGTCGCCAGTATCACGGGCCCGGTCGATACACTGTTGCACCCACCCGGCCTCGCCCTGCTCGGTAACCTCGACACGGGAGTAGCCCTTTGCTGTCGCCGTTTCAATAATGTAGGCGATGTGTTTGGCCTGTTCATCCAACAGGTGCGGATAATTCGCGGTAAAGCCCGCCTGCGCATTGCTCATGATAAAACAGTTGGGGAACCCGTTGACGTGCATGCCGTGGAGTGTGCGCACTCCGCTCGCCCATTTTTGCGTCAGGCTGTTGCCGCCGCGCCCCAGCAACTTTATATCTGCGCGCCGCGAGTAGTCCGTTCCTACCTCAAACCCGGTGGCGTAAATAAGGCAATCCAATTCGTACTCCCGGCCCTGTACTTTGACGCCAGTTGCGGTAATACAGTCCACACCCAGTCCCTGGGTATCGATCAGGCTCACATTGGGACGATTGAACGTCTCAAGGTACTCGTTGTGGAAACAGGGTCGCTTGCAAAACTGGCGGTAGTAGGGTTTCAGGGCCTCCGCGGTCTGCGGATCCTGCACTATGGCGTCCACCCTGGCGCGAATTTCTTCCATCTTCGCAAAATCGGCGAGTTCGACCGCCCGCCCGATACCAGCGGGCGACATATCGCCGGAGTGATTCTGGCGCAGGCCAAACAGCAGCTTGCCTATCAGGTCGGTCCAGCCA
>Ga0163151_10007295_pt1 | contig 12983 bp, 16 predicted proteins | sample OliLakLV19MP5IB2_FD_145596 | JGI IMG/M metagenome (GOLD analysis project Ga0163151, IMG submission 145596) | Freshwater microbial mat bacterial communities from Lake Vanda, McMurdo Dry Valleys, Antarctica - Oligotrophic Lake LV.19.MP5.IB-2 | ecosystem: Environmental > Aquatic > Freshwater >...
GGTTTCTTGAGCGAAGCGATTAGAAACCTGAAGTACTCCTGTGGTAGTCGCGGAATTTTCTAGCAAGAAAATATCTGTGACCAAGCACCGTTATTTTCCGGAGGAAAATAGGCCCTGTCTTCGTGCACTTGTTCGAATCAACACAAAACCTCCTCGTTAGGCGGTTTTGTGTTCCAAATAAAAACGAGCGACGAGACAAAACCACAACTGGGCGTATACTTTTTATATGACAGTCGCAAAAAGGATGCTTGCACTCATGCTCGGAGCCTTCTTTGTTTTCGGGCTTTTCGGTTTCGGAAACTCGATGCTTCAGTCTCACCACGTCATGGGGAATGGGGCTGAACACCATGTCTGTCCTCTCCTGGGCACGACTCCTGATTGCGTAAGTATTCTTGACCACCTCTCGCATTGGCAGAACTCCTTCGCCGCAACTTTTAGTGAGCTTGTTCTGCTCATTCTACTTCTTGGTCTTTCCTGCGCTTGTCTCTGGCTGTCACATCGTCGTCTATGGGAATTGTTCGAATTTATACACGACGTATCGCCTGTCTTTCTCTACGTACACTCACTGCTTCCGCGCCACTCTTTACAGCAAGCGTACTCAGATGGAATTCTAAATTCTAAATTACACTAATCCGATACGCGTTGTACGTATTATCTATTCACCCATATAACATGGACACTAAAGTAATCGGAGTTGCGCTTATCAGTCTCATCGTTGGAGCGGGCGGTACATTCATTGCGGTACGCGATACCAACGAAATACCCAAAGGTAATTCGCATATGATGCCGGGTGGTCAAATGGTGGATGATGAATCTATGGGAAGCATGCATGGAGCAATGGGCGACATGATGGCCGAACTTTCTGGAAAAACCGGAGACGAGTTCGATAAAGCCTTCCTTGCCGAAATGATTGTCCACCATGAGGGCGCAGTCGATATGGCAAGCGCCGCACTCAAGGACGCAAAACACAATGAGCTCAAGCAGATGGCGAATGCTATTATCTCCGCTCAGATGACAGAGATTCAGCAGATGAAGGACTGGCAGAAGAGCTGGTATGACGTTCAGTAGCTGGTTGGGAACGTGGATATGAATTTAGGTCGATAATGCCACTCGTATCCTAGTTCCAATTAGGTCGACGAAGTCGAGCACAACGAAATAGAATAGGGTCACTATGATATATCATAGTGACCCTATTCGCATGCTAGAGTAATTCGAATGAATGAGAGTCACGGCGACCACGAAGCGCTCGTCAAGGAATTAAACAACGATGTCCTTCGTGCTGAGTATGCCCGTCCCTATGACGAGTATCGCACCAGTATGGTGCCACGTCTTCTTGGCGGCTTTCTCATTGGTTCTGGGAACCTTATATACGGTAAAAAGCCTTCGTACGAGAAATTTAAAGCCATTGAGGTCATTGCTCGTATCCCCTATCAGTCTTGGGAAGTAGCTGCCTACACCCTTCTTTCTGCCTTCTACGGTAGCGAGAAACGCGCCATCTCACTCACCAAGCTCGGTGCGTTTGCACGCATGGCCCAAGACAATGAAACCATGCATGTCGTCGTTATGACACACATCACCAAGCACTACCGGTGTGTCGGATTCTTTCGCCACACCCTTATTCCGCTTTTGTTCGCATTCGTCTATTTCTGGATACTCTATTTCCTCTATATGTTCTCGCGAAAAGCATCCCTTGAGATGAACTATTTGTTCGAAAACCATGCGTACGAGCAGTACGACGAATTTCTCCGCACTGAAGGCGCGCGTCTTATGCATGCGCCCCTTATGTCCGACTTCCTAACCTTCTATGGACGACACTTTAAAACCGAACACGAATTCTTTGAGTCCGTTCGTAACGACGAACTCATTCACCGCAACCGTTCACTCCGCGAATTACAGGTACTACGTTAAGCAGAATCCTTTGCGTTCTCAACACGCTCACTAATGTAGCGTTCTAGGTCCGTGAGATTCTGTAGCATGCTCTTGTGAAGCTTTGTTTCTTCTGGCGTTAAGTTCCTTCCTTCACGTGCCTGTTCGAGAACACGCAAGTTCTTCACTAGTTCTTTTTTGTACATACTGAACCCGCGATGTATTTCATTTTCAACAACCGTAAGTGCCGGGTGTGCACGATGCGTAAGACCAAAGAGTCGTAGCAGGCTCGCCGCTGCGATAAGCAACGAAACCACTGAGAGCCCTGCCATCAGAAGCAGGAGTCCGAAGAGTGTGAGCGTGACGCCAGCGTAAGAAAGTATCGGCGTATCCAACACCGATGCAGATACCGTTACTGGACCACTTGCTTCAACCGTATTTCCGGCCTGGTCGAACACGGAAAGAGTAACGATATGACGTCCTGGTTTCACTCCACGAAGTTCATACATTCCTCGAGCAAATGCGTCTTTAGAGAGTACCTGTACTTCTCCTTCATCTATACGAAGTTCATAGCTTGCAATACCAGAACCAGCGTCGTGAGCGGTTGCGTTAATAACTACAACACCCGCATCAACATCATATGAAAATGTGGTGTCAGAAAGTTCTGGTTGTTCGGTGTCGATATTAACTCGATAGGAACTGACAGTCGTCCACGCGTTCGCGACGCGGGCACGCACCCGGAAATACCAGGTACCGTCTTCCAGATTAGCCACGGTTTTCTCAACAATGGCTGGCTTATAGGTTACTGACGGTTGTGTCGTCGCTGAGCGATCAACAATGAGTTGCACAGATTCCGCATTCGCTGGAAGTTTCCAACGGAAGGTTGGTGCTCCATTTGCATACCAAGCCTCCTGGTCAGGGTGCGTTGGCGAAGAAACAATAATATCTGACACAATATCGCGTGACGATGTATCATCGGTCGTCACCGGTACACTCGGAACAGAAACAGGAGGAGGTGCCGTTGGTGCCACCGCTATCACTGTTACCTGCGTACCGTTCGTGCCAGAAAGCACATCCGTTCCATTTCCATCATTCGCACGAATGGCCCCATCCGAAAAAGAAAGTGTGGCCGTTCCCGCTTGCTTTGCAGTAAACGTAACCGTAAGGACGGTGCCGTTTGAGCCAGTAAATCCTGGATTAGGTACGCCTCCGTTATATGAAATAGTTCCTGCAGTATTCGAGAACACTGGTTCTTCCACCCAGAGCGAAAAGAGTGAACTTGCCTTGCTGACAGAAACGACACTCAGCACATTTGTTGGGAACCGTAGTATCGCTTCCCCGTTATTGATAGCGACACCTTGTGAATTCAACACGATACGCGCTGTTACAAGATCACCGACATTCACCTGCGTAGTTGATGGGGCAATACCAAACGTCGCTGCGTGCGCGGACACGCTCACAAACAATAACGCTACAACGAGTGTAAGGCGGGCGTAGTTCATATTTTTTTTGAACGAACAGCACGTCGGCGTGCAATAACGAGCGCAACAAGCACTAGAAGAACCAATATCAAAGCAACAATCGGAAGCAGGTTCGGATGTGCCGAAGGAAGAACTACCGTAGTCTTTGTACCATCTGTCGATACCGCGGTAACACGAACAGCCGAACTTTGTTTCTGATCTTTAAGAACATAGTAACGCTCAGCGCGTTCAGTAGCGCGCCACCAGCCTTCACGAACTTCGTAATAGGCCACACCACTACCTGCGTCTCCACCATAAAATGAGATGAAGGTACGCCCGCCAAAAAGAGTTTCGTCTTGCCCTACATCAACAACCAGTGCGGTTGTCTCTGTGCCTTTTGCAATTTTATTAAAACCATCCGACTCATCTACCGCAACAGACACTCCATCAAGACGAGTTTCTTCTTTTGTTCCCTTTCCATCACTACGGTATGCATCTGCGTACTCAACAACAAAAGGATAGGAACCTGGCACGTCCGCATGCGCTCGTATCGTAAAGAGAAGTGCATTCGTATCTTGCGTTATTCCACGCGGTACACCACCCGAAAACGTAATCTTTGAATCGGCAACAATCAATTCTGGATATTCAACCCAAAGCGGAAACGCTGAGCCAGCAGTATCTAATCCGTCGATACGTACTCCGTCAGGGACCTGAATACTTCCTTCAACCGCATTGATAGCCGCCGTATCGGTTGTAAGGGTTACCTGTACCACTATCTGATTACCTGCGCCCACCGCGCCGTTCTGCTCAAGCTGAACAGTAGCAGCCTGCGTTTTATGTGCGCCCGTGAGCGAAAGCAGAATGAGGACAACTTCCGCTAGACCGCACAATGTAAAAATGTCTAACGTGCTTGGCGCTGGTAGCGACCGACGAGTTCTGTAGTACCAAGAACATGACCGTCCATTGCGGTACGAATTTGTGCGACAGTTGCACCAGCGGGAAGTTCCAAGTTTGAATCGAGAGCAAAGAGACGGAAGAAGTAGCGATGCTCTGCTGGTTCAGAATCCGTTGGCGGACAGGGAGCGGCATATGTCCACGCACCCTTCCCGTTTGCACCCTTCAAGCCAAGTGAAGCACCTGCAGAAAGTTCCGTCGTTGATGCTGGCATATTGAACAGTGCCCAGTGTTCGAAAATACCATCCGCATCAAGTGTCGTCGGGACATCGACATCTTCCATAATAAGCGCGAGCGACACTGCATCTTCAGGTACTCCAGAGAAGATAAGCGGAGGCGAAACTGGCGCAACAGCATCACAAGAATAGGCTACCGGTATCGCCGTATCATTCAAGAAAGCGAGGCTCGCCATTTCAAGCTGTACGTTTGGCTTAAACGACGAACGAAATTCTTTTGGCGCGTTCCGTAGGAAGGCGTACCCGATAAGAATCAGAACACAGGTGACGGCAAACGCGATGATGATATAGGGTCGTTTCATAGTCTCCTATCATAGTACCCAGAGATGAAAATGTCATGGAGAACGCGAGCCGGAGAAAAGCGAATATCCGGCTTGCGCCGGATATTCGTCATTCGTGTTGCGGGGCCCGGATTCGAACCGGGGTCTGGAGGTTATGAGCCTCCCGAGGTACCACTCCTCCACCCCGCTATGGGTGAGCACACTAGTCGGAAGCTTCGCAAGTGATTTCCCGCTGTCGGAACAGTCACTCCTCTACTTCGCTATGACTAAGAACGAAACGGAAGAACGCAACCCGTCGCGAACCTCCATTTCCTATATTATACCGTGTTTCTTGACCTATGCAACTCTCTTAAAGTAACGTGCTCGTTCTGAAGATTCAAATTTCGCCGAATTCTTTGAAGACCGACTCGTACTGCTTAATCGTTCTATACGCGAGATGATTCGAAAGCGAATACGAAGAACCCGTATGTGCTATCTCGTTTCGTACTTTATGAGCGGCCCACGCGTTATCAAGTGTTTTAAAGCGACTACGATCTGCATTCTTCAAGCGGTCACCGAGCGTATCACCAGAAAGCTTCAATTGTTTCAATAAATCATCGAGCATAATATCTGCTTCGATAATTGCTTGACGCCAATCACTCTCGTGCGCGCTTTCAATAAGCGTCATGATGTGCTTGAAGCGATTATGGTCGACCATCGTCTCCAGCGCATCTTCCTCAATGGTCGAATACAGGTGATGTTCAGCGTGACGTATTTGTCGCAGACGCATCGTTGAATAGATAAGAATGGCAAGGGACATAAGCGTCAGCAAGAACGCAATGGAGCTCGCGATATGCCAGAGAGTATTGCCCCACGCTTGAAGCGCATCGAGAGAAAAAGAACGTATGCTAAACCCGGAGAACAGGTTGAGGAAATTCGAAGGAGAGAAATCTTGAAGCGTAAGCGTGGTCGTCGCGTCCATTCCTCTGATTATAACGTCTCTTCGGTCACTAGAGCGCCCACTTTAAACAATACGTCGTCTTCGCCACGTGGTGCAATGAAATGTATACCAACCGGTAGTCCGTCTATTTCACCCATCGGTACCGAGATAGCAGGTAACCCCGTAAGGTTTGCTGTGACGGTAAATATATCTTCCAGGTATAACGAGAGCGGGTCGGATTTTTCTCCAATAACAAATGCAGGAGTTGGCATGGTTGGTGTGGCAATAACATCAACGTGTTCAAAAGCGGTTTCGTACTCTGTACGCAGTAACGCACGCGCGGCATCAGCTTTACGATAATACGCATCAATATATCCAGAAGACAGGACAAACGTACCGAGAAGTATGCGACGTTTGGTTTCTGTGCCGAACCCTTTCGTACGAGTGAGAACATAGTCTGCCAGAAGAGTGTCGCCACGTTTTGCGTTCCCATAACGAATACCATCAAAACGTGCAAGGTTCGCTGATACTTCCGCAAAATTTATGATGTAGTACGCCGCAAGTGCAGGCTCAGCAGATGGTATGGACACCTCAATGACTTCAGCACCAGAATCTTTGAGTTTCTCGAGCATTGCGTCGAAGCGCTCACGCATCGCCATAGGTATGTTTTCCATAAGTTCTCGCAACACACCGATGCGTTTTGGTATTCGTGTGCCTTTTGGAAATTCAACTGAGGTGCTGTCGAGAGAATCTTTACCTCGCACTACTGATAACAGTTCTCGTGCGTCCTCAACAGTTTTTGTTATAGGTCCGGCCTGATCAAATGACGAGGCAGCCGCAATAAGTCCAGAACGAGAGACCGTGCCGTACGTCGGTTTCATACCAACAACACCACAGTAACTTGCTGGATTACGAACAGAACCGCCAGTATCGGTACCCAGTGCTCCGAGCGCCATATGAGCTGCAACAGCGGCGGCCGAACCGCCTGAGGTGCCACCGGCAACACGAGCGAGGTCATGTGGATTCTTGGTTACGCCGAATGCCGAATTCTCAGTTGAACCACCAAGTGCAAACTCGTCCATATTAGTTCTCCCCACAAACAACGCACCCGCTTCCTTCAGCTTTTGAATCACCGTCGCGTCATAGGGCGCGATATGATTCGACAACAGTTTTGATGCAGCGCTCGCAATTTTTCCTTCGATGAGAATATTGTCTTTTATGGCAAGGGGGATGCCACATAGCATTGGAGCAGATTGCCCTTCCGTATCAATACGAGTTTGTGCAGCATCTATCGCAGTGTCGTCTGCGGTAAATAGTTCAAGGTATGCATTCAATTCTGGGTTACGCGCCTTGGCTTCCTGATGACACGCGTCCCATAGCTTTCGCACCGTAAGTTCCCCGGCGCGAAGTAGGCGCGCTGCTTCGGTAATAGTAAGTTCGTTTGGCTTCTTAGTCATGCTGAATGATTTGTTTCACTTTAAGAAGGTCGCCCTGTCGCTCAGGGAATTGCGCCGTGAGACGCTCAGTGTATTCCCCACTCTCGTGCGGTTCTCCGTCTGATCGCAGAGCATTACGAACGCTTGGACGAGTGTCTGGTTCGACGGTAACCGAAAGTGCTTCAATCTTCCCGACGTATGCCAAGATACCGTCGAACTCTTTTGCGAACGCAGCGACTTCCGTCGCATCTACGTCGATACGAGCGAGTGTGGCTAGTTTTTGTACCTCTTCTGGAGTTGCCATTGTCGACACAATATCACAATCCGAGACGGGCGCGGAACGCCGTTTCCGACAGTATCGCGACACCAAGCGACCGAGCTTTTGTTAACTTGCTTCCTGCATTCTCTCCAGCAAGCACATATGAAGTTTTCTTTGAGACAGAACCCGCGACCGAACCGCCCGCTCGTCGTACTAGCGTTTCCGCTTCTTCGCGTGAGAGCGTTTCAAGAGTACCGGTGACCACAACGGTCATACCAGCAAAAGGTCCTGTTACCACTGGCGGTGCTACCGTTTGAAGCGATACATGTACTAGAAGACGTTTAAGTAACAGTGCATTCTCAGTATTCGTAAACCAAGAAGCAACCGACTTCGCCACGATAGGTCCAATACCGTTTATTGTTGCAATATCCTCAACTGAGGCATGCTGTAGTTTTTCGCAATCCTGAAACGCCACTGCAAGAAGATGTGCCGTTTCCTCTCCCACATGATCAATAGATAATCCAATAAGGAATCGATCAAAGGAAACCTTTTTCGCATCTTGTATCGCACGTATAAGATTCTCTGCTGACGTTTGTTTAAATCCAGGAAGTTTCAGCACTTCATCAATGGTCAAATCAAAGATGTCGTCAAAGCTAGAAAGAAGTTCATGCTTCATCAGTAGTTCAACTGTCTTCTTCCCAAAGCCAACAATATCAAGCGCGCCCTTTCCTACAAAATGAGCGAGTTTACGCGCTTGAACCGTATACGAACCGGTAACGACACAACGGTGCGCAGACTCGCCAGGCACTCGCTCGATGAGTCCTTCGCCCCCACACAGTTCCGAACGTTTTGGAAACTTCCACGGTCGCGCGTGCTCCGGACGAAATTCCAAAAGTACCTGCACAATTTCAGGAATAATATCCCCTGCCTTTTGTAAAATTACCGTATCACCGATGCGTATATCTTTGTCGCGTATAAAATCTTCGTTATGCAACGTCGCGCGTGCAACAGTAGAGCCGGAAACTGAAACGGGGCGCAGGTGTGCAACCGGTGTTAATTTTCCCGTACGTCCCACTTGGAGACCAATATCTTCAATGACGGTAGTGACTTGCTCAGCAGGAAATTTAAATGCAATAGCGTACCGCGGACCCTTGCCGGTATGACCAAGTGCTTCCTGCTGTGTGCGCGACTCAACTTTTACTACCACGCCATCAAAAAGATAATCAACGGTGTCACGTTTTTCTTGCCAATGCTTCCAGTACATAACCAGTTCATCAATAGAATCCATTTGCTTAGAGTGCGGGTTTACCGGAAGTCCTAGTTCTTTCAGGTACGTGAGTTCACCTGACTGAGTATCAGGAAGTACTTCACTAGAGCGGTTGATGTCGTACACATACACACCCAGAGGACGCTGTGCGGCGATATTCGAATCCAATTGCCGAACGGAACCAGCAGCTGCATTACGTGGATTCGCAAATTCCTGTTTCCCCGCTGCGCGTTGTGTTTCGTTCAATGTTTTGAAACCCGCACGACTCATAAACACTTCACCCTCAGCAATAAGACTTACAGGGCGCGTCAGCGTATGCGGTACCGAACGTATGGTTCGTATGTTATGCGTTACCTCTTCACCAACGACACCGTCACCACGCGTTGCGGCCATCGTGAGCTTCCCGGCAGTATAGGTAAGCACAATATGCAGACCATCTATTTTATGTTCTGCTTCATAGGAAAGATTCACCGCAGTATCGCCACGCTTAACAAGTGCACGGCGCACACGTTCATCAAACGCATACACCTCAGCTTCGGTGAATGCGTCATCCAACGACCATTGTGGCACTTCGTGACGCACTTTCTTAAGCTCTGGCAGTACCGTTCCGGCAACTACTTGTGTTGGAGAGGTGGCAGTTACAAGCATTGGATAGGCGCGTTCAAGCTCTACCAATTCATGCTTTAAAGAATCCAACGCTTCCGGAGAAATAGAAGAAGTATCACGCTCGTGATACTCCGCGCGATATTTTAGTATTGTTTCACGCAATTGCGTTACACGCGCCTTAATTTCTTTAGAAACAGCCATGCTACTAGTATATCAAGCGACGTGCGCAGTCGCTATGATATATCATAGCGATCGATTAGTAGGAGATTTTTAGGCCACGCTCTACACGACGCAAATCGCTCGCCGCACACGAGTTATACCCGTTTGAAAATATCTGCGTGTCGGCATTACTAGCTTTCTTTACCGTTATGGTTGCCGACGTTCCACCGGTTGGACACTGCACCGAAAAGATTGTAGTCCGTACCCCGCTTGCAACAGCGGTTGAATAGCTACTGAGCGGAAGTGTCGCACAGGTTATCGATCCACTACCAAGCGCTGTCGTGTAGTTAAATGCATCGCGTTTCTGATCCCAGTACAGTGCACACTCAAGCGCAGAGTCAGCTGCCGCGAATGCGTATTGCGATTGCTTTGCGAGCAAGGCAAGTGTTACCTGTTTATAGGCAACATCCAACAACGCGAGCGCGAGCGCGAGCGAAACAGACGAGAGAATAACGGCGATGAGTAACGTAAATCCGCGCTGAGGTGTGTGAGTCATCATATCCAATTAGACAGTATTTCTGAGATGGTGACGGTGTATGGTTTGTGTCCCGACGTAAACGTCACGGTCACCGTCACGCGCATTTCGGTAGCTGAAACACTCGCGAGTGTGACCTTACGAGTGAACGAAGTTGCGACGTTTCCGGACGACTGCTGAGTATAGAGAAAACTCGACGGTATTTGATACAGCACACCACATGCACCTGCTCCAAATGATGCACAGAGCGCTACCGGCGTTGTGCCAAGGGGATCTACAACGCAGTTACGAGCCGTTGCATCATTCGGATTAGGATCAACACAATTAACACCACCCGTACTATCAAGCCCGTAGAACCAAGAGCGGGGAGAACTAGGGTTCGCGACATTATAAATAAAATTGCCATCACGTACTGCCCGCACATATTCGATACCTTCTTGTGCCAGCATGCTTGCGCTCAGTTGGTCACGCGCAGCGTACGAGGCAGTAAGTGCATTTTGTATGGAGACGAAGGGTCCAACAATTGCAACCGCAAGTATGGATATCGCCACCATCGTCTCCACGAGGGTAAATCCACGAACTGGTTTTTGGTACAACAAGGTCATATAAGTTCAATGAAACGTTCAGTTGCCGAGCCTTCCAAAGAAAAACTCACCGTGGTTCCTGGTTCTGGCTGTAGTGTTCCTTTAATCACAAACGTAACTTGCGGTGGCAGGTACGCATCCCCCGCCGTTGTTCCGACACCGCGCACATAAAAATTAAGTGTTGTTATTTGCACGCGCGGATCCGTAAGTGCCGTTACAATGCCATCTATGGTCACGAATATCTGTCCCCCCGAAACCGAATAAGTTACCGTACGGGGCGTTGCACGACTATCGGTAAAGCGAAAAGAGGTACCGGGTATCGTTGCGCAATTTGTTCCCGTGGTATTGCATTTGTAATCCGTTCCCGTGCGTATCTCACGCGTCATGCTCTCAACAACAAACGAAAGATTCGTCATGACATCTGATGTAGCACGCGCCTTCCTATCAAGATGTACCAAGGTCAGGTATGCACTCGTAACAATAAGCATGACCATACTGAAAATACCCACCGAAACGATGAGTTCGAGAAGAGTGTACCCGCGCGTATTTCGAATGGAGCGATGGTTCATCATGGGCAGGCAGTGGCACTCACATATATCTGTCCAATTTGCGTAATACACACCGCTCGAGTGGCGACGTTGTCCGCAGTCGACACATAGATAGCCGCTGAAGAAAGTGAGAGTGGGCTACCGGTCGAACGACGACCTGTTACGACCGCATCCGTATTTGGACGCATAAAGACGACATCGAGTGCAGTCAGAGGAGAAGATGCGTCGGTGGAGCAATAGGTTGTCGCGCCACTCTTGCCACAAAATTTCGTAATACGAAATCCACGCGCGAATGTCGAGGTTTCGACAATGGTGTCAGCAGGCGCGGTGGTTTCATACATACAATTTCCACGTTTATAGTCAGGTGAGGACGAATCACTACCCGTGAGCGCTAAACATGCGGGAACCGAAGTGACACGCTGTGTATCACCATACGTAAGATAGGATGTCGGTGAGTTTGCCGAAACATATAAACCGTAGCCGATGTTGGTATATCCTCCAGTCACACGACTCGACAAGCCGTACGTTTGCATTTCGCGTGCAGCAAGCGCGACACTATACGTCGCATCCGTCAGCAACATCGAACGGTCGAAGCTAGAATGTCCGACCAAGGTAACCGTAGTAACCACGGTAATAATAGCGAGCACTACTAACATTTCGATGAGCGTAAACGCACGCACGCGTTGCGTGAGTGAAATAGTTACGAGAGAAGAGCGAGTGGATTCCATTGTAGGGCGTATGCAAGAAGATAGCCGGCCGCAAGATACGGAACGAACGGTACTTCAATTCCCATTCTAGGCCCTCCAGGGCGCAGTAACAATATCGCTATCCCACTAACAGCTCCTATCCAGAATGAGAAAAGCACTCCTGCAACCGCGTACGGTGCAACTAGAGTCGAGAGAGCGAACACGACCGGCGTATCAGCAAGCCCCATTGCCTTCCCGCGTGAAAGTACGTGCATAAGAAAAAAGGCCATACCAATGATACCTGCAGTAAGAAGTGTGCTTCCGAACGTTTGTAAACTTCCTGTAGTACTTATTGCTGTTGCGAACGAAAACACCACAAGCGTAAGTGAAGCGAGGGGTGGTACCACCGTGTGACGCAAGTCATACAGCACAATAAACGCGAGCACGGCGATAGTAGCAAAGTAGAACGGGAGCGCATACGAAAATCCGAGTATGAAAAAACCAAGAACAAATGCGCTACCGGTCAGAAGCTCAAACAAAGGGTATGAAGCTGGAACGCGTGAACCGCACACTCGACATCGACCGCCCGAAATAAGCCACGACACCATTGGAACCAAATCGACACCGCTAAGGGTACGTCCGCACGAGTTACATCGCGAGCGACCACTCATCCACGACATACCGGTATGGAGTCGTTCTGCGACAACGGTCGCAAATGACGCAATGACTGCGCCAAGGAAAAACATAAAGCCGAGCGGTATGAATTCCATTTCCTTGCAGTATACTCCGTCGCTTCCTCACATAAACACGAACAGCCCCGCGTTATGCGGGGCTGTTCTAAGAGACCGTAGCCTGAAGCTCCTGAATTAGAGGCAGGTGACGTCTGGGCTCGCCTGCGCAGCGGATGTGGTTCCGCGGTAGCCGGTCGAGTCCACACAGAAGAACGGACCGCCAGTTGCGTCGTTCGTCTGCGCTGAGACTGCATACGCCGATGCTGGAGTTCCCGCGCTCACACAGTCGATGTTACCCGATGGAGTGGTTCGGATAAGATCGTTGATGAGCTGAGCTGAGTTTGCGAAGACGCTAGCCGTGCTCTGTGTTGTTGGGCAGGTGCCAGTCACAGCGGTGCCGTAGTTGCCACCCTGGGTGTCGTAGTAGAGTTCTGCGTTCGTCGCAAGTGCGGCGAG
>Ga0163151_10007301_pt1 | contig 12978 bp, 11 predicted proteins | sample OliLakLV19MP5IB2_FD_145596 | JGI IMG/M metagenome (GOLD analysis project Ga0163151, IMG submission 145596) | Freshwater microbial mat bacterial communities from Lake Vanda, McMurdo Dry Valleys, Antarctica - Oligotrophic Lake LV.19.MP5.IB-2 | ecosystem: Environmental > Aquatic > Freshwater >...
CTTCCAATTGCTCCCTAAACTCCAACCCTCGGTGTCTCACCCGTGTTGACACGTTCCGGAGAGGGCTGAACGACCTCGCCTTCAAGACCGCGAGGTGGAGCAGTCGTGACACCCGGTTTGACGCCGTAGAAGGTCTGGGCAGGGTGCCGCCGAGGCTGGTGTCCCCCAAGGGGAGGCTGCGCGCTGTGGTCGGAAGTGGATGTAGTAGTAGAGGGCGATTGCGGTCCGCGTCTCGAAGTCCTTGAAGGTGAGCGGCGGGACCACTTTGAGCAAGCCGATGATCACCCAGGCGATGTTCTGCTTGATCTCGGCTTCTTGAAGACGCGAAGCAAGATCTTCAAATCCGCCGTCGCGTCCGCGGAAGGCGGCGAGGTGAGTGGCGCCCGCTGTGCCCATCAGCCTTGCGGCCTTAAGGATGGCGCGGTTGGCGACCGTTTGGAATGTTTCCTCGCGCGCTTGTTTGAGCGGCCCAAGGGTTTCTGGAAGTCTGATGTTGTTCATGCGGCGATTGTGTTGGGGGCGGTCGGCGCTCGACCAATCGGCGGTGCTGTGGTACGAGCTTCACGGCGGCGCTGGCCAGTGTTGGTTCTCACGCTATTTCGTTTGACTGGATGACCGGATTCTCAGATTTTTCCGTAGCGCGGTAGTTCGGGCTGACGAGTGGAGTGTGAGATGGAACGGGTAGTTCCTGGTCGCCGACGGAAGGAGACATCGTCAGTCCGAGATCCTTTGGTCCTTCGCCTTGGCGTCCGCGCGGAGGCGACTTTGCGCTCTTCACTGCGGGTTCTCGCCCGGCGAAGATTTCTGCGGGAGTGGCGCCGTCCATTCCGGGACCGCGATGGGGGCGAAAGAAGACGTAGTGGGTGAGGAAGACGGAGAGTCTCCGTTCGAGCTCTCGAAAATCGGCGGGTCGGTAGGGGGCGCGGAGCCGGGTGATGTCCTTGAGTGTCCGCCAGAATCGTTCGAGGCGTGCCGTGGCGTGGATGTTCTCCTTGGACGCGAAGCGCGACTTGATTCCAAGCGGCGGACATCGGCATCCTTCCCTCGGGCGTGGTACCGACGAGCCTCCACCGTCGCCCGCGGCGGCGCGGGCGGCCCGCTTGACCGGCATACAATTCCCCTCATGGAGACTCTGGGACCAACGTTGACCCTCGTCAATGACGACGGCGTCTTCAAGCTGCAAGAGCCGGTGCCTTTGGCCCTGAAGGCGCGTCGTATTCTTCATGTCCGTATCGTTGATGAGGATGAGGCACCGAAATCGAGGACGACGTTGGGAGAGGACTTGCTCGCGATCCGAGCACGCATTGTGGCGAGCGGCATTCCTCTTCTCACCAAAGAGGAAATTCTCGAAGAACTGCGTTTGCACCGGGGCGGATACAGCGAGGACGACTCTCGCGAGTGACGCTCACGTATCTCGACGCCTCGGTCCTGATCCTTGCGTCGCGCGCTCACGCTCAAGAAAGCCTCTCAAGCCGAGCGCTTGTGTTCAGCGGGCCAGAACTCGGGAGCCGCTTCGAGCAAGGCCGCGCCGATCGGGTCAAGGTGATGCACTCCTCGACCCCATCGTCTTACTCGCCACGGTCTGATCCATGACCGAAATGCTGAAGTACCCGCGCACGCCTCACCTCGAAGGCTCGCGTCTTCAGCCTGGCGACGAGGATCTGGGCTCGACCCCGTTCGCGAACATCAAAGGGAAGCATCTGGTGGTTGAGGAGAAGATGGATGGTGCGAACTGCGGGATCTCGTTCGATGATGATGGCCGATTGCTTCTCCAGAGCCGGGGTCACTTCCTGACGGGCGGCCCGAGAGAACGACAGTTCGACCTGCTCAAGAGCTGGGCTCAGGCCCATAATGGCGCCCTCTTTGACGTCCTCGGCCGACGGTATATCGCCTACGGCGAGTGGCTCTACGCCCGGCATACCGTCTTCTACGATTCTCTTCCCCATTTCTTCATCGAGTTCGACGTCTTCGATCGGGACGAGAGCGTCTTCTTATCGGCGGCACGACGACGAGTCTTTTGGGACGGGACCAAGGTGCTGTCGGCACCCGTACTCCACGAAGGGCCCATCGCTCGGATATCCGACCTGATAAGCCTGATCGGTCCGTCCCAGCTCACAGCGCAGAGTGCGGGGTCGCGCTTCATGGAGGGGCTTTACATCAAGGTCGAGGGGGGGGACCGGGTTGTAGACCGCTACAAGTTCGTCCGGGCTGAGTTCGCTCAGGCCATCGCCGACTCAGCGTCCCATTGGATGGACCGACCGCCGGAACCGAACCGTTTGCGCGTTGGCGTGGATATCTTCGCAGGGCTCCAGTGAAGGTCAGGCCCCTCTGATCCCTGCAAGCTCCCGACCCGGTGGTCGACATTGTAGAGGTCCACCGGAGTCGGTGAAGTCTCTTTGGCGGATCGAAACCGCGTCGTGAGGTTCTTTAGGGACGAATATGATTCACTTACGCTCATAAAAAATGATTTGACACGTACCAACTAGTTCGCCTATTCTCCCCTCGTCGAACAGGAGAAACACAGAAATTATGGGCAAAGTAATTGGAATCGATCTCGGCACCACGAACTCGTGCGTGTCCGTTCTTGAAGGTGATGCGCCGGTCGTCATCGCGAACTCCGAGGGTGGGCGTACCACGCCCTCGATCGTCGCCTTCACCAAGGACGGCGAGCGTCTCGTCGGGCAGGTAGCGAAGCGCCAGGCCGTCACCAACGCCGAAGCCACCATCTACTCGGTGAAGCGCTTCATGGGCCGCCGCCACAGCGAGATCACCGACGAGGCCAAGCTCGTTCCCTACAAAGTGGTCGAGCAGGATGGTCTGGCGCGGGTCGACATCCGCGGCAAGGTCTACTCGCCGCCCGAAATCTCGGCCATGATCCTGCAGAAGCTGAAGCAGGCCGCCGAAGATCATCTCGGAACTTCCGTCGACAAGGCGGTCATCACCGTTCCTGCATACTTCAACGACGCCCAGCGCCAGGCCACTAAGGACGCGGGCAAAATCGCCGGTCTCGAGGTTCTTCGCATCGTCAACGAGCCCACGGCCGCGGCCCTCGCGTATGGCCTCGACAAGAAGAAGGACGAGACCATCGCGGTCTACGACTTCGGCGGCGGTACTTTCGACATTTCGATCCTGGAAGTGGGCGAGGGCGTGGTCGAAGTCAAGGCGACCAACGGCGACAGCCATCTGGGCGGCGACAACATCGACCAGAAGATCATGGAATGGATCATCGCCGAGTTCAAGAAGGACGCCGGCATTGACCTTTCCAAGGACAAGATGGCGCTGCAGCGACTGAAGGAAGAGGCGGAGAAGGCCAAGATCACGCTTTCGAGCGCGGTCGAAACCGACATCAACCTGCCTTTTATCACCGCTGACGCCTCGGGCCCGAAGCACCTTTCGCTGAAGCTCACGCGCGCCAAAATGGAGGCGCTGGTGGCCGATCTCATCGAGCGTTCGATGGTTCCGGTCAAGCAGTGCATGAAGGACGCCGGACTCGATCCTTCCAAGATCGACGAAGTGGTTCTGGTCGGCGGCATGACTCGCATGCCCCTCATTCAGCAGCGCGTGAAGGAGTACTTCGGCAAGGATCCTCACAAGGGCGTCAATCCCGACGAAGTGGTGGCGATCGGCGCCGCGATTCAGGCGGGAGTGCTTTCGGGCGACGTCAAGAACCTGCTCCTCCTCGACGTCACACCTTTGTCCCTGGGCATCGAGACACTGGGCGGCGTCATGACCAAGCTGATTGAGCGCAACACCACGATCCCCGCGAAGAAGTCAGAAGTCTTCTCCACCGCGGCTGATTCCCAGACCTCGGTTGATGTGCACGTCCTCCAGGGCGAACGTGACTTCGCGAAGGACAACCGGACGCTCGGCAACTTCTCTCTGGTCGGCCTGCCCCCCGCACCCCGCGGCGTGCCCAAGATCGAAGTCGCCTTCGACATCGACGCGAACGGAATCGTGAATGTCACCGCGAAGGACATGGCCACGGGCAAGACGCAGCAGATCACCATCACTTCGTCCTCCGGCCTCGCCAAGGATGAAGTCGAGCGGATGGTGAACGAGGCCAAGAGCAACGCCGAAGCCGACAAGAAGAAGAGGGAAGTGATCGACCTGCGCAATCAGATCGACAGCCTCGCCTACAACATCGAGAAGCTTCTGAAGGAAAACAAGGACAAGATCTCCGAGGGTGACGCGAAGCCCGTGGAAGAGGCGGTTAGCGCGGCCCGCAAGACCGCGGCTGACTCCGAAGACAACGCGGCTCTGAAGGGGGCGTTGTCCGACCTTGAGAAGGTCTCCCACAAGCTGGCCGAGGATCTCTACAAGAAGACTCAAGCCACGGGTGGCCCGGGGGGTCCTGATGGCGGCGGACCCTCAAACCAGGCGGACGGCGGCGGACCGACCTCAGGCGCCAACAGCTCCAGCGGGGCAGGCGCTCCGAAGGGCGACGTGGTCGACGCCGAGTACGAAGTCAAGAAAGACTAACAACTTCTGTTGAACCGCCGCCTCGGGGGCGGCCGGTCTCAGACCTCTGAAGCGCTCCGCGGACGTCACACGGCCCTTCGAAGAGTCACAACACCTTTTCCCCGATTTGAGAATTCAACCGACCGGCGCAAGCGTCAGGTCACTGTCAAGGAGAAAACACGGGATGGCGAAGAAAATCAACGTCAAGCCCCTTCACGATCGCGTTCTCGTAAAGCGCGTCGAAGAAGCGGGTGAGCAGAAGGTGGGCGGGATCATTATTCCTGACTCCGCCAAGGAAAAGCCGCTTCAGGCCGACGTCGTTGCGGTTGGCCCCGGCGAATACGACGACAGCGGCAAGCGCAAGGAGCTCGATGTCAAGGTCGGCGACAAGGTGCTCATCGGCAAGTGGTCCGGCACCGAGGTCAAGATCGACGGTGACGAGTACCTGATTCTGAAAGAGAACGAGATCCTCGGGATCGTCGGCTAAGGCTAAGAGAGAAGAGGAAAGAAAAGAAAACTATGGCAAAGCAAATTGTTTACCACGACGACGCCCGCTCGGCGATCCTCCGTGGCGTGAATGCCCTGGCCGACGCGGTCAAGGTCACCCTCGGTCCCAAGGGCCGGAATGTCATCATCGACAAGAAGTTCGGTTCGCCGACGATCACCAAGGACGGCGTCACCGTCGCCAAGGAGATCGACCTCAAGGATCCGATCGAGAACCTCGGGGCCCGCATGGTCCGTGAAGTCGCGAGCAAGACCTCCGATGTGGCCGGCGACGGAACCACCACCGCGACGGTTCTGGCTCAGGCCATCTACCGCGAGGGCATCAAGAGTGTCACCGCGGGGATGAACCCCATGGAGCTGAAGCACGGAATCGACAAGGCCGTCGAAGTGGTCGTCGAGGAAGTGAAGAAGCTGTCCAAGCCCGTCAAGGGCACGATGATCGCGCAGGTCGGCACCATCTCCGCCAACAGCGACGAGACCATCGGCAAGATCATCGCGGAAGCGATGGAGAAGGTCGGCAAGGACGGCGTCATCACGGTTGAAGAGTCGCGCTCGATGGAGACCTCGCTCGAGGTCGTCGAGGGCATGCGCTTCGATCGCGGTTACCTCTCCCCCTACTTCGTGACCGATTCCGAGCGCATGGAAGCGGTTTGCGAGGACGCGTACATCCTCTCCTTCGAGAAGAAGATCTCGAGCATGAAGGATCTCCTCCCGATTCTCGAGAAGGTGGCCCAGCAGGGCAAGCCCCTCGTGATCATCGCGGAAGAGGTTGAAGGCGAAGCTCTCGCGACCCTGGTGGTCAACAAGCTCCGCGGCACCCTCAAGGTGGCGGCAGTGAAAGCTCCGGGTTATGGCGATCGTCGCAAGGCCATGCTCGAAGACATCTCCTGTCTCACTGGCGGCAAGGCCATCACCGAGGACCTCGGCATCAAGCTCGAGAACCTCAAGCTCGAAGACCTCGGCCGCGCCAAGAAGATCGTGATCGACAAAGAGAACACCACGATCATCGAAGGTGCGGGCAAGGCGAAGGACATCGAAGCCCGGGTGAAGCAGATCCGCACCCAGGTCGAAGAGACCACCTCCGACTACGACCGCGAGAAGCTCCAGGAACGCCTGGCCAAGCTCGTGGGCGGCGTCGCGGTGATCCGCGTCGGCTCGGCCACCGAGACCGAGATGAAGGAAAAGAAGGCCCGCGTCGAAGACGCGATGCACGCGACCAAGGCAGCGGTCGAAGAAGGCATCGTTCCCGGCGGCGGCGTCGCTCTGCTCCGCGCCATCCCGGCCCTCGATAAGTTGATCGACGGCAAGACGCTTTCCGAGGACCAGAAGGCGGGTGCGGCCATCATCCGTCGCGCGGTCGAAGAGCCCATGCGCTGGATTGCCACCAACGCGGGCAAGGAAGGCAGCATCGTCGTGGCCAAGGTTCGCGAGATGAAGACGGATGAGGGCTACAACGCCCGCACCGACAAGTACGAGAACCTCACCGAAGCGGGCGTCATCGATCCCGCCAAGGTGGTCCGTTTCGCCATCCAGAACGCGAGCTCCATCGCGGGTCTTCTCCTCACCACCGAAGCGGTGGTGGCCGAGATCCCCGAGAAGAAGTCCGCCAGTGCTGGCGGTCCGGGCGGCGGCCCCGGCAGCATGGGGATGGACGACTATTGATGTGAACCGTAGGGGCGGGGCATGCCCCGCCCGTCGTACCCCGGTGTAGGGGCGTGGTCGTGGTCGCCCGTGTACCCCACGGGCGGGCCATGGCCCGCCCCTACATTTTTCATCCCTTGTTTGACCGTTCCAGACGGTGATTCCGACTTATTCAAGGCCTGCTACGTAGAATCATCTGAGCCCATTTCCCTTGGGGTAAAGGCCCTTTGGGCGTAACTTCTTTGAAGGAACAGTTTCAACTCCGAACCGATAGCCAGAGAAAGACATAAAGACGATGACATCCAGGTCCCGGGCAGTGGCGACGTTTTTCGCCGTGGCGATGGCCACAACGCTCCTCGCTGCGTTCTTCCAGTCCCAGGTCCGGCGGCCGCAGACCGCGGAGGCCCGTGCCCTCGAAGCCGCCCCCATGGCGACTCCGGCCCCTGGAACGCCCCTCACCCTCGACACCTTCCGCAACATCGTTAAGGCCAGGAACGCGGGAGTTGTGAACATCACCGTCTCCAGCAAGCCCAGGGCGCAGCGGGGCAGCCGACAGCTCCCGTTTCCCTTCTTTCAAGACGACGATCCCCTCGGCCCCAGCCAGCCGAACCAGCGTTCCGGCGGCTCCGGCTTCATCATCGACGCCGACGGCACGATCCTGACCAACCGCCACGTGGTGGACGAGGCGGACCAGATCAACGTCACCCTCGAGAACGGCAAGCGTTACGACGCGAAGGTCCTCGGCAAAGACGCGCGGACCGACATTGCGGTCATCAAGATTGAACCCAAGGAGTCCCTGACCGTTCTCGAGCTCGGCGATTCCGAAGCTGCCGAAGTGGGTGACTGGGTCATGGCCATCGGCAGCCCGTTCGGCCTCGGCAACAGCCTGAGTGTCGGCGTGGTTTCCGGAAAGGGCGGCTCGCGCAACATCAGCCTCGGTCAGCCGAACACCGGCATCGACATGCTCCAAACCGACGCCGCGATCAATCCCGGCAACTCGGGCGGACCCCTCCTCAACACTCAGGGTCGCGTGATCGGTATCAACACTTTGATCATCACCCAGGGCGTCGCCCAGAACGCCGGCGTTGGCTTCTCCGTGCCCATCAACACCGTGAAGGCCATCCTTCCCCAGCTCAGGTCGAAGGGCAAGGTCATCCGCGGCTGGCTGGGCGTTTCGATACAGAGCGCGTCTGAGGATGTGGCTCTCACTTTCGGTCGTAGCTCGGCCCAGGGCGTCGTGGTCGGCGACGTGACCAAAGGAAGCCCGGCCGACAAAGCGGGCATAGCGCTTGAGGACTACATTTACGAGGTCGACGGCCGTCCGGTCACCAACAACACCTCGCTGACCAACTACATCGCGGGCCTGCCTCCGGGCACCACCGTGACCCTCAAGCTGATCCGCTCGGGTGCGGAGAAGTCCGTGCGCATCACCCTCGGCACATTTCCCGAGGGCGATACTCCGGCGGCCGCAAACCAGGGCGATGATGACGCCGCATCCGAAGAGCAGGCCGCCACGAACCTTGGCCTCGAGTTGCAGACTCTCTCCGCCACTCTGCGCGAGCGTATGGACCTGCCCGACGGCGTTCGCGGAGTGGTCGTGCGTTCCGTCGAAGCGGGGGGGGCCGCCGAAATCGCGGGTCTCGCCCGTGGCGACGTGATCGTGATGGTGTCGGGAGAAGAGGTTTCGTCGGTGAAGGAGTTCAACGTCACCATCCGCAAGGCCGCTTCCGCCAAGGTCGCGCGCCTCCGGGTTCGTCGCGGGGACGGAGTCATTGTCATGGGTTTGCGGCTCGATCGCTAGGGCTCGCTCAAACCGTTGGCGCACCAAGCCGCACCGCCGCATCACTGACCGATCAAGAAGGGAGTTGCCGAATGTCCGATCCAATAGAAAACCAGCCGCCCGACTTCGAGTCCGGAGGTTTCTCTCAGTCCTCCCTGTCGGATCTCCCGTCCGAGATCGCCATCCTTCCGCTTCGCGACACCGTCCTCTTCCCGGAGGCCGTGCTGCCCCTCGCGGTCGCGCGTGACGCGTCGGTAACCCTCGTCAACGACGCGGTGCGCCAGCAGCGCACCATCGGCGTGCTCACCCAGAAGGAAGCGGGGGTCGACGATCCCGTCGAGGCCGACCTCTTCGCCATCGGTACCCTGACCCACATCCACAAGATGTTCAAGTTCCCGGACGGAACGCTTCGTCTCGTCGTCCAGGGTGTCGGCCGCTTCAAGGTCCTCGAGATCACCCAGTATCGGCCCTACATCAAGGCGCGCATAGAAGTGTTGAGGGACATCGACACCGCCGACAAGCAGGTCGAGGTGAAGGCCCTCGCTCAGGCCGCTCTCTCGATGTTCCAGAAGGCGGTCGATCTCACCCCGAACCTGCCCGATGAACTCAAGAACATGGCGGCTCGCACCACCAACCCGAGCCACCTCGCCGACTTCATCGCGTCGTCCCTGCCCTCGCTCACCAGCGCCCAGCGCCAGGAGCTGCTCGAAGTCCTCTCCGTCCACGAGCGTCTCGAGCGCGTCAATCGCCTGCTCGCCAAGGACCTCGAAGTCCTGGAAGTCGGCTCGAAGATCCAGAACCAGGTGAAGACCGAGCTCCAGAAGAACCAGCGCGAGTACTACCTGCGTGAGCAGATGAAGGCCATCCAGAAGGAACTGGGCGACGGCGACGATCAGCAGCGCGAGATCTCCGAGCTACGCGAGAAGATCGAGAAGGCGGAGATGAGCGAGGAGGCGAAGAAGGAAGCGCTTCGCGAACTCGATCGCCTCACCCGCATGCCCCAGGCCGCGGCCGAGTACACGGTCACCCGCACGTACATCGACTGGCTGGTGAGCCTGCCGTGGAACAAGCGCACCGAAGTGGAGCTCGACATCCAGAAGGCCAAGGATGTCCTCGACGCCGATCACTACGGCCTTGAGAAGGTCAAAGACCGCATCCTCGAGTACCTTGCGGTCAAGAAGATGAAGCCCGACGTCAAGGGTCCGATTCTGTGCTTCGTCGGGCCTCCCGGCGTGGGCAAGACGTCACTTGGAAAATCGATCGCGTCGGCCATGGGACGTAAGTTCCACCGAATGTCCTTCGGTGGCATGCGCGACGAGGCGGAGATCCGCGGTCATCGCCGCACTTACATCGGCGCCTTGCCCGGGCAGATCATCCAGGGCCTGCGCCGGTGCGAGAGCAAGAATCCGGTGTTCATGCTCGATGAAGTGGACAAGCTCGGCCACGACTTCCGCGGCGACCCCGCGTCGGCCCTGCTCGAGGTTCTCGATCCGGAGCAGAACAACAGCTTCAAGGATCACTACCTTGATGTGGCGTTCGATCTCTCGGAGATCGTGTTCATCACCACCGCGAACGTGCTGGATACCATCCCGCCCGCCCTGCGCGACCGCATGGAAGTGATTCGTCTCGCCGGCTACACCGAGGAAGAGAAGCACCAGATCGTTCGCCGGCACATCATTCCGAAACAGCTCGAGAACCATGGGCTCACCGTCGAGCAGATCGCCTTCGGCGACGACTCGATCACCAAGCTGATCCGCGAGTACACCCGGGAGGCCGGCCTGCGCAACGTCGAGCGGGAGACCGCGAGCATCATCCGCAAGGTGGCGAGGAAGCGCGCGGAAGGCGCCACCGAGATCATCGCGATCACCCCGGAGAAGGTCGAGGAGTTTCTCGGCGCGCCGTTCTTCGAGAAGGGCGAGATTGAGGAGAGGGCGCTCATCCCCGGCGTGGCCCTGGGTCTGTCCTGGACGCCGTCGGGCGGCGACGTGCTCTTCATCGAGGCCTCGCAGATGTGGGGCGAGAAGGGCCTCACCATCACCGGTCAGCTCGGCGATGTGATGAAAGAGAGCGCTACGGCCGCGTTGTCGTGGGTGCGTTCGAACGCCCGCCGGCTCGGCATCGAAGACTCGTTCTTCGAGCGGGTGGACATTCACCTGCATGTGCCCGAGGGAGCGATTCCGAAGGACGGCCCGTCGGCCGGGATCACCTTGGTCACCGCCATCGTTTCGTTGCTCCTCGGACGTCCGGTGAAGCGCGGCCTGGCCATGACCGGCGAGATCACTCTGTCCGGTCGGATCCTGCCGGTGGGCGGCATCAAGGAAAAGGTTCTGGCCGCGCATCGCCTGGGCATGAAGGAAATCCTCCTGCCCAAGCGGAACGAGAAGCAGGTGAAGGAAGAGCTGCCGGAGAACGTGCGCAAAGACCTCACGTTCCATCTGGTGGGCTCGATCGAAGACGCGCTTCAGATCACCATCGGCCCGCGCGACCCCATCGACAAGCCCATCGTCCCGATAGCCTTCATCCCCCAAGCCGCGAATTGACTCGGCCGGTCTAGCAGTCCGTGGTGAAAGTCGACCGCGAACGAAAGCGAGAGATTTTTCGTCAGATCAAGGCGTCAGACCGCAGGAATACCGGGAGTATTGGTTCGGTGGGGTTCGAAAGGCGGCGGATCTCCGAGTCCGCTCGAGGTTGCGAAGACGGCAGAGGCCTCGATGTCGAGTGAGGGCTGGCGAGCCCGGATATCGATTGATGAATACCGGAGCGTGCTCGCTTCAGAACTTGAAGTCTTTGACGTGGACGCAGCGGCCGATTTTCGCGAACGCGTTGATCATTCGCTCGTCGGCGGTGACGACGTCAGCATCCTCGCGCTGTGCGAGGGCAACGAAGAGAGCGTCGTAGAAGGCCCCTCCGGTCAGCATGGTGAGATGAAGGGCCTCATCGACGAGCTCCGCAGCGGGAACCAGGTCGATAGGTACTCGACGAAAGGCGTTCAGGACGGTGCGCACCTCCCCCCGTGGGAGGACGCCAGCGCGAACAGCCTTGTGAAGCGTGTGGCAGAACTCCGGCAGGAGAATGTCCGGAGAAAGCAGCCTTACGCTGCCCTGTCTTGCGTCCTGGGCGAGTTGAAGCGACTCGACGGTATGGTCCTCGGACGCGTACCACTTGACGGCGACACTGGTATCGAGGACGAGTTGCAAGGACTAGCGGGAGTCGCGCAGTTCCCGGATAGAGGAACTGATGTCGACTTTGCCGTGGGCGGCCTCCATCTCTCTGCGGATCCGATTGAAGACATCGAGGGGCGAGGTGTCGTCCCGGACGCGGGGCTTCAAGGATTCCACGAATGCTGCGACTTTCTTCTGTTCCGCGGCGGGCAAGGCCTTGATTGTTTCGGCGAGTTCGATGGCGCTCATTGGATTCTCTCGGACGATGGTGATGCTACTACGCGAATCCCTCTCGGAAGGAACACGGCCTCCTCCGGTCAGATTGTTATCGAAGTCCCCACCCCAAACGCCTCCCATGTCGCGGACGGACCGCAGGGGAGGGGCTCGTGTCACGTGGACGGCGCGCCTTGCGGGGACGGAATGCGGCGCGAAGTTCGTCTCACGGCCGAGGTGGAGCGGATGCCTTCGTCGCCTTCGGCTCCTTCAGGCCTCGGCTCGCTCGGGGATAACCTGGCCATGACCGGCGAGATCACTCTGTCCGGGCGGATCCTGTCGGTGGGCGGCATCAAGGAAAAGGTTCTGGCCGCGCATCGCCTGGGCATGAAGGAAATCCTCCTGCCCAAGCGGAACGAGAAGCAGGTGAAACGTGCGCAAAGACCTCACGTTCCATCTGGTGGGCTCGATCGAAGACGCGCTTCAGATCACCATCGGCCCGCGCGACCCCATCGACAAGCCCATCGTCCCGATAGCCTTCATCCCGCAAGCCGCGAATTGACTCGGCCGGGCTAGCGAGAGCCGGGCCGAGGGTAGTCGCACCTGTGCCCCGGCCGGTGCTCGACGCGGAGGTCTGACTCAGGCCCGGTCGATTTCTGATCGCTCGGTCGCGGTCAGGTCGGACATGAGTTCCGGCGGGCTTTCCATCAGCGACACGGCATCCGCCAGATCTTGGATCCGTTTCGAGCGTCGACGGCCGGGGTCGCGAGCCGCGCGTAGTTTGGCCCTCACCAGGTCGAGCGGGGCGCCAACGCGAAGGAGAGTGCCGTCGATCGTCGAAGTCCCGGAGCGTTCAATGGCCTCCCGGAACCCCGGATCGTCTGAGAACTGGACCGGAGTGCCTCCGGGTCCCTCCCAGTTCACCGAGTGGGCGAACCCTCCGGTCTTCACAAACCCTGCTGCACGCAACTCAGCTTCCGGCAAGGCCGCTACATCGTGAACTGCGAGATCGATATCCAGAGGGGTGCGGGGCTCCGCCTGGTGAATCTGCAACGCAACGCGGCCGATAACGGCGTAGGGAGTTCCGGTCGCGGCCCTGTGTGCCAACATGGCTGAGACACCGCCCGTCGTTCTAATTAAGCAGCAAGACAGGGCGTAGAAAGACATGTTCGTCCATGGAATCCCCATCATCTGTCCCCGTTTCTGCGGGGTCGCCGGTTG
>Ga0163151_10007303_pt1 | contig 12978 bp, 8 predicted proteins | sample OliLakLV19MP5IB2_FD_145596 | JGI IMG/M metagenome (GOLD analysis project Ga0163151, IMG submission 145596) | Freshwater microbial mat bacterial communities from Lake Vanda, McMurdo Dry Valleys, Antarctica - Oligotrophic Lake LV.19.MP5.IB-2 | ecosystem: Environmental > Aquatic > Freshwater > Lake...
GAGTCGTACGGGAAGCCGAGGTCGGTCGAACCCTTACCGGCCTGCCCCGTCCAAACCTCGGACGAAACTACGACGGGTTCGACGGTAAGTTCGGTCGGAAGAAGACCGACGGGAACCCCTCCGGTCTGAGTCCCCGCGGTCTGCGGAGAATTCGTACGGTAGTAGACCGCGGTCTGGTACCCGATCGCGCCCGCGTTCGGGATCGCATCCTGCGGGTAGTAGACGACAACGACGGAGGTTTGGTTCGCAACCGGGACGGGGATAACCGCCTCGCGCTCCGAGCTACCGAATGTAGAAGCCGCGCCCGCCGCTACGCCGTCGATCGTCATCGAGTCGCGGAAGAATCGACGCGGCGGATAGACCGTTGTACCCGTTCGGCTTACGACCGTATCCGTGACGGTAGCCGCCGCCGGGGCCGTCTTCTGTTCGAGCTTTACCTCGCGGTAACCCGCGCGGAACTCCGGAGACGGGACCCACGCCGTTAGCATCTCGGGGGGGCGCTGAACCGGAGCGTTCTCGATGATCGGACCGGCGTTATAGCCGTTGTACCCAGAGGCGGAACTCGGAGTTACTTCGAGGTCGGGGGTCTGGGTAAGGCCCGCGCCGGTCGGATACGTGATTTCCAACTCGATGAAGAGTCGGCGCGTAGAGCCGTTGTCAGCTGTCGGGTCGTCTACGGCCGGGTGGTCCGCGCCGAGCCCCCCGTCGTTTACGACGTCTGGATTCGCGTCCAAGGTCAACGTCACGATCTCGGTTCCGATCCCTACGATCGTCGCGAGCTGAACGTTTTGGTCGATCGGAGTTACGTCGTGACCGTCGTCGTGATAGACGGAGAGGACGTCCGTTACCTTCGTTCCCGTCGGCCAGAAGGCCGCGACGTTCGCGACCGCGACTCCCGGCGTAAGCCAGGTCGAGAGCGTCGTCGGATTGAGTCCCGCGAGTCCGTTGAAGGTAATCGTGATCTCGTCGCCTTCGCACCACGAGAGTACCGAGCCGCCGGCCTTCGTAACCGTAATTCCGACCGGGTAAGCGCCCGTCGGAAGTACCTCGAAGACGACGCGCTCGACGACCGACTGAGCGCCGAAGCGACGGGCGATATGGTCGAAGTTCCGGACCATTTCACCGCGAAGAGTCGTACCCGAAGCGGGGGCCGCGCCTCCGAGCGCGGCCGATCGACCGATCTCGTCGCACATAATCGGGAACGCGGACTGGTCGCCCGAGCCGTTTCCGATCGTCGTGTAGTCCGACCCGTCTACCTGCCAGGTAGCGGTCTTCTTATCCATGAGACTCTGAATCTGATACTTGAGTTCCGCCGTGAAGTCGTACCCGGGAGGGGTAACCGACCGTCGGAGATCGAGTAGATCAGTCGTCGAGATGATGTCGGCGAAGAGCCCGTCCGGACGATCCGACTTCGTAGCCGCAATCAGGTACGGACCCGAGGCGTTTAGGTTCGCGTTCGGGAAGAGGGCCGCGTGCGCGTAAGGGAGTCCGCCGTTCGCGTTCGACGTCGGAGAGAAGCCTCCGGTAAGAGTCGCGTCGTTCCGGCGGAAGACGAAGCCGATCGGAATCGCGTAGACGAAACCGTCTACGGTCCCTAGCGCGATCGCCGAAGCCTCGGTCCCGTCTCCCGCGACGAAGAGTCCGTTATCTACGAGACCGTAGAGGGACGCGTCAGAAGTCCCGACGATCGAGACGCCGTCCGCGGGGACGAAGGGGTAGGTCGCTACTGGGGCCGCCGTCGCGCCCTGGGCAAGGACGCTTACGTTCGAGAAACCGTCCGGCTGAGTCTTCGGGTTGATCCCGGAATAGACTCGGATTCGGTACTGGATCTGTACGCGCTGTGCGGTCTCGGAGTTAAGGACGGGATCTACTAGCTCGTCCGGAAGCGCGACGGCCAAAGGACTATTGACGTTGCCGTGACGGTAGACTGTATTCTGGCTCGGCTTGTTCGCCCGGTCGTCGCCTCCGAGGAAGGTCGCGCCGCTTAGGACGATAGAGGCTATGACCGCCTCTACCCGCGTAAGCCCGATGAGGTTTCCGGTTAGACCCCCGAAGGTAGCGCTCAGTACGATCGTATCGGAGCCGCTCGTATTTCCCGCGACATACGTCGGGTAGAGGCCGTTCGCCGGGTTGTTGATAGCGGTTACGAGGTTCCCAGCCGTATCCGCCGAAGTCGCGCCGATTGCGAAGCCGGTAATCCCGCCTCCGTTCGCGGTAAAGGTAACGGTCGGACCCCCTACAGGAACCGCGTTGATCGTTACCGTATCGCCCGCGGTAATGAGCTGCGGAGACTCGATCGTAACGCTCGCCATCGCCCGAGGACTCGGCGCGACTAGAGTCCTCCAGACCTCAAGGAAAACGAAGTCCGTCCGCTTTACATCCGGAGCTACTCCGGACGAGGCGGAGGGGACCGGAAGTTCGATCTCGTTCGTCCCAGGGCTTACCGTGTTGGTATACTCGACGACGATCGGCATCCCCGCGACAAAGGCGATTCGCTTTTCTAGAAAGAAGAGGTTCTCGGCGCCTACGCCAGGACTCGGGAAAGTGAAGTCGTCGAAAGCCGGGGAACTCCCCTGAGCCCGTAGGAAGCCCGAAGGAAGCGTAGCGCTCGAAAGAAGGAGATTCGTGTACTCGGTCGCTCCGGCCGTTAGATTGAGTTCCGCGTCGAGTACGGGCCTCCCCGAGGCGTACACGACCGAGTCCCATGAGTACTCGCCGGGAGGGATATCCCGGGAGACCGACGTAGGGAAAGCCGGGTCGGTGTAGTATCTCTTGAAGGCCGGCATATATTGTTACTTGATGAGGTGACGGGTAGGAGATCCCGAAGCGCCCCAGGTAAAGCCTTTACGAATCGCGATCTGAAACGAAATCGAAGATTCTGGGTCGCCGCGGTTCTCTATTGCAGAGTCGCGTAGCATCAGAAGGTTAGACGCCAAGTAAGCGTGAGAACCGAGGTGTTTGGCTTCGCAATGATTCCGAACGCCAAATAATTCACGGACACGTCGAATAGCGTCAGGTCGATCGTCGGGTTGTACGTTGGAAAGACCGACGGAACCGGGTTGAGGACGAGCGGGTTCATTGAAATGGTCCTCACGAGACTCATTTCGTTTAGGCCGCCGACGGCTTCGCCTTCGCCGAAGATCGTCGTGAAGTCCACTACGTTCGTCGGAACGGCGGAGACCGCGCCCTCGGAGTTTCGGAACGTAACGCTAGAGAACGTCTTCCGGGCGATCTCCGTATTGAGATGGCGCTGCCGAGCGTCGGGAACGTCCGGGTTTAGGAGGGGCCCGGTTGCGCCCGTCCCTACCGCGAGCATCGTCAACCCAGACGTACCGGTCGCGCCCGCCGCGAAGAGCATCGCCGCTAAGACGCCTCCGTCTCGAACGACGAGGTTCTTCTCGTGCCTTTCGAGGAGGACCTCTTCCGTCCTCGAATCGGCGAGGTGAAAGAAGACCTCGCCCTTGAGGGAGAGGGCCGAGGGCTCGTCGTTACGAATACCGAGTCCGAGCTTGAAGCCCTGTTTCGGCCGATTTACTGAGTCGCTATGTCTCAAAGGTCGCTCCGGGGTGAGCCCGCTCCCCAAACGGGTCCCATAGGCCCGCGACCGATGAGGGAAGGAAGGGAGAAGACTCCGAGGACCCTACCGTAACGCCGTGTCGAACGTCACGAGGTCTACCTTCAGCCATGGTCACTGATTGCGCCGTCGAAGAAGACGCCGCCGTACGTCGTGTAACCCATGGTCATCACCGTGGTTCCGAACGAGCCGCCACTACCGACGCCCGCGAGTGTCACGTCGGAGTTGCCGTCGATTTCGAGGCGCAGGCGCGAGCCGTCGTACGAAAGGTTCGACACAATCACGGCGCCGGTCGTGACCGTGTCGGACACCGACTTCAGCGCCCCGTCGAAATGGCCGCCAAACAACGTTTTCACTCCCGCGACGTCTTTCAGCACCATCCAGAAGACGTCCGCATCGCTAGCGAGGAGGGTGTGATTCTGTCTTACGTCGGCCCCTGTAGAGGAGATGATGTCTGCCTCGAAGACGATCCAGACCTCGTAACCGCCCGACGAGATGTACGCGTTTGGCGCCGAGCCTCCCGCGAGCACGTCGTTCCCCTGGAAGTCCGGGGCCGCGTAGCCCGCGAGCGTTCGCCCCGGCGTACGAAAGGATTACCGACTGGCCGACGTCGAAGCAGATCAGTACGCATGCAGTCGCGCCCGTTGTCAGGTGGTATCTCGGAGGGTGTAGCGAATTTCGCGGTCGATCGCGCCGCTATCCGTTCCGGGTACGACACCCGCCGAGGGTCCGACCGGAATAAGGATCGCGGCTAGAAGTCCGGTCGGAGCCGGGTTCGGACCCGAGTAGGGAGTTACGTAGCTCGCGGGACCGAGGAGCCCCATAGAACCCGCAGCGCCCCCCGAGGCATAGAGGTAGGGACCGAAGCGACCCGCGCCTCGGTTGAAGTTGGAGACGTACGGGGACGAAGCCGGAGACATGTTCTCCGAGAACATCGCCCCGTCTACGCCAACGTCTCGAAGTCCGGTCCCGTTCCCGGGGCCGTCGCAGAAGGTACTGATCTTCCCGGTCGAGCCTCCGTCCTCGATCGCGAAGAAGTCCATCTGCTCGTAGAGGTAGTCCGGGTCGTCCTCGAACTTCCGTACGAGATACGGATCGCGAAGGAAGTAGTCGGCGTCGGCCGGTACTGCGGGCGGGAAGGCCGGAGTAACGCCGCCGTCGCCGGAGACGGTCGAAGCCGTCGCCTTTCCGACCTGGCTCTTCGGAACCGGAGGCGTACCCTCGTTGAGGATCGTCTGGGACTCGGAGAGCGGCTGAGACTCTAGGTACGTAGTCGTAACCGGCTTCCCGACGACGAAGACGACGGTTACCGGGAACCCGGCGGAAGCGAGCGGAGTTACGAGCGTGATCTCTTGACTATCAACGTTGAAGAGCCAAGCATCGGACGCGAGGGGGACGCCCTCGACGATGACCTGGAAGACTCGATTCGCGAAGATATGGGCGGGTCGAAGGCTAACCCTCGTAGGGCTTAGCGACGCGAGGATGACCTGCTCCGGGGTTACGTCCTTTAGGTAGTCCCCGCTTGTGATGACGTTCCACTGATTTAGGGCCATCCGCTGAGGGGCCCGGTAATCGATAGACGTATGGGTGAAGACTCGGTATCGAACCTCGTTCCAGAACGAGAGCGACGAGGAGGCCGGATTGAGCTTCCCGAACGCGACGGTTCCGAAGCGGGTATATCCGAGGTCGCGAGGGAGCGACGCATATTCGAGTCGAGCCCACGCCGCCGTCGGGTCGAGGGATTGGGTCGCGAAGTTCCCGGTATAGCCGGCGGGGGGCGCGAGGTCCGGACGGAGGAAGACGGCTCCGAAGGTCGGATCTACGAAGATCCGAACCCAGCACTCCGCCGTCCAATCCATCTCGACGACGACCGAGGAGGGATCGGAGTTCGGAACCGAGAGCCCGTCCGTTCGCGGAATTACCCAGTTATCGAAGTCCCCTACGTCCCCGCCCTTCCAGATACCGAAGGTGCGGTGAAGGTCGGCAACTCCCGTAAGGTCCTCGAAGAACGAGAGTCCGAAGAGCGAAGCCGTAAAGGCCGCCCCGTCTTCAATATTTCGGTAGCCGACGTAGACCGTATCTTCCGTAGCGGGGAGGACCGGGAAGCCAGCGAACGCGGTCGTCCCGAGTAGAACGTTGTCTGCGTAGAGGCGAACGACGTTCCCGGAAGGGGCAACCTCTAGGCGGTACGTCCGGGGCTCCGCGTCGCTCCAATCAACCGCGACGACGAGGGACGTCGCGAGGGTTCCCGGGTCTACGAGTCGAACGCTATCCGGACCGGTAAAGGCGATTCCGATCTCTCGGTTATCCACTCCGACGCGGAGCATAAGCCCGATGAAGTCCGTTCCCGTTCCGGAGACGGTATAGGAGTCGATGGCGAGGCGAAATTCGAGCGTTCGATCGGTCGTCGTAAGGGCCGGAAGGCCCGACGTAATTAGCCAATCGTCGTCGCCCGAACCCTCGAACCGCATCTCCGGCCCGTTCGCGAACGTAACGGGGTCCCCGCTCGTACCCCAACCCTGATCGGCGTACGGGGTCGCGCCTACGAGAGAGGTCGTAGCGGAGACGAAGATCGCCTTCCCGTCCGCCCCTAGATCCTGGAAGAGGAGGTTCCCGAGACGGGCCTCGCGCTTCGTATCCCTCATCGAGATCGAAGCGCCGCCGACGCCCGCGGTATCCCGCGAAACGTAGACCTTTGCGTCGAAGGCCGAGACGCGTCGTCCGTTTAGGAACGGATCGATTAACCCGTAGCCGTACGAGGTATCTAGATCGACCTCGGCCGGGGTCCCCGTAATCCGGAGAACCCCTGAGGCGGTCGCGGAGTCGCCGTAGGGCGTCGTCCGAAACCACTCGGCGTCCTCTGGGTCTTCCGTCATCGTCGTATCGACGACCGTCCCGCGCGAGAACCGAGTCCCGCCGTCGGGAGTCGAGAGGTAGCGGACGAAGTCCCAGGTCACGACGCTCGTCGCGAGACGGGAGAACGAGCCCCAAAGGTACCGACCCGCGCCGAGGGGGAGAACGTCCGGCCCGAGGTACGCGGGGGACGCGAGGACCGGCCCGCCGGTTACGGTAACGAGGGACCCTCCGGTCGCGCCTCCGAAGACGAGCTGAACGGCGTCGTTTCGGGTCGCGGCGTAGAGGCGCCAGGTGCAGAGTCCCGCGTCCCACTCAGTCTCGAATACGAGAGTCGCCGACCGGTTCCCGAAGAGCGCGGGGTTCCCGGGGAAGGTAGTCACAATCGTAATCGTTACGAGATCGCGGTCCCGGTCGATGAGTACGGAATCGACCGTATAGACTCCGGTCTGGTTCCCGGAGAGAACCTGGAATCTTTGCCCTGCCGCGAGGAGACGAGGAGCTTCGGCGAGGGGGACGGTTACGACCGTCGAGGAGAGGATCGTCCCGGACGCGGTCGGCCCGACGATCCACGAGCTGACTTGGCTAAGGTCTCCCGGTCGCGCGAGAAGGCCGATATGCTTTAGGCCATTTACGACGAGCGCTCCCGCGAAGTAGAAGCGACGATCGTTATGGATCCCGAAGCCGACGCCGGTAAAGACACCGTCGAGCGAATACTCTTCGATCTGGAAGCGAGCCGCCGTCCCGACCATCGAAGCGACGGGAAGCTCGAAGTCCCGGCTCCAATAGCCGACCTCGGTCGCGCTCGTCTTCGAGAGTGAGTAGAAGTCGCCGTCCGAAGTACCAGTAAGCGTCCCCGTAGAGGCCCAAGGCGAAGGGGGCGTTGTCGTCCCCTCGTATTGAACCGTCGTCGGAACTACGTCGGCCTCCGCGTACGGGACGTTAATCCGACGCGTGGACTGATTTAGAAGGAGAGTCGTAGGACTATTGAGCGCCGCGGTATACCCGCGCTCGAATGCAATATACCGGTGGGCGACGCGAAGAGGGGCTTTCCTCGTCGGGTACCGACCGAGCGCGAGGGAGAGCGGGAATCGCGAAGTCCGGTATCCGCCCCAGAGACCGCCCGAGGTCGGGGACGTCGTATTCCGGCCGCCTCCGAGACTCCAACGATTGAGGGTAAGGCCCTTCGTATTTAGGCCCGCGAAGCCCATAAGCGGGGCGGGGAACCAACGGTAGGTGACCGTAAGGGTATGGGCCCCGGAAGCGAAACGCGCGAGCGGGGCTCCGAGGGTGATCTCTCCGGTATACGGGTTGACGTCCGAGACCGAGAGGGGCGTCCCGTCGTAGAGAACGGTTACGTCCGCGACGGTCGCGGGGGTTGCGTCTCCCCATCGTCGAACGAGCGGACCGCGTTCGGTGAAGATCGACGAGGAGGTTCCGGCCGGCGGGGTAAAGAACTGGTTCGCTACGTCCTCGGCCGTTACCTCGATCGAAGAGCGGATCCCGAGCCGATCGACCTCGACCGTATACGCGACCGCGGTAGCGACGGCCGGGAACCGAGGCCGGACGCGAAGGAAGTTGACCCCGGGTCGAATCGCAGTCGCCGGACCCGGGGCTTCCCCGAGAGGGCCTCCGTTCGGGCCGAGGAGCGTCTCTAGGAGGTAGAGGCCGGCGTTAGGGCCCGCGGTGAACGTTAGGATCTCGCCGGGCGCTGCGAGGGCCCAGTCCTGGAGGGCATCGATGATCGCCCCGTCTACGACGGTCGCCGTACCGCTTAGGCTGGACGGGCTCGTCGTATACGTGCGCGCTACCGGGTCGTCCCCGTACGGGAAGCTCGTGAGTTCCCGAACCTCGTAGCGGCCCGCGTTCGCTCCGCTCGTTACGACGAGGAGCGCTCCGACCGAGACGGACCGGAAACTCAGAACGTCGTTGAGGGTGTATCGGTCGGCGAGAACTACGCCCGTCGAGGACGTAAGTTCCTTGACTCCGGTGCAGTACTTACGGAAGTCGTCGTAGTAGTAGCTATTGAGATCGACCCGAAGGTACTCGTCCGTGAATACGTGTCGGTAGGTCTCGCGGAAGAGATTCCGGTACTCGAAGAGGGTGTGACCCGGGCGAAGGGCCCGCATTACGATCGCGACGTTCCGCGCGAGGATTACCGGGAGATCGGCGAAGTCCGAGAGGAGGTCGTGAGTATGGGCGGCGAGGCCGGTCGCCTCGGCTTCCGCTACGAGGAACTCCTCGATCGTGTGAGTATGGGCGGGGCCTTCGACGTCGTCCCAGACCGTCGTAATCGTCTCGCCGTTCCCCTCGGCGGTAATCGAGACGGTGTGGTAGTGGGGATCGACGAGTCCATCGGACTCTGCCGTCCGACGCGTCCGGGATACATTCACCTCGAACGTAAACCGGTCGGGGATACCCCAGCCGACCCCCGGCTGACCGATGTACGCGACCTTTTCGAGGATCGAAACCTCGGCGTCGGTAAGGGCCTCGACACCCTCTAGTAGCGTAACGGTCTTACTTCCCCGGAGGAGAAGCGAGACCATCTTCTTGAGAAACTCGCGGTACGTGATATCCCCGTCGATCTCGGGGAGACCAGTCTTCGCGCTCGTCGGGAAGATGACGTCGGCGATGAACTGGAAGAGCACCTCAGGCCGCGTGAATGAGAAATCAGAATCCTCGTAGCCGTCTTCGGCTGAGATCTGAATCCGAGCGAGTTCCTCGGCGACGGCCTGGAACTGCTGGACGTAGTACGGGCCCTTCGTCTGCGAGACGTAGTTCGAGGGGAGCGAATTGACAAAAACGCGCGTAATCTGATCGGCGACGGCCCGAACGCGGCTCTCGTCTACCTGACCCTCCTGCCGGAACGGGGCCGGGTTCTGCACTTCCGGACCGGTTACGGACTCAGGGATTACCGTAACCAGTCCGAATTCAGAGCGCGACTTGGGGATCTCGGCCATCTCTCCGCTCTACCGGCGAGAGGGAGAACACCGAGCCGTATTACTCGGCGGCTTCAGGCGGTCCGACGAACGAGCAAGGGCGGAAGACCCATCCGAACCGGGACAGCCGGGAGAAGACCGCCCTGAAGACTCGCGAGATACGCGTCCGCCGCCTCGCGGAAGGGTCCTGCGACGTGCTTACGGTCGAGTTCAACGAGAGCCCTACGCGCGCGGGCGATCTTCCCTCGAACCGCGTCCTGGGCTTCTACGGGTCGGAAGTACGGGACGGAGAGGGTAGCCTGGCTCGTAAGGTGCCAGCCCTTACAGAGCCCGCACTCATACGCCCGCTGGCCCCCGAACTTCCGACCCCTCCGGAGCGCCTTCTCCTCGGAATCGAACCGTGTCTTCTCTCCGCAAGACCTCCAACTCCGCTTGTCCATCGGAACCTCCGAACGGAACCTCCGAAGAGGTAACGGGAGCGGGGAGGTCTTTTACCGGGTCGTCGAGGATCTAGGCGCTTGGGGTCATAGAACCGTGTAGGCGCGCGAAGGGAGGAGGGTCTTCCGGAGGCTCAGGGGCCTCCCCCCTCCCTTGAAAGCGACCACGATCTCAGTCCCGGTTGGATCGGAGAGAAGGGCTTCGACGGTTCGAATCCGTTGGGTTCGTTCGAACCTGATACGCGCTCCCGGTACGATCTTCGTTCGCATCTCTTCCCGCTCCCCGTTGGTCCGACCGGACCTCGGGGTCTTCTGGGTGACCGAGAGCCTCGGAGCCGCCTCGAACATCCCCAGTACCGACTCTTCCGGCTGATCCTTCGAAGGATGCAAAGGGACGCGTACTCCGAGGGCCGTAAGAGCGTCGGTAACGAAGCCTGAAATCTTCGCTTGGGTAAGCACCGAGTCTAGCTCGTTCAAGACGTTATTGTACGTGCTCGGCGCCGGAGGCTTCTTTCGCGCGGGGTCTTGAGCGAACTTCCGCTCCAGTCGGTGGATAGACTCGCGCCGAACTTCGTTGGTAAAATCCCTCAGTTTCATCGTCCTGAGGATCTCGTCCGGAAGGATGTAGAGGCGATGCATGTCGTGGAAATGGGGCCCCTTCTTCCACGGGTACGCCTCGTAGAAATCGTGGTAGGTACAATCGGTAGGGAGCTTCTTTACCCAGTCCATAGTTTCCAGGACGGGCTTTACCGACGGAAAATCTTTCGTACTCGCCCGGCGTTTCCCAGAGACCGTATTAGGTCCTCGGACGAACTTGCCCTGGCCCTTCTTACGGGTCCTCTTGGGGAGCTTTTCGTCTTCAATCATTGGAGCGGCCTTCCAAATCCAGATTCGTCATAGACGACCCTTTACCCTTTGGAGAGTGAGTTGAGACCCTCAGGAGCAGATCAGGGACTCGAAGGCCGCGAGCTTTGCGAGCCTCCACGGAGGGACTGACTTCCGGCCCGGGGATAAGGTCCTCTTTACGACCCTCGACGGATACGGGCGGCTCCGTTCCGCGGACGATACCTCGTACCCGTCGGAGCCCGCGACCGTCCTCGAAGTCGATCCCCTCCGACTTACCCCGGTCCGTATCCGGCTCGACCGGGACCTTTCTCAGGCGCCGAACTTCTGGGTCGCCTCCGGGCAGCTCCGGAAGGTCTAGGAGAAAAGCCCCGCCCTCGCCCGTTACTAGGGCGGAGGGTACGAACCCCTCCAGGAGGCAGTCCAGTGAGCGAATCGAACGAAATCCTCGCCTCGGTCGTCGGTCGCGAAGCTCGCGACGGCGGTACGACGGTCGAGATCGAAGCCTGGGAGCCCTTCGGCCCCGCGATGTGCGACGTTCGCGTTCGAGCGGGCGCCCGCGTCTACTGGACGGCCCTCTACACCCTCCGGCCGACGAGCGGCTCCGAGTTCCCGAGGCGAGCCGAGGTCTGCGAGAAGCGCCGACAGGAGTCCCTGACGCAGCTCCGCGAGATCCGCGCGCAGCACGTCCGCGACTTCTACCAGCCCTGGTCCGGAGCCGAGCACGGCAAGGCCCTCGTCGGTAGCTCAATCGACGGCGCGATCGCAGATCTCGAACGGTCCGAATCGAACGGACCGAGGAACTTCCCAACCCCCTATGCGCGGCAAGCGCGCGAGCCGAAGAGGACCCCATGAGGACAACCGGCCGACGAGCGGCTCCGAGTTCCCGAGGCGGGCCGAGGTCTGCGAGATGCGCCGCCAGGAGTCCCTGACGCAGCTCCGGGAGATCCGCGTACAGCACGTCCGCGACTTCTACCAGCACTACCCGCCTCGTCCTCCGGACGAGACCAACCTGGAGATCGAGACGATCTTGGAGTTCGAGAACTACAAGAACTTCTTGGAGGTCGTCGTCTTCTTCCTGGAGCACAGGGGGCTCGATCCAGAGACCGTCCTCTCTGCCGAGATCATCGCCATCTTCGAGGGCATGCAGATCACGACGAGCGCGGACGCAGACCGCGAGGTTACGGTCTCGATCGACCGGCGCCGGGTGGTTCCGAACCCGCACTACAAGGACGAGAGGGACCTCTACGAGAAGGTGCTCGTCCGACACCACGAAGACCTCGAACGCTACCTCCGCGAAACGACGGCCTACCTTGCCGACCTCGCCGACCTCGCGAGCGCGGACGAAGCCGAGGAACGAGCAGAGTACGAGCGCCTTCGGGCGAAGTTCGGCGGATGATCGGATGATCGAGGGACCAACGTGACGTATCACTCGACCCAACTCGCCGAAAAGCTTCTCAAGGAACATCACGAACGTGTCCAAGGCCCCCTACGTCGTGACGTATCCACCGAAGACCCTAAACGCGGCGGAGTTTTGGATGCACACAGGAGTCTGCCCCGGGTGTTCGACGAGATCGATCTCGTGTGGTCGCTGCGCCGAGTGTGGTTGGAAGAAATCGTGACCGAAGAAGAGAAACGAGAGTTCGCGGAGAAGCTCGTCCGGAGCGTAGACCCCTCGTTCTCGATCGACTGGTCCGGGACTCCAAAGGGGTATACCTGGGACGGGTCGGGTCGCCTGGAAGTAACTACTACGCATTTCCCACAGGCGCTTCACGATGTGGCTCACGTCCTCCTCGCGTCGAAGAGACGGCTTCGAGTTCCGGAGTTTGGCCTCGGAGACGACCCTTCGAACGGAAGCTATATGATCCGAGCGCCGATGACGGTTAGCAACGAGTACGCCCAGCGCGAAGAGGAGGTCGTCTGTCGTCTCCATATCGCCCTCGTCGCCTACCTCGAAGGGGGAGCGAAGGCCCTCGTGATCGCGGACTTCCTTAGCTCTCCGCTTCCCCCGCCTCGCTCGGTCCGGGCCTTCGCTCGGACCCTTCCGGTTCTCCCTTCCGACTTCGTACCCGGAGCCTTCGCCGCTCTTACAGTAAGCCGGGAGATGGATCTGGCTTCTATGCGATTTCGGTTCAGACGCGGCAACCGGCGTAAGACGCCCTACGTCTAAACTGCGGCGTATCCCCCCTATGACGAAAGAGACGATGACGAAAGAGGACGCTGCCTGGCTGGCTCGTATCGCCGAGGGGATGCGGAAACGGGGCTCTGCACCAAACCCGCCGAGCGCTTCCGAGAGGGAGAAGCGAAGGCACGCCTTTGTCCTGAAGAGGAC
>Ga0163151_10007305_pt1 | contig 12969 bp, 10 predicted proteins | sample OliLakLV19MP5IB2_FD_145596 | JGI IMG/M metagenome (GOLD analysis project Ga0163151, IMG submission 145596) | Freshwater microbial mat bacterial communities from Lake Vanda, McMurdo Dry Valleys, Antarctica - Oligotrophic Lake LV.19.MP5.IB-2 | ecosystem: Environmental > Aquatic > Freshwater >...
TATATTTTTAAAAAGTGTATAGACTTCCAAAAATCAAAATTGTTATATTTTGTTTGGTCTACACAAAAATAAAGATTTTAAATTTAAAATCTTTATTGTCTGATAAAAGTACAAAAAGCATGTAGAGAATCAGAATTAATATGGTATTCAATTAGTTACACTGTTTGTTTTTCGCATTTTCAAAAGTAGGCCCTTAAAATAAACTATAATGGCAATTATTTGGTTCCAGTTTCTGCCAATATTTATCAGGATTTTCTAAAAATTGTAACAGATGAATATAGTTAAATAACGGAATTTGGAAGGAGTTACAAAAATATGGCAATATTGAACTTTCAAAATAAAATTCATGATTGACTCAACCACCCAATAAACACTCAAATAATAATAGGTTTACGGCATAAAAAAAGCCTGAAAAATTGATTTTCAGGCTTTTGGTACTCGGGGCGGGACTTGAACCCGCACGTCTTTAAAGGACACAGGATTTTAAGTCCTGCGTGTCTACCAATTCCACCACCCGAGCGTTACAATAAGAACTCTAAAATAAAAAAGTTACAGGCTAACCTATAACTTTTAAATCTTGAGCGAAAGACGAGACTCGAACCCGCGACCTCAACCTTGGCAAGGTTGCGCTCTACCAACTGAGCTACTTTCGCATGAAACAACTAGGTAAATCCTAGTAACGTTTTCCCTTTTGGGGAGTGCAAATATAAGCAAGGGCCTTTTATTTGCAAGCATCTCCAAAACTTTTTTTTCATTTTATCCTTTATAGACTGATTTTCAAACCAAAATTTGATTTTTACCTGTCTATTAAAAGTGGGTTCAGCATTTTTAGGCCCTTATTTTTCGAACATTTTTTTTAACTCACTCAATTTTAGCAAGGCTTCAATTGGCGACATGGTATTTAAATCGAGGTATTGCAGTTGGTCTTTTATGCCCAAAAGAATTGGATCGTCTAGCTGAAACAAACTTAACTGAATGGGATTTACTTTCACCTTGCCCAGTTCGCGGGCCGATATTTGCTCCCTACCTTTTTCCAATTCCTTTAACAACTCATCGGATCGGTTCAGAACAGTTTTAGGAATACCTGCCATACGCGCAACATGAATACCAAAACTGTGCTCGCTGCCACCTGGCTTTAGCTTGCGTAAAAAAATGACCTTGTTATCTTGTTCTTTTACGTTTACATGAAAGTTCTTAACACCATTGCCGGCCTGTTCTAACTCATTAAGTTCGTGGTAATGCGTGGCAAACAATGTTTTGGGCTTGTATGGATGTTGGTTTAAGTATTCTGTAATGGCCCAAGCCAAAGAAATACCATCGTAGGTAGAAGTACCCCGACCAATTTCGTCTAATAAAATTAAACTATGGGGCGATAGGTTGTTAAGAATGCTGGCCGTTTCGGTCATTTCAACCATAAAAGTACTTTCGCCAGACGACAAATTATCGCTTGCCCCCACGCGGGTAAAAATCTTGTCTACAACACCCATTTGGGCCACAGATGCAGGCACAAAAGAACCTATTTGCGCCATCAAAACACACAATGCTGTTTGCCGCAATATGGCAGATTTACCACTCATATTGGGACCCGTAAGGATAATAATTTGTTGTGTATCCTTATCTAAAAAAATATCGTTAGCAATGTAAGGCTCACCCAAAGGCAATTGCTTTTCTATAACGGGATGCCGCGCATTTTTAATCATTAAATCGAAGCCCTCATGCAGCTCAGGTTTGCAGTATCTATTAGACTCGGCCAATTGCGCAAAAGAAAACAAACAATCAATTTTACCCATTACTTGGGCATTGCTTTGGATGGGTGTAACCTCCTCGGCTAAAGAAGTAACCAATTCGTTGTAAAGCCGCTCCTCAATCACCGAAATCTTTTCTTCTGCACCTAAAATTTGCTCCTCATAATGTTTGAGTTCCTCGGTAATATAGCGCTCTGCATTGGTAAGCGTTTGCTTGCGCATCCAATCTGTTGGCACCTTGTCTTTGTGCACATTGGTTACCTCAAGGTAATATCCAAACACGTTGTTATAAGCAATTTTTAAACTCGGTATTCCGGTGCGCTCCTGCTCCTTTTTCTGCAATTGCAACAAATAATCCTTGCCACCAAAAGCAATTTTCCTAAGCTCATCTAAACTTGCATCCACCCCTTCCTTTATCACATTTCCGCGGTTGGCCGCAATAGGCGGATCAAGCATTAAAGTCTTATCCAATTTCTCCACCACCCAAGTACACAAATGAATTTGATCGGCCAATTCGCTAATAAGTGGGTGCGAAAATTCCTTTAACAATGCCTGCGTAATGGGCATCATTTTAAGCGAGCGATTGAGCTGTTGTAACTCACGCGGACCAATTCTACGCATGGCCAGTTTAGAAATTAAGCGCTCTAAATCGCCCACCTGCCCGAGGGCTTCCATCACTTTTTTACGCAATTTTGCGTTGAGTTTGGCCTGCTCCACAATATTTAAACGCTCATTTATAAGCACTAAATCTTTAAGTGGCATCACCAACCAACGCTTTAACATGCGGGCACCCATAGGTGTTACGGTCTGATCCAAAACCTGGATGAGGGGTACACCATTTTCATTGGCAGAGAAGAGCAATTCGAGGTTGCGAATCGTAAAACGATCGAGCCAAACATACTTCTCCTCATTGATGCGTGAGATGCTTAAAATATGTCCCACCTGCTCGTGGTGTGTTTCGCTGAGGTAATGCATACAAACCCCAGCACTAATGATGCCTAATTGCAAATCTTGAATACCAAAACCCTTTAAATTTTGGGTTTGAAAATGCGCTAAAAGCTTATCATTGGCAAAGCCATATTGAAAATTCCACTCATCTAGGGAATAAGTATAAAATTTATCGCCAAACAAGAGTTTAAACTGAGTCATTTGCTTCTTGGAAACCAAGGTTTCGGAAGGCTTAAAGCTTTGCAATAACTTATCGAGGTAAGCAATACTGCCTTCTGTTACCATAAACTCTCCGGTAGACAAATCTAAAAATGCTATGCCCCCTTTATCTTCTTGCAGAAACACCGCTGCCAGATAATTATTGCTTCTGTTATCTAAAATTTTATCGTTGTAGCTTACCCCGGGAGTAATCAATTCTGTAACACCCCGTTTCACAATTTTTTTGGTTAATTTAGGGTCTTCCAATTGATCACAAATGGCCACACGCTGACCAGCACGAACTAATTTAGGCAAATAAGTATCTAAAGAATGGTGCGGAAAACCCGCCAATTCTATATGTGATGCAGAGCCATTGGCTCTTTTGGTTAATACAATTCCAAGTATTTGCGAAGCTTTAATGGCATCTTCGCCAAAGGTTTCATAAAAATCGCCTACCCTAAATAATAAGATGGCACCTGGATATTTTGTTTTAATTTCCAGGTATTGTTTCATCAATGGAGTTTCGCTTCCTTCTAGCTTTTTGGCCATAGCCTGCAAGATAACCCTTTGAACTGGGCCACAATTACTTGTTTATATTTTGTTAAAAAATAGCTTGCAAACTTAGGCGAAATAGTAAGACAAAAATTATATAGTAAGCTTGGATGGCATTGCAAACTTAGGCGAAATAGCAAACCAAAAATTAAATCCAAACTAGACTGGCATTGCAAACTCAGGCGAAATAGCAAACCAAAAATTATATAGTAAGCTTGGATGGCATTGCAAACTTAGGCGAAATAGCAAACCAAAAATTATATAGTAAGCTTGGATGGCATTGCAAACTTAGGCGAAATAGCAAACCAAAAATTATATAGTAAGCTTGGATGGCATTGCAAACTTAGGCGAAATAGCAAACCAAAAATTATATCCAAACTAGACTGGCATTGCAAACTTTATGTTAGTTGGGAAGATTTTTAGAAAAATACTTCTTAAAAAACGGATAGGTAAATACAGCAAAGAGCAATACGCTGGCGCCTAAATAAAACCCCTGACTCATCATTTCGCTTCGGCCAAAAATTAAAAGAGAAAATACCACCCCGTAAATTGGTTCCAAGTTATTGGAAATAATAACAGTAAGTGGATCAATTTTCTTTAAAATCTCCACGCTTAAAGTAAAGGCCAAGGTGGTACAAAAAACACTCAAGATAAGCAAATAACCAAAATCGCTTGGTTCAGGAAAACGAATATTTACCAGCTCACCCGCAATAGCCTGAAAGATGGTTATGGTGATTAAAGCGCCCAAGAATTCATAAAAAGTTATTTTACCCGACTCATGTTTTTGGATCAGCTTACCATTATAAATACCAAACATAGCAGCGGTGAGGGCAGCTAAAATACCAAAGATTATGCCTGCCCCATAAAACTTTTCAAACTGTAAAATTACCAGCAATCCGGCTACAATAATTACCCCATAAAGTGCATCTCCCCAGAAGAATTTCTTTTTAAGCATAATGGGCTGCAACACACTTGCAAACAAAGTAATGGTACTAAATCCGGCCAAGGCAATAGAAACATTAGACACCTTAATGGCATGGTAAAAACAATACCAATGAATACCCACAATGGCGCCCCATCCCAATAAATGCCCTAAATCTTTCCATGTAATTTTTAAAGATGCACCTTTATAACGCAAATAAATCCATAAGCTAATTAAAGAAAAAACCAAGCGCCAAAAAACCAAATCGAGCGCTTGCAAGGAAATGAGTTTGCCCAAAACGGGCGTAAATCCCCATAACAAAATAATGACATGAAGGAGCAAGAATTTGTTAATTTTTAGGTTAGAACCCATGGTTATTTTGGCGCACGTTTTAGGAGGATCATGGCAATAAAAAAGAACAAAACGGGTGGAATCCAAACCGCTATCCAAGGTGTCAAAACACCAGTATTTCCAGCCGTATTAAAGATTTGGATCAGCAATAAATAAGCAAATGTTAATGCAATGCCAATGCCCAAATGAAAGCCAACACCTCCCCTACTTTTTCCGCTCGAAACAGCCACTGCCAAAAGGGTTAAAACAAAAAATGCAATGGGTATAACGGTGCGTTTATAGAGCTCCACTTTAAAAATGCTCACTTTGGCATTTCCCTTTTCGGTTTCTTTTCTAATATAACTGTTTAACTCGGGATTGGTCATAGACGAAACCACTTTGGTTTTCTCGAAAAACTCATCGGGTTTTAGGCTCAAAACCGTATCCATTTTATCGCCTTTGTAGATGCTTTCCCCAACGCCATTAAACACGCGGCGGGTGTATCCCTCTAATGTCCAGCATTGTTTTTGCCTGTTCCAAGAAAGCCTATTGGCATAAATTCTATCCACCAATTTTCCGTTGGCAAAACTCTCTAAATTTACATTAAAACCAGAGCTATCAATATAGTTAAACGACTCCATGTGAATGAGGTTAGAATCGTTAAGCATGTTATAAATATTATTGTTTTGTGTAACCTTATTTTCCCTTATCCAATTCTCTTCAAACTCCAACCTATACCGATCGCAAATAGGCAAAAATTGGGTGTTTAAAATCAAGAAAGTAACAAACAAAATGGTGGCACCAATGAGGTAAGGTTTCAGGAATCTTTTGTAGGTTAGTCCGCTATTTAAGATAGCAATTATCTCTGTATTCTGAGCCAATTTACTGTTAAAAAACAAGGTAGAAAGAAAGATAAATACCGAGCTAAACAAGCCCATGAAATAAGGAATAAACCAAATATAATAATCAAAAATTAGCACAGACAAGGGAGGCTTGCGTTTAATAAAATCGTCCATTTTCTCACTAATATCAATAAAAATGGCAATAAAAGTAAACAGCAAAACAGAATAAAAAAAAGTTTGCAAGTACTTCCCAATGATGTACCTGTCATAAATTCCAATGCCTATTTTATCTAAAAATTTCATGCTTTATTGCTACTCAATTATGGCGCCAATTATAGTTTTTTCATCACTACCGGTAAAATTTCCTTTTTCCAGGCCATAAAATCGCCAGTAAGTATGTGTTCTCTGGCGGTCTGAACCAACCACATATAAAAGCTAAGGTTTTGAATGCTGGCAATGGTGGCACCCAACATTTCATTGCACTTAATCAAATGCTTTACATAGGCCTTAGAATACTCGGGCGTAAATGCATCATCCAATGGCGTATAATCGAACTTCCATTTTTCGTTCTTAATGTTAATGATGCCTTTAGAAGTAAACAAATAACCATGTCGGGCATTCCTCGTTGGCAAAACACAATCGAACATATCGATGCCCAAGGCAATGCATTCTAAGATATTTTCTGGTGTACCTACGCCCATTAAATACCTCGGCTTTTCTGGCGGCAAAATAGAACATACCAAATCGGTCATTTCATACATTTGCTCGGCAGGCTCACCCACACTTAATCCGCCTATGGCATTGCCAGGCATATCTTGATCGGCAATAAACTTAGCCGAATCTGCACGCAAATCTTTAAACACAGAACCTTGCACTATGGGGAAGAAGCTTTGCTCTACGCCATACATTGGCTCGGTTTCATTGAACCTGGTAATACACCGTTGTAACCAACGGTGGGTAAGATTCATGGAGTCTTTGGCGTATTTATAATCGCATGGGTAAGGCGGACATTCATCAAAAGCCATGAAGATATCTGCGCCAATGGTGCGTTGAATATCGGTGGCAATTTCTGGCGAGAAGAATATTTTTGAACCATCTAAATGGGATCGAAACGAAACCCCTTCTTCTTTAATTTTTCTGATATCGCTTAGGCTAAAAACTTGATAGCCGCCACTATCGGTTAGCATGGGTTTATCCCAATTAATATACTGGTGAATGCCCCCTGCGCGGTTAACAACTTCTAGTCCGGGGCGTAAAAAAACATGGTAAGTATTGGCCAAAATAATTTGCGCTTTTACCCTTTCGGCCAGGTCTTTTTGAGGCACAGATTTTACGGTGCCTTGGGTGCCTACTGGCATAAAAATAGGCGTTTGTATTTCACCCCTTCCGGTGCTAATGGTTCCGGCCCTGGCCTTTGATATTGTATCTGTTCTTAATAAGTTAAATTTCATGTTGGTTCAGCCCGAAACTTTATTCAAAATGTAAGGAAATTTGAATCAATTGAGGAGAGAGATTTTGAATGTAGTTGGTGAAAATATAGCCATCTCTAAACATGGCATTTCCAAAAGTATTGTACACTTTAATTTCTGGAGAGAATTTAAAATACTCAAAATACATGTCTAATCCAGCGCCTGCTTCCCAGCCATAGCTCACAGGATTGAGGGAAACCACAGGGTTTTGTATGCCTCTATTTTTGTTGATGGTTGAGGCAAAATCGTAACTTCCACGCAGCCCACCAATCACATAAACGCGGGTATTTTTTCTACGCATAGATTTATATTTTACCAACAAACTGGCATCGCAATAAGCCGATTCAATTTTCACTTCTTTGGAGGAATTGGGAAAGGTATAAATCAAATTTCTTTGTACAAAAGATATCACAGGGGCCATTAACCGCACGTCCCAATAATTGCCCAACCTTAAATTGGTGATTGCGCCCAATCCTATGCCGGGGAAGCTTTTTGAACTCACGTTCATGAGGGTATCGTATGGAAAAGTGGGCTTCATGTCTATAAGCATGCGACCAGAATTGGCGGCCAACGTAAAACCAAAATGGATTGGTTTAAGATCATACTGCTCCAAGTTGGGTTGCGCAAACGCCCCCAAACCCATGCCAATAAAGAGACTAAGGCAAGTTATTTGTCGGCAATATATAAGGAACAAGTGCCAAAAGTTAGAGGTTTTACAATCATGTTTTTGTAGCCAGCATCCTTTAAAAATGCAATAAAATCTGCACCTTCCGGAAAATGCTTCACACTTTCTGGCAAATAGGTATACGCATTTTTGCTGTTGCTTAACAAATTTCCCATTACGGGTAAGATATAGGTGAAATAAAAATTGTAGACTTGTTTGAAAGGAAAGGCCGAAGGCTTAGAAAACTCCAATACCACCAACCTACCACCTGGTTTTAAAACCCTATTCATTTCTGCCAATCCTTTAACCAAATTTTGAAAATTACGCACACCAAAAGCAACGGTTATGGCATCAAAATTATTGTCGGGGAAGGGCAATTGTTCGCTATCGCCCCTAATCATTTCAATTTTTTGGGACCATCCCTTTGCGGCAATTTTTTCTCTGCCGTACACCAACATTTGCTCGGCAATATCAAGGCCTACAATCTTATCTGGATTGAGATTCATGGCTTCGATGGCTAAATCGCCCGTTCCAGTAGCCACATCCAGAATCATTTTGGGCGCTAACGGTTTAAGGTAAGAAATGGCCTTTTTACGCCAACCCCTATCGATGCCCAAAGATAGGAAACGATTGAGGAAATCGTATTTGGGGGCAATGCTGTTAAACATATCCTCAACTTGCTCTTTCTTACTGGTATTGAGGCTAAAATCTGGTTTTACTTCTTTTATCATCCGTTGGCAAAGGTAAGAAAAAAAGGCAAGAAAAGCGGGGCTCTATTTCGGTCTGAACCAAATAATAATTCCAACAATTTTGACATTTATAGTTTGCTCAAAATTTAATATCCTTAAATTTGCAGCGTAAAATGAATAAAAAATCAACATTCTGGGTAGCGGCCTATTATTATTATACCCCTATTTTTGATGCCAATGAATTTGTGGTTCAGCACTTAAGCTACTGCAAACAATTAGGCATTTTGGGTAGAATTTATATTGCTAGAGAGGGCATAAATGGCACTATAAGTGGCACTCCGCAAAGGATTAAAATTTATATGGACGACTTAAAATCTGACCCTCGCTTTGAGGGTATTAGTTTTAAGATTGACGAGTTTGACCACAATGCTTTTAATAGGTTGCATGTGAGATTGAAGAATGAGATTGTTCATTCGGGACTAAAAAACGTTAGTCCGATCCGCAGAACTGGCAAGCATTTGCATGGCAAAGAGTTTCAAGAAATGCAGAAAAGAGATGATGTGGTGGTGGTAGACGTAAGATCGAATTATGAAACACGTTTGGGCAAATTTAAAAACGCACTCACTTTCGACATCGAAACTTTTAGAGAATTCCCTGAAAAGGCAAAGGAGTTAGAACAATACAAAGACAAAAAGGTAATTACCTATTGTACGGGTGGTATAAAATGCGAAAAGGCCTCTGCCTATTTGTTAGAGCAAGGATTTAAAGATGTATATCAATTATACGATGGCATTATTGGTTATGCCAAGGAAACTGGCGGCAAAGACTTTGATGGCGTTTTGTATGTGTTTGACGGCAGGGTAACGGTTCCTATTAATGAGGTTAATCCAACTGTGATTTCAACCTGCAAAAAATGCGAAATACCAGTTGCCAGAAGTTTAAATTGTGCCAATGTTGAATGCAACGAGCAGTTTACCATGTGCCAATCGTGTTCAGACGAAATGGAAGGTTGTTGTTCTGAAGATTGCAGGAAAGCACCTGGGAAGCGCGTTTATAATGGCACCGGATTTTATGCCAAACCAATGTTAGAATAGGATAAGTTTGGTTAAATTAGGTTGAATTAGGGTAGCCTAGATTACTAAGGCATAGATTACTAAGGCATAGACTACGTTTTACCAAAATCTAATTTCCTAAACATTGCTGCCTTAATAATTTCATGTAAGCGAGACCTTTGTTATGGGCAAATTGGACGTTGCGTTCTGGAATATCATCGGTATTGGGATATTTGTCGATGGCCTCCTCTATGCTCGATTCGCGCAACAAATGCAACATAGGATAAATGCTGCGGTTGGTATAATTGGCCGCATCATGTTCATCTGACCCTGCAAAACAATATTCGGGATGGAAACTGGCCAATTGATACACGCCCTCATAACCATTATTAGCCAACAACTTCTCTGCTTCATCAACTAAATCGAGGTAATCGAGGAAATCTAAATATCCATGCGGAATTAACAATAAGGTTGTTTCAATTTCGGGGTGCTCATCTAGCCGAATAAACTCATTTAACAAAATAGCCAAACAATCTTTCATGTGGCCACTTGGAGCCACTTCATAATGAAGGGTATTGTTGCGCACTTCTTTGGCCGCAAATGGACAAAAATTGGCACCAATTACCACATCTGTTACCCATTTCTTGGTATGGCGAATCATTTCTTCGTTGCTTGGCATCATATAAATTTGGGATTACTTTAGCCCCAATAATTGCAAAGTTAACCTAATTAATCCATGAAAACGCCAATTTATACCACCATTATAATCTAGTAAGTTCGCATATTTTTGCATGGCTTTTTCGGTCTGAACCAATTAAAAGTTATTTAGTCGGTTAAATTTATAAAACTGTTATTGCAAGTATAGTTATCATGCCTAAAATGCCGATGAGAAACTAATACCGATAATCAATATGTTTCGGCATTTACCATACTAAAATTAAATTTCCCTTTTGGACTACTTTAAACCCAAATTCAGCATTAAAAAATGCTGAATCGAATAAATGATTGTTTCAATCCCGTATGCACGGTATTGAAACAATCATTAGCTCGGGGTAAACCCAACTAAATCTAATCGTTCGGTTTTTCAAACCTCCTATCGATTAATTTGGGTTAAATAATTAATGGTATAAGTATGTGTAAGTAGCCGTTCAATACATAAAACTGATAACGCCAGAATTGGAATCTTGAATAAATATGCTGTTTATTTATGCTGTTTATTAATATGGCTTGCGTAATTTGCCGACCTAAAGAAAAACGGTGGAAAAAGTTACAAGCATCTATTATTTGAGTCACGGTGAACAAGCAACTGGCGGCTATTTTCATGAAAAATTTCTAGCCGAAGAGTTGGCTCATAACTATCCACAAGCCACCTATAAAGAATTGAGGCAATGGCAATATTTTGAAAATAAAATGGCTCATCTCAAGCTATTTTATTGGGCTTTTAAGCAAGGAACCGCAGATGTAAATATATGTGTGGCCAGGTTGGCATTTCCCGTTTTATTGCGCAATCTATTTAATAAAAAAAAGGTACTGGTGGTTTGGCATTACTTTGATGAGAATGATGGCAAATCTAAATTCTTGAAAAACTGGTATCACCTACTCATTCAATTTTCGCTTTTCTTTTCCAAAGAAAAATTGTCGTTTGTGGCAGTCGCGCCTTTCTGGAAAAAATATTTCACCGAACAATTTCACCTGAAGCAGGTATTTCTTTTCCCCAATTTTTTTGACCCAACAACATACAGTTCCTATAAAAACACTGACAAGAAAAAGCAAGTTCATTTGGGGCAGGTTTCTTTTAAAAACAGCACAGAAATTGTCTTAATAGCAGAGCAACTTAAGTTAAACGGATACCAATGTTACTTGAGCACAAACGATCCAAAAAAACTCCATACCCACGCTGTTTATGAGGTGAAGTATTTCGAAAATTTTGCCAACTATTTAAAAGAAATGGCGGCCTCAGAATATACCCTTGCCATGCCGGCTATTAGAGAAGGTTGGAACAGAGTGGCCCATGAAAGCATGTTGGTTGGCACCCAAGTTATAGGCTTTGCCAAGGGTGGATTAGCCGATTTGTTACAAGGTTCAAACGCGCATATTATTAGGATCAACCAGAATAATGAGGAGCCTATTAAATACGAAATTTCTACCATAACTGGTCAGGAAATACCAATATTACCAACCGTTACGGCCACAGTTGCAATTGTGCTGAACCAAAAGCAAAAGGAAATAAATGAAAGTTTTTTAGCCCAATACACACGCACAAATCTTGAAAATTATTTGCAACCAATTATCCAATGGATTTCGTAGTTAATAACAAACATAATTTATTAGGTTGGCTTTCGTAATTTATTACAAACTCTATTTAGCATGTGCGCTAAGTTATCAACCTTAATTATGCTGAAAGCTTAGTTAATACCAATGCGCAATTTGTAATAGTACAAAAATATTTGAACTAAACATCTGTTATTTAGACACATACCCTTAAAAAATCATGTCTAAATTTTTACATATTATAAATATTAGCATGGTATTCCCTACAAAACCATTTTCTTTGACAACAGATTATTTGCATAAGCATGATTCTTTTTCCCAATTGTAAAATAAATTTAGGGCTACATATTATAAACAGGAGGTTAGATGGCTATCACAACCTCGAGACCTTGTTTTACCCTGTTCCATTATGCGATGCATTGGAAGTAATTGCGCTAAAAAATGAGGTGCTAGATAGCACACAAAATGGCCTGGAAAATAACACACAAAATAGCTCAGAAATAAGCAGGCAAAGCGAGCCAATTTTAGGCGCAAAAATAATCATGGAGGGCATACCTGTTGCAGGCAATCCAGAAAACAATTTGGTCTTTAAAGCCTACGCCTTATTAAAAGAAGACTACTCCCTTGGTGCGGTTGAGTTTTGCTTACTCAAAAACATACCCATGGGAGCCGGATTAGGAGGTGGCTCTAGCGATGGCGCCTTTGCCATTAAATTGCTTAACAAGCTTTTTAAACTCGAAATTTCAATAGAAAAACAAGAAAAATATGCCGCAAAATTAGGCAGCGACTGTTCATTTTTTATACAAAATACGCCATGCATTGGAACAGGTAGAGGCGAAATTCTTGAACCCATTTCATTAAGTCTAAAAGGCCTTTGGATGGTCTTGGTAAAACCCAATATTCACATTGGAACAGCCGAGGCATTTGCCCAAATAAAACCACGCAATACTTGGGACCTTCAGCAAAATTTCTCTTTAAAAGATTTGCCAAATATACCCATAGAAAACTGGAAAAATATCTTGGTAAACGACTTTGAAGCCAGCATTTTTCCAAACCACCTCATACTTTCTCAAATAAAAGAATCCTTGTATCAAAAAGGCGCCATTTACGCAGCCATGAGCGGCAGCGGCTCTACCATATTTGGTTTATTTAAGGTTCAAGCTAATTTAAAAAACACTTTTCCAAACTTGTTTTATTTTGAGAGCAAATTAGACTAGGAAACGTTGGTTAAAAAGGATAATCTATAAATAAAGCCTATTCGTCTTAGGTAAAAAAAACTGCGAACTC
>Ga0163151_10007306_pt1 | contig 12969 bp, 8 predicted proteins | sample OliLakLV19MP5IB2_FD_145596 | JGI IMG/M metagenome (GOLD analysis project Ga0163151, IMG submission 145596) | Freshwater microbial mat bacterial communities from Lake Vanda, McMurdo Dry Valleys, Antarctica - Oligotrophic Lake LV.19.MP5.IB-2 | ecosystem: Environmental > Aquatic > Freshwater > Lake...
CATTCAAACAAACCAACAAGGTCTCGTTGTATATTAGTCTCTTGAAGAGGCAGTTCATGCTTCATGAACTGCTTTAATTAATTAGAGGAAACTTCCCCAGAGGTGCCAATTAAATCCGTCTTTTTTTGACCGACAGAAAAAGTCGCACCCGATGCTGGGCTGCCAGAGAGATGGTGGTTTTCATGTTTTCATGTGACACAACTTGTGTCACAACACTGCATCCTATATTTTAAGCCGAGCACTCCTAAAACAAGGTAAGGCGACGATCATTCACCGATGCGGAAATTGCCAACATTTTCCTGATTTCTGCCGATCACTTCTGGAGCAATCCCAGCTTCCCCAATTTCATCAGATTCCGGTCCAGGTCGGCATGAATTTTGTCCGGTTGCAATTCCACATCATCGGTCGAGGGATTAGAATTCTTAAACCGCAAGAAATTGATCACTTCTTCCACAAGCATTTTCCGGTCACGGGTTCCATCCAGAAGAGGGATGAGGAATGAAGCAACTTCATCGTCCGCCTGAACCGGAACGTGATAAGTCGAAGTCATTGATTCGCTGTTCGCGGCCTGCCAGCGGACCAGCGGAAAGGCTTTCGGATTTTCCCCGGGCATGACGGCGTGAACATTCGGTTCCGTGCGAAAATCAATCAGGCCGATTTGATACAGGGTCACCAAAAAGCCAGCCAACTCTTCGTTCGAAAATTTCTCAACGCCGCTCCCTAACTCCCTCACTTTTTCCAATGTTTCATCGCAAAGAGTTGAAAAGTCCACCGACAGCGGTTTTTGCTCCTCCAGGATCCGGAGAGCAGCAATTCCCAAGGCGAAATCTGTTTCAATTCTGGCTCCTTTGGAGTTCTCAAAAACCATCATGTCCTCTCCGTTCAGTTTCTTGAAGTATGATTTTGTACTGGCTTCAACGGAAACCAAAAACGATTGAACAACCTCCTGGGCCAATTGAGCATTCAGTCGCACTTCATGGTGGCAGAGGAGAGTCTGTCTGAACCGGCGGCATTTTAAAAAATCGAGGTATTGCTCCCGGGATATCCGGTCTTCCCCCAGACCGCTTAGGACCGCCTGCGTCGCAGGGCTGAACGCGTGCCCGGACATTTCATGAAAATCGGCTTCCGCCAGGTATTGCAAACCGTGAGCGGCGGACGCGGAGGCAAACTGGTGAAAATAGAATGGGTCATTCACTTCCGACAGGTCGTCGTGGAAAAGCTGGCTGGCATCATACTTTTCCACACGCTCAAGTTCCTGGAGCAGAAACTGACGGTATTCCCCCGGCTTGTCCTTGGATTGTGAGAGGAATTGAAGAAACGCCTTGGCCTGCAAAACGCGATCCTCAGGCTCCGAAACTTCGCGGATGTGAAAAAGCATCATCTCCCGCAACATGCGTCTTTGATGGCAGCCGGGAAAAGCGTTGTAGCTGATGAATGCGATGCCGTGCGGATTCAAGCTTCGGCGGCATGTTGCAAGCACGGATCGACGGACGTTTTCTGGAACCCAGGAATAGAGCCCGTGCGCGATGATGTAATCGAATCGTCCAAACATGTCGCCAGCCTGGCAGATATCTGCGGCATGCAGCTGGATGTTGTTGAGGCCAAGATCCGCGATCATTTTCTGCCCGCGCGAAACCGGACGCTCGGCGAGGTCCACCCCCACAAATTCGCTCCCGAGCATATAAGCGGCCATGGGAACAAGGTTGCTGCCATCGCCGCAGCCCAGTTCCAGCACACGGCATTGGGAAATCCTGGCCGGAGACATGCCCATCAAACGGCCGATCACCGCCAGTCTCTCGGGATGAGTCTGGGGATGGGTGTAGCTGGAATACAAAATCCGGTCGTAAAGATTCATTTCGGAATGGTGAAATCGCAGGAAATGACAGGAATGGCCGAACGCCGTCAGGCCCAACTGTTCCGGCCGCTGGCAATATCTTTTCCCAGGTCAAGATAGGGTTGATGCACTTTGGCGGAATCCGCCAGTTGTTTGGCGGTCATACCGGGCGCGGGTGTTGGTGTGGCGGGAATGGCCGGCAATTTTGGCACGGCTGGTTTGTTGATGGATGGCACTTCGGGCATCGCAGGCAAATTCGGGCTTGGAACTTTCGGAATCTTCGCGTTGTTCTCCATCGCCGCAGCTAGCAGAACGGAGCCGGAGGCAGCCTGGGGCGTGAGAGAAGCCGGGTTGACCCCCGGAACAACGGGAGCGGCGGGAACCCCGGGAGTTGTCGTGGAAAATGCGGCCGCCTGCGCGGCCCAGCCTCCCGGGGAATTAAAATCGGTTTTGGCCGCAGCGGACGCGGCTTGGGCGCGTGTTGCCGGGGTTGGATTTTTCACCCAGGACTCGGCGGCCCCCAACGCGGCTTTGTCGGACGGTGGAAGTTTTCCGGCCACACGTTGCGAACTCTGGCAGGCATACCAGACCGATTCCCTTTCCGGCATTCCGTGCGCCATGGTTTTCACCGCGTCTTCAGACAGGTTGTTTTTTTCCAACACGTCAAGGTATTGGGCGGGAGTATGATCAGGTTTGAGCAAAGCCTGCGCCTCTGGTTGAGGCTTGAACCCCTGCACCACCTGTGAAGCTTTCGGTGCCTTGATTTTCGGATATGGATTGGGATTGATCACCATAAAAATTAGAAAAATTGGGCGGTCTCTTTAACCATCTGAATCATCGAGAAAATCGAGGCCAGCAGTTTTTTTCCGGGTCCACTTGTCAAACTGGACTTCGTTCATCACTCCCAGAAAATACTGCAGAGCCCGCGCCGCACGGGTGAAAATGATGTCTGTTGGGGCGTTTTTTCCAATCAACTCGTCCGGCGCATTATCGAGTACTTTGATGAACTCGGGCCGCACCGGTTCAGGTCCGATTTCCATGGCTTCGAATCGCAGCAGACGCGCTCCCCAAACTTGGAGATAAGGGTCGCTGATATCTGCACTGCCCAGATAAAGTTTTACCAGCAAATGTCTTCTCTCGGGCGAAGGTGTCACCGAAAGTTTGGTTTTGAAATCGATGAGCCGCTGAATCCTCGGTATCTCACTCCGCTTGAGCGCGGCCATTCGATCAAATGCCATCATCGCTTTCTCACTCTTGCGCTGGTCTGGTGCCAGCCGGGCGATTTCAGCTTCGACTCGCGCTTGGAAGGGTTGGACCGTGTCGGCGGGAGCGAGGATCAACAGGGTGTCCAGCATCAAGGAAGGAGTTGATAATGATTCCGCGTGAGGCAGCAGATTTCGGTTGAAATGGGTGGCAGCCTCTTCCGCGCGGGATGGTCCACCGATGTCACCCATGATCTGGCAAATGGCGATGTGTTTGCGAAAACTTTCCTGGTCCACCACGCGATCTGCCAGCATGCCTCGAAAATGATCCACGGCATCCACCGATTCGTAAAAGCGCATGACTTCGAGAGCTTTGAAAAATTCCTCTGCCTCCGTGTCTCGTTTGAACTTTTCCTTTAGAAAGTTTGAAACAACACGAGGGTCAATGCCGCGAGGAACGCGGCTGGGACCGTAATGGCCTCCGAAGATAAACTTCTCAAGGGCCTCGCGTCCTTCCTTCTCGCTGAGACGTATTGTGGTGATTCGAAATAAATTCATGAGTTACCACCCTTCAAAAACCGGTGCGCCCCGCACCCTGAGCCGTTCCACCGCTGAAATTGCCTGGCTGGTCGTAGCTGGTCCGGCGTTTGGACGAAACATGGCATAACTGACATGAACCGGATGATCGCAAATGCGTTTTGTCGCCGTAACAGAATTGACCTGGGAGGTTCCGGTCCCGGACATCAACTCGGTGCTCCCTCCAGTACCCAATGTATGAAATGCGTCTATAAACACATGGCCTGATTCATGGGGATAGGTGAACGGCAGATTGTCGGAACCATCCATCACGGCCCCTGAGTCCGAAGTCGCGGCCATGATCGCGGCCCAGCGCAAAGGAGCGGGTGGCTGTAAATGAGCCGGCAGATCGCTGGCCACTATAAATGCGCGGCCACGCAAGCCGAGGCTATTGAATCGTCCGACCACGTAACAATCCATCCGGTCATCAGCTCCCGGGGCGGCCCGGATCACTCTCCTAAAATCGATCGTTGCCGGAATCAGCGCCGCATCAGGATGGACATCTTGAACGCTGTTTATATCCGTCCGCGCCACAGCCACCGTCAATCGCGTGTCAGTAGTAATATCGCCCCGGATCATCAGTCGCCGCCCATCAGCCCGGGTGATGATGATGTCCGCAGAACCATTCACCGCAGTAAAAATGGGCGCATTGGTAAAAACCTGACCGGCAAATCCCGCAGGCAAAGCGGCGACCACCGCATTCGCGGCCTGTGTGGGAGTCATCCCCGGTGTGAGATCCACAAATACATTGATCGCGGGTCCGGCTGGTGCTCCTCCTGCATCTGGCGAAAGATCCAGGTCAAAGAGAATGACCGATGCGGCACCGGTGTCGTCGAGACCGGAAGCCGGATTGCCATGCTCTTGGCTGATGACCAGCATGTTCGCCGGCGGTGGGTCCACCATTTCAATGGTAGGTGCGACCAGCTTGGGTGCCAGTTCGGCCTGGGCGTAGGCACGGCGATACCACTTGAAGGTTCGCATGCGTAACTGTTGTTCGTTGATTCCTCCCACTCCGGCACCTCCCGGGAATGCGTTACGAAAAAGGTGAAAGGCCACTTTGATCCGTTGTTTGTTTGGCCCGATCGGCAGCTCTGTCACCACCTGGCATCGGTTTGGAACAGCGGCTTGACAGCCCTGGATCACATACGTTGCCCGCACCAACTGATCCAAAATTTCAACCTGGTCCTCCACTCCGTTGTTTCCATTTGCCATGTCGGAAACAAAAAGGCCCTGGGCCGATCCATCCGTGCGAACAGGATTCCCCGACAGCACGGTCATATCTGCTTCGTCCGTCACCAAGCGCATGTAGCGGCTTCGATAACCGCGGTAAGTGGTGCTGGTGCCAGCGCGTTGAGCTTTTACCCGGATCTTTCTAAGATCGGTGTTTACAGTAAAAGGCTCATGACCGGTGACGATTCCCGTCGGTCCATAGAGCGGCTTTAACGCTTCAAGATCAAACATGAGATCTGCTCCAGCGTTGGGATCGACCACTTCCACTTTAAAACTGTCCGGATCTGCGTGGCCCAAAGCGTTAAATCCAAACGTTGTTGGAAAAGCGCCCTGTCCATTGGCTCCGCCTTTGTTGGAAATGTAATTGCTGATATTGAGAAAAGGAGTGGTTTCATCATCCCGATATGGGCGGTCCGACGATCCGTGGACGAATCTGATGAGCGGCGCGGGAACTCCATGCCGAACGAACTGATGCAACTGCTCCGCTGGACGATCCAACTCCTCCACTACAATATCAGGAATGGTTACGATATCGCCGGCCTGGAGCGGACGGTTGAGAAACGCCGAGTTGTCTCCAAGCGCGCGCAGAGGATCACAATTCAAAAACCCACCTTGAATCGCCAATCCACAAAGCGTGTCTCCAGCGGCAGCAATGACAGTTGTTGGCATTTTGAATAATCCTCCTGATTACCTAGGCTTCCACGAACGTTCGTCCAGTCTTGGAAACGTGACCTTGCATGAACCCGGATCGAGGCCGTCCACACGGGCAAATCCCTGGGCGTCGAGGGTTCCTTCGACGACTGAACCATCGGGAAGTGTGATCCGGTAAAGTTCGCCCGGAACCGGTTCACCCTCCTCATCGACCAGTTTGATTTCGATCCAGCTGACCTTTTTTTCCTTTTCCTCCTGGGTCAACGGTTTCGCCCCCTGAGTCTCAACGGAACCATATTTTCCACTCTTGGTTTTCCTCTGCTCTGCCTTCACTTTTTCCACCTCGCCGGGATCGGCGACATCCGCAGCTTCGGCGACTTTTGGCGTCATCGGCGCAATCACCGTGCAAGCTTTTCCATCCTTCGCGCTCGGCATAAAACCTCCGCTAATTAATTTTCACCATGGCACCCGAAATGGTCATGATCCCCGAGGCTTTGGTGGTGGTCATCGCACCGGAGAGTTCGGCGGTGGCCGAAGACTCCAGCTTGAGTCCCACAGTCGCCTGCACTTTGGCCTCCATCTGAGCTTTCAAGCTTAGGTTCATGCTCGAATTTATTGTTGTGTCACCCGTGGATTCGGATTGAATGCTGGCGGAGGGCTCCTCTGCGCCAATCTTGATGCCGTCGGAGGCGATGGCGATATAGTTGTTCCCCACCTTGATCGTCAGATTGGTCAGCGCCTCAAGCACAATATTCTGCGCCTTGATAAACAGATCCTTCTCCACCACCTCGGAATGGTTTGCGGCGAACTCCTCCGCCACATCCCCGGTCACCTTGAAAGAATGGGTTTCAGCCACCTCAATGTTTTCCTTCCCGGCCACCGTGATATGCCGGTCTTTTCCGATCTTTTCCACGTGATCTTTTCCAACCTCCTCATGCCGGTCTCCCTCCACCTTTTCGAACTGGGATTTCTGGATGATCAGATGCCGGCTGCCTCCGTTCCATTCGTAGGTATTCTGTCGCACCCTCATATCCAGGTTCTTTTCGCCGTGAATAAAAATATGTTCCTCCCCCTTTTTGTCCTCGAACCGAATTTCATTAAAACCCTGGCCGCCGGGGCTGCTGCTCGATTTCAAGGTGGAGATCGTCTTGTGATCCGGCAGCTTGTAGGGAGGGCGGTGGATGTCATTGTAAACCCGTCCGCAGACGATCGGCTGATCCGGATCTCCCTCCAGAAAATCCACAATCACCTCGTGCCCGATCCGGGGGGTGTAAATTGAGCCCCATTTTTTTCCCGCCCAAACCTGCGCCACACGGATCCAACAGGAGGAGTTTTCGTCCCCTTTAGACTCCCGGTCCCAATGGAAACGGACCTTAACCCGGCCATATTCGTCCACATAAATCTCTTCTCCTGCGGGGCCCACCACCTGCGCCGTCTGCGGCCCCTGGACAACCGACTTCTGCGTGGTTCGTCTGGGTCGGAATGTCTGTGACGTCGGTATAGCCGTGAATTCGCAGAGAAAAAACTCGCCCATGGCGGCGTCGCCGGAACCAAACTCCCCGGCATCAACATGAAGGCTCACGCCTGTAATCAAATATTCCTGGTTCTGATCGTCGCGCGGATGATCGATCAACTTGAAGGTGGATCCGCTTGCCATCCCTCTGGCCAGGGCTTTTCCTTTGATCAACACATGGGAGGATTGAAGTTCATCCAGCCTGACCTGGGCCAGGCGGTCCCCGTCATCCTTTGTCAGATGATTGCCGGGGTAATCGTAGGCTTCGAACCGGGCCGCGCCGTGCTGTCTGTCCACACTGGAGGCTGAACGCAGATCGGCCTTCGGCTTCTTGAAATCGTAATTGTTGATCGCGTAATTGGTGGGCTGCACCCCTTTTTCCATCATCCAGTCGTTGATGACCTCGCCGGTGGAGCTTTTTTCCAGCTCCCGAAAACGGATTTCTTCATAACCGGCACCGGCCTTGTGCGCGCTCGCCGCGTCAGCCAGGACAAGCATATGAGAGCCGTTCTCATGTTGGAAAAAATAATAGATGCCTTCCTCCTCCATCAGCCGACTGACGAAGTTGAAATCGGTTTCGCGATACTGGACGCAATATTCCCGCTTTGGATAGGCCGCATTAAGCTTCACCTTGTAATCGGAAAAACCGTGGGCTCGAAAAACCTCCACGACGATGTCTGGAACCGATTGTTCCTGAAAAATCCGGCTGTCCGTGTTCTGGGTCAAAAACCATAACCACGGAACGATGACGGCCTGGTAAACCGCCAGAGCCCCGCTGTTCGGCACCTGGACAAAGCGGGAAACATATCCGTTAAAATATCGTGTGACATCGTTCTGCATCTCCAGGCGTATGGTCACATTGTGTCCAACGACCTTGTCGAAATCGATCGAGGCGTTTTCACTCCGCAATTCGGCGTCCAGGGCGAAAAGCTGGCTCATGTGCTCTTGAACGGTGATCCGCCGGACGGCCAGGACATCCGCTCCCAAAGGAGTGTTGATCGCCAGTGAACGGGATTCCTGATTTAATGACATGGCTCCTTTTCCGGTTGTATTCCAATCCCTCCCGGCTCAGGGAGGAGGAACTGCCCCCTCCGTCCCGGGCGACCGGGATTACTCAAAGTTGAAGGAAAAATTATTCTCACTGGTCCCTACATGCACCCGCTTGACTTCAGCTCCGCCTGCCAGCCGGTTGAGAAATTCTCTTCCAATCTCGGGCAGCAGAGTGTTGGTGATCATCGCGTCCACCATTCGGGCCCCACGCTCCAGTTCGGTGCAGCGTTGACCGATCAGTTCCGGTACCGAATTGTCGAAGGTGAACGGAATTTTGTGATTTTCGCGCACCCGTTTTTCCACCCGGGAAAGTTGGAGCCGGATGATTGTTTTCAGCATTTCCTGGCTGATCGGGAAATAGGGCACGACCATGAGGCGGTTGAGCAGTGCGTCTGGAAACACCTTCGTGAGTGGCAGCCGCATGGCTTTCTCCAAACCTTCGGCGTTGGGCATCAGCTCGGGATCTTTGCAGAGGTTGATGATCACATCCTGGGCTGCGTTGCTGGTGAGCAGGATGATCGTGTTTTTAAAATCAATGAACCTGCCTTCGGAATCTTCCATGAACCCCTTGTCGAAAACTTGAAAGAAGATCTCATGCACGTCGGAATGTGCTTTCTCCACTTCATCGAGCAAAACCACGCTGTAAGGTTTTCGCCGGACTGCTTCGGTCAGGATGCCGCCTTCTCCGTAACCGACATATCCGGGAGGTGAACCTTTCAAGGTCGAAACGGTGTGGGATTCCTGAAACTCGCTCATGTTGATGGTGATGAGGTTGTGTTCACCGCCATACAGGGCTTCGGCCAGCGCCAGTGCGCTTTCGGTTTTCCCGGTGCCGCTCGGTCCCACAAGCATGAAAACTCCAATCGGCCGGTTCGGGTTGTCCAGTCGGGCCCGGCTGGTCTGAACACGCCGTGTGATCATCTCCAGCGCGTGCCGCTGGCCGATGACTCTTTTTTCCAAGGTATCAGCAAGGGTCAACACCTGCTGAATCTCGTTCTTCACCATCCGGCCTACCGGAATTCCGGTCCAGTCAGACACCACGCTGGCTATGGCCTGGGCGTCAACGCTGGGAAAGATGAGAGGATTCTCACCCTGGAAAACCACCAGTTTAGCCTGCAATTCTTTCAACTCAGTCAAAAGAGCATCCCGTTCCGCGGCCGACAATTCCTGAACCGGCGCCGCAGCTTTTGGCGCCTCTTTACCTGCGGTCGCAGGTGTCGGCTGGGGGGCTGCCGACTCCTTGCCTTCGCCCTGGTTTTTTAATGCTTCGTCGGGGGCCACACCGGCGGCTCGTAATTTTCCGCGCAAATCCAGAATCCTCGAAACGATCTCTTTTTCTTCCGCCCAGCGTTTCTCCAGATCCTGCAAAAGTTTCTTTTCCTCAACCAGTTTTTGTTCGATTTCAACCAGACGTTGATCATGGGCCAGACCCACGGATGTTTCCCGCTTGAGGATCTCCTGCTCCGTGGAGAGGGCCTGTATCCGGCGGCGTGAATCGTCCACCTCGGCCGGAACTGCATGCTGGCTGACCGCAACCCGCGCGGCGGAAGTATCGATGAGACTCACGGCTTTGTCCGGCAGTTGCCGGGCCGGAATGTAGCGGTGCGACAGACGCACCGCGGCCTCGATGGCTTCATCAAGGATCTGCACCTTGTGATGTTTTTCAAAAGGGGTCACCACGCCGCGCATCATCAAGATGCATTTTTTTTCGTCCGGTTCTTCAACTTTGACCGTTTGAAACCGACGGGTCAGCGCGGGATCTTTTTCGATGTATTTTTTATATTCATCCCAAGTGGTGGCGGCCACGGTGCGGAGGGTTCCGCGTGCCAGGGCGGGTTTTAAAAGATTCGCCGCATCCCCGGTTCCAGCCGCCCCCCCGGCGCCGATCAAAGTATGCACTTCATCGATGAACAGGATGATCGGTTTTGGGGAACTTTGAACCTCGTCGATCACTGCCCGGAGACGTTGTTCAAACTCTCCTTTCATGCTGGCCCCCGCCTGCAAAAGACCGATGTCGAGCGAATGAACCTCCACTTCACGCAGCGCTGGCGGCACGTCTCCCGCCACGATGCGGTGGGCAAATCCTTCGACCACTGCCGTTTTTCCCACGCCGGCCTCGCCGGTGAGGATCGGATTGTTCTGCCTCCGTCGCATCAGGATGTCCACACATTGCCTTATCTCCTCGTCTCGTCCCACGATGGGGTCGATCTCCCCTTTGCGCACCCGTTCGGTCAGATTGGTGGTGAACCGTTTCAGGGCCTCCTGCTTTCCCATCTCAGCCGGAGGCAGCGCGCCGCTTGATTCGCCGGGAGCGGTGCCCGTGCTCAACCCGGAACCGTCGCTCGAACGCATGTTTTCCTCGGGGGATCCTGCGACGATTTTATTAAACTCGTCGGTCAGTTGTTCCCCTTTGATTTTCGAAAACTCCTTGGAAAGGTTCTGAAACAGATTTCGCAACCCCTCGGTTTTGATGAATGCAATGATCAGATGCCCCGTGCGAATCTGGCCTTCTCCATATAAGAGGGTGGCGTAAAGGTAAGCCTGTTGCAGGGCGGTTTCTATGTGCGGCGAAAAATCGCTGATCGAGGTCGCGCCGCGGGGAAGTTTGTCCAAGGCGCCCACCAAGTCGGTGGCCAGACGGGAAACGTCGAGCCCGAAATGACGGATGATCTTTGCCACATCCGAGTCGGTCTGCTGAACCAACTGATGGAGCCAGTGGACGGTTTCGACGTAGGGGTTGCCACGCATTTTGCAGAATATCGTGGCGGCTTCGATTGATTTGTAACCGAGTGGATTGAGTTTTCCAAAAAGTGTGGTGCGTTTGATTTCTGCCATAAGATCGCTTGGTAAGTTTAAGTGTTAGTTTTGGTTGCTGCTGAACAAAGTTTATTCGAGAACATTGGAATACCTCAGGCTGAACCAAGCAAAAGTTTTAAAAGACAAAATTCGCAATCAATTCAACGCCAATCCATTCCGACATTCTTTTTTGGAGCAGAAAGCAATCGCTTGAGTTTTTCCCATGCATCCGGAATGAGCTCCTTTGGGGACAACCTCAGTCCATTTCTGTATAACTTTACATAACGGTCATTTGTGGATACGAGAAAGTCCACTGAATTCGTTCCTCTGCCAAATTCCACCCTATGTGTGAAATGAGATGCGAAAGGATTCGATTCAAATTCATACGTTTCCGGCGTCAAAAAGAACGCGGAAAACATTTCGGCTTCAGATTTCGGCAGCCTCCTTCCTCGACCCAGCTTCGGGTAGGTGGCGACGTCTTCATAAAAGAGCTCTGGATTATCAACGGATAAACGATACAGCGTCGCTTTGGTCGGCTGTTTGACAACCTCCAGAAGACTCGTGCCTCCTAAAAAGCGTTTTAGCCTGTCCTCAGGCTTCTCAAAAGCCGGGGGTTTCCAAACTAAGATGTCGTTTGAACCAGAATTGCTTGTGTCACTCTTGACATCGAAAGGTTCAGATTGGGGAGCGACTGCGGTAAGTGACTTGGTATTGGCTCCATGTTCAAGCGGGATTCTTCTCCCACCCGGAGCATTTCCAAAAATCTCAGCCGCAGAAGGGCCGGATTTCGGTCCCGAATTATTGATTGCTTCAGCGTTGGGTATAATCATCTGGGCCCGGCTCCAAAACGAAGTGTCTCTAATGCTCAGGAAAATCAGTTCTTTGGTTGTTCCCGACATAGTCACAGTCAGATTGGGTTCAAATGGTGAATTTGTCTTCAAAGAACTCCAAGTGACCCTGAACTGAGCTTTCGGCACAGCAGTTGGCGATTGTCTATATTCAATATATTCAATGACCTTAACACCATGTTCCAGGCTCTTGTTGAGATGATCAGTGTCGATTGAGAGACTGGACAACAACTCAGTCGCCAGAACAAAAGCCTGGTTAGTATCCATGACAGTAGGCCTGCTGAATTGCGAGCGCAGCGTTCATAATCCTAAATTTTCCAAGATTAAAAGCAGATTGATACTCCAAACTGAGCATCGGATTGCCATAAAATCCAGATGCAAAGCCGGTAAGTGTTGAAATTCTTTCTCCAACTGCATCGTCATCGACGGCAGTAAGAATGGTCGAATCGGGTGTTAATGTTGATGAGTTAATATTTCCATTCAAAGCCAAGGATGCATTTCTTCCGTACTTTATTACCGATCCACCCTGAAACGTTACCGCTCCATTAACTCGAAAATACGATGGGATAAAATATGTTTTCCCTTTTTCGAATGTAAAAGAAGAAACCGTTCCACTCTTAATCTTGTAATCAAGGATAAATCCTCCTCTTGCACACCACCCAGCCGCATTGATGTAAGGAATAGATTCGATTAAAATCTGTCGGTTTGACCGCTCAATCCATTGTTTTCTCACAACGGTCTCTTCGGACATTCCATTAATTGCGTAGGCCTTGCCGACCCCAAATTCTAATCCAGTGAATCCGATAGCAAGTGACTCATGGATGGCAGCACTGCGGAACTGGTCTCTCAGATGGCTTGAGGGGACGCTAGATTCGACAAACTCAGTGTGAACTTCAACCCGGGTAGTGTCTGGATTGAACCCTTTTGGAAGCGCAGGCATGCTTCGCACAACAATGTCTTGTGCAAAACTTCCTTTTCCATAAACATAAACTAGGTCCGCGTCCATCTTACCCTGAAATGCATTCGAAAACACCAAGGTGTTCAGATCAACTTTTGTTAATTCGACCTTTTTGATTTGGCCGATTCGCCAAGTCCGATTAGCAGCCGAATCCGTGAAGTATAGTCCTGTTACCGAGCCATTCAAAGTCGCGCCTTCCAAGGTCCGGATTTCAACAGCCTTCGATGCCGAACAATCTTCGCTCACAAAAACCTTACTGAGGGGATGGTTGGATAGGATACATATAGCGACGAGCGCCACGGGTGTAGCCG
>Ga0163151_10007307_pt1 | contig 12966 bp, 9 predicted proteins | sample OliLakLV19MP5IB2_FD_145596 | JGI IMG/M metagenome (GOLD analysis project Ga0163151, IMG submission 145596) | Freshwater microbial mat bacterial communities from Lake Vanda, McMurdo Dry Valleys, Antarctica - Oligotrophic Lake LV.19.MP5.IB-2 | ecosystem: Environmental > Aquatic > Freshwater > Lake...
TCTTCGGATGTCGATTGGAGCGTTCAGCCCCCTCACCCTATCCCTCTCCCCCGAAGACGGGGGAGAGGGGACCGAACCGAAGAGCAACGCCAAAAAAACGGGCCCCGGTGTGAAACCGGGGCCGCGGGGGAGAGCGCACGATCATTCGACAGACGGGACGGAACGCCGCTTACGGCCGGACCGTGTCGGCGACGGAGATCGCCGAAGGCGCGGTGGACGGCTGCGAGGGACTCGGGGTCCGGGCGACCCACTGATTCACACGGGCGGCGGTGGGGGGCGTGAACGACGGCTTCGCGGCCGTGAACCGCGTCGCGGTATTGGCGGCTTCGCGGCGCGGGAACCGCAACGGTTGCGGCTCGCCGAGCGAGACGAAATCGGCCTCGAACGGACGGACGGCCTCGAGCTCCAACGCGGCGGTGTTCCGCGGGCGGATCGGCTCGAACGAATCGGTCGCCGGCAACGAGGTTCGCAGCAGATCGGTCCGCGGCTGCGGTTGAACTTCCAGTGACGACCGCGTGTTCGGATTGATCCGCGTGGGATCGGCCTGATCCAGCTTGTCCCCTTCGGCTGTGCGCCGCGGCGTGGGACTGCGGACACTGTTGATTGGATCGGCTTGCGGACGGATGGCCGTCGCGGTGCCGACCGAGCCGATCGGGGCATACGTGATCTGCGTGCCGACGGCCATCGTCTTGACGACGGTGATGGGCTTCATCACGGTGACTTCAGCGTCTTCCCAGCGGGGGACGCTGACGGCGACCTGCCGGGTGGTCTGGTACGGCTCCATCTTGGTGATGTTGTACGCCACCTGCCGCGATCCCTGAATCGCCACCTGCCGCGTGACGGGAACCGCCTGGGCGATGGTCTGTGGCACGTATTCGCGGGTGGTGCGATAGGCCGGCTGCATCGCCGACGTCAGCTCGTACCGGGTGCGGTTCATCCAGCCCGTGAATCCGGTGCGGCCGTCGTAGGCACAGGGGGCCATCTTCTGATTGCACTCGTACTTGGTCCGCCAGTAGCCGACGTTTCGCATGCAGGTCTGGCATTCCGTCACGTTCTGATAGCTGACGGTGGGCACCTCGACGACTTTCGTCTCGGTGATCGGCCGGTATTCGGTGACCGCCTGGCTGACCAGTTGGGTCTCGAACACCTGCCGCTTCACGGTCTGCTTGACCGGCTGGAACTCGGTCACGGGCACCTGCCGGTAGACGGTCTGCATCACCGGTTGGACCGGCGGGGCGCAGACGGTCTGGATCACCGGCTGGCAGACCGCACAGGCGGTGACCATCGGGGCCGAGACCATCGCGACCGGGGTTGCGGCACAACCGCAGCCGGCGCCCGAGTTGAAGAACTGTGCCGAGGCGGAACCGGCACTCATCGCGGCCAGCCCGGCGATGCAGGCAATGGCGGCATTCAGGAAACGAAGCATGGGCCTCTTCCTACGGGGGGAGACGTGGGTCGTTCGTTGAACACGGAGACGGGAGCATGGAGACGGGACTGCTGCTTCGACCGATGAAAGGCCCCCGGCGTCAGCGAGCGGGCGGGTTTGTAGTGAAAGAGCGATTTGGGGTCAAGACCACGGCAGGAATTGCCGACATGCGGCGGTTTCACGCAGGAACGGCCTCACTTGGGCATCGGCAAATTCGGCGCATTCGCGCGGTTGTCTGCCGTCTGAGCGGGCTTTTTCCCGACTTGTCGCTGGACGTGGAACTAGGTTGTCAGCAGGACCGATGCTCGATGGCAGCGAGGCCGTCGCCGGTTCTTTCCTCCACCGTCCGGCCCCTCGGATGCCGATCATGGCGACTCAGTTCTTTCTCGACGCGCCGCACAACCTCGACGACCTCGTCACCCGCGTGATCGACCGGCACCGCGGCTGGTGGGGCCGGCACGTCGCCGCCCGGCTGTCCGACACCGGCGACCTGCACCTCTTCGGTCGCGTCACCACGTACTACCAGAAGCAACTCGCCCAGGAGGCCTTCCGCCACCTGCACGGCATCGGCCGCATCCAGAACGAACTGCACGTCATTGGCTCGCTGCGGTGACCAGGAAGCCCAGGGATCGCCATCCCTGGGCGTCTTCACACCCGGCGTTCGAACACCAGCGGGTGATCCGACTGCGGGTCCGCGACCCTGAGCGCGATCTTGCCGTCGAGGACTTCCGTCAGCAGGTCGCCGCAGACTTCCGCCCGCCAGCCCTGAGTCAGCCGGGGCGGTTCCCCTTCCTGGTCGCCGTACACGTGCCAGCGGACGAGGTGTCGCAGGTCGGCGACTTTGCCGACGAGGCCCATCGCCACGTTCAGTTCCGCACACCGGTTGGCGAGCGCTAAACCCAGCAGTTGTCCGACCACCTGCTCGTCGTGCGATTTGTCATCGTCGTCGGACTTCGGCAAATGCGGCCACGTCGACGACTCGCTCGCCATCGCTTCCGTGATCGCCGCCAGCATCTGCGGGGCCGCCTTGCGGTATTCCGGGCGGTTGAGATCGCGGCAGGCGAGCAGATCGTGCTCGGTCGTCGGTTTGCGGCGGGCCAGCTCGATCACCAGATCGTCGCGCAGAATCTTGCGGGCGGGGCGGTTCTTCGCCTCCGCCTCGTCTTCCCGCCAGCGATGAATCGCCCGGACCACCGCCAAATCGCGCGCCGGCAAGCGTTGCAAGCCCGGCAACCGCATCCACGAATCCGGACCCCGTTCCGCAGTGACTTCGCGGATCATCCGCTCGAATTCGCTTTCGACCCAGTGCATCCGCTTGAGCGATTGCAGCGACTTCCGTTGCCGGTCGTAGATTTCCAGCACGTGCCGAACGTCGTCCAGCGCATACGCGATCTGCCCGTCGGTGAGCGGCCGCCTGCGCCAATCGGTCCGCGTCTCCCGGCCGTGAGCCGTGCGGTTGAGCACCCGCTTGACGAGGGCGTCGTAACCGAGCGGGAAGCTGCGGCTCCGTAAGCCCTCGGCGACCTGCACGTCCCACAACTGCCCCGGCGGCCGGTCGGCGAATGTCAGGCAGTAGCGGACCTCTTCGCGACCGCCGTGAACGACGATCGTGGTTTGATCGTCCGCCATCAGCTCCCACCAGGCGGACAGATCCTCGACGGTGAACGGATCGACCAGCACGCACCGTTCGCGCGTGGCCAGTTGCACCAGACAGAGCTCGGGGCGGTGCGTGTATTCGGAGATGAACTCGGTGTCGAACGCCACGATGCCGGCGGTGCGGATGTGGTCGCAGAGCTCGTCGAACTCCGACTGCGCGGTAATCAGCGATGCGGTCATGGTCCCCGGCGGCATCCGAATCCGCGGTGCGCCATCGCGGAAAACAAAGGAAGCGGCCGACCGGAACGGAGTCCACTTCCCTCCCGCCACCGGCCGCAATTCGTCGCGACGCGAATCCTCGCACGGACTGCACGGCCAGACAAGCGTTCCGTGCGATTTTCCCCGCAATCGGTTAGCCGCGACCCGGAGGCTTTGCGCAGGGGAGCGATGTTTGGAGCGCGCATCGCGTGTCATGCGCTCCACGCAGCGCTCCCCTGCGCAGAGCCTCCGGGTCGCGGCTAACGGGTCACGTCGTGTAGTCCGCGTTCAGCTCGACGTATTCCTTCGTCAGATCGCTCGTCCAGAACCGGACCGCGGCTTCGCCGTGCGTGAGTTTCAATTCAATCGTCACGTCGCGGTTCTCGCGCAGGCTTTTGGACACCGCCGCGGCGTCGAACTCCAGGGGCGTGCCCGCGGTGTACAGCGGGAAACCGTTCATCACCAGCGAGATGTCCGTCTCCGCGAGCGGCACCCCCGCGTAACCGGCGGCGGAGACAATCCGGCCCCAGTTCGGATCGGCCCCGCAGATCGCCGTCTTCACCAGCGCGCTGTTTGCCACCGCCGTCGCGATGCGGTCCGCCTCCTCGCGCGTCCGGCAGCCGGTCACGTCCAGTTGCACGAAGTGATGCGCCCCCTCGGCATCGCGGATGATCTGCATCGACAGATCCTGCGCGACCTCGTTCAGCGCGGCCTGGAACGCGATCCACTCATCGGCCTCGTAGGGACCGACGCCCGATGCGCCGTTGGCCAGGAGGATCACCGAGTCGCTGGTGCTCTCGTGACCATCCACGCTGATGCAGTTGAACGAATCGGTGACGGCGGCCGTCAGGCTGGCAGCACACTTTTCGGGAAGCAACTCGGCATCGGTCATGAGGACGCACAGCATCGTCGCCATGTTCGGGGCAATCATCGCCGCCCCCTTGCAGACGCCGGTGATCCGGGCCGATTTCCCCTTCAGCGACACCACCCGCGTCGCCAGCTTGGGGACGGTGTCGGTGGTCATCATCGCCGTCGCGGCTTGATCCGGTCCAGCGGCAGAAACCGTCCGATGACCCCCGTCGACGCCACCAGCACGTCGGTCGGGTCGCAACCGATCTGTTGCGCGACCGCGACGGCCATCGTCAATGCGTCGGCCAGCCCCTGCTCGCCGGTGCAGGCGTTGGCGTTGCCGGAGTTGATGACGACAGCGCGGGCCGTCGCCCGCGGCAACCGCTCGCGCGAGACTTTCACCGGCGCGCCGCAAACCAGGTTCGTCGTGAACACCCCCGCCGCGGAACACGGACGGTCGGAGACGAACAGCGCGATGTCCTTCTTCGGCGACGACGGGTCTTTTACCCCGCAACTCACCCCGGCGGCGGAGAATCCCAACGGCAACGGCACGGTTTCGGACATCGACGTGCTATCCCTTCGAAGAAATCGAACCACAACCCCACGCTAAGCCGCCGCGGCCGCGAAGTAAAGAGCGTACCGCCGCTGCGAGGTTCGCGCCACCAGGACAATGGTGCGTCGTCACACCCACGGCGGCAACAACGGCAAGCGGGCGTCGAACTCCGCCGTCAACGACTGTTCGTACGCCCCCGCGTAGTTCCCCGCGAAGAAACGATCTGCGGCGTCATCAAAGAAGCGTCGCCAACTGGCCTCTTCCGCGCCGGGGTTGATCGGGAAGAACCGGCAGCCGTTCGCTTCCGCTGCCGTTCGGTCGCCGGGGGCGTCGCCGATCATCAAGATGTGGCCCGGCGTCCAACCCTTCTGGAGGCACGTCGCGAGGATCTCCTTCTTGGAACCGACCTCCTGCCCGCAGATCACTCGCACATATTGCGACAGGCCGTGTTCCTCCCACTCCTTTTGCAACGCCGCGATCGGAGTCGCCGAACAGACGATGACGTCCGCTGCCGACACAATCTTCTGCAATGACTGGCGGACATACGGGAACGGAGGCACGCCGTGGACCATGTCGGCGATGCGGGCGTCGACGTCCTGCGACCACGCCGCCGCGGTCTGCAGATCGGGGTCGCCGGTCCGGGCGGCTTCCGGGGCGATGGTCTTCGTCCCCAGCTTCGTCTCGCGGGCCAGCCAGTCGCGCAGCCCCGGCAACAGCGGCACCGTGACGCCGCGGGCCAGCACTTCGGGGCGGTCGCGGAGCAGGTCGAGCGCCTTCAGATACGCCGGGAAGCGGTTGACGCCGCGGTCTTTGGAGTACAGGTTGACGAACTCGCCGCACTCCCGGGCGTACTTCGACACGGCTTGCAAGCCGAAGCGGTGGATGTACGCGGGGATGAAGCACTCCTTGTGCTTGATCTCCATCGAATCGAAGGCGCAGCCATCGGAGTCGATGGCGATGAGATGCCGGCGCGTGGGGGTGAGAGCATTGAGTGTCGTGGCGGTTGTCATGCCGAATTGTCTAACGCAGACGCCCAGGGATCGCAATCCCTGGGCTTCCCGCCGCAACTCGGCATTGCAACAACTGCGGTTTCCCCACAGAATCGGATTGGCACGATCTGTGCGTCTGGTCCGCCGGGGACCATTTCTGGCTCTGAGCGGAGCCGCATGATGCGGGCGAATCGTCGAATCGCCGCCGGGTGCGCGATCTTGGTCGCGAGTCTGCTTGGTTTTAGCGCGATCGCCGCCGGGCAGGTCAAAGTCGAAGTCACAATTCCCGCCACGCCCCCTGCGAAAGTCGAGATTCCCCAGTATCTTCGGCAGAAACCGCCGAAGGCGACGCTGAGGGCGGAAGGCTCCGCGGGGTCGTTGCGGTTGCGGACGGACCGGCAGGCCACCGAACGGTTGGCCGCCGCCCGCACGCAGTTTCAGCAGGGGCATCTTGCCGAGGCGCTGCGGCTGCTCGGTCAGTTGCCGGCCGAGAGTTTTGTCGTGGTCGGCGACCAGATCGTCGCCGGGCCGTGGGCGGCGGAGCAACTGCGGCGCGAGTTGAAGCCGGCGCAGCGTGCGATCTACGAGGCGACGGCCGGTCCCGCTGCTCTACCCGCGTGGCAGCGATTTCTGATGACGCAAGCGGGGGACGAGCTGCTCGCCTTCTGCCGCGACTACGGCGACACGCAGGCGGGGCTGCTCGCCTGGCAAACGCTCGCCGGTCGGCATCGCGACCAGGGCCAATGGTCGCTCGCCGCCGCCGCGTGGCAGCACGTCTTGCGACATCCGCTGGCGAACGGGCCGCAACGGGCTATCGCAGTCCTCGGACAGATGGAAGCCGCCGGGCGATCCGGTCACGAGGCCGACGCACGGACACTGCTGAACACGCATCGCGAACTCTTGCAGACGACGTCCGTCCCGATCGCGGGGTCGGAGGTCATCGGGGCCGTCTTCGCTGCGCAGTTCCTGCCGGATGCGGCTCGCGACGGCGAATCGGCTCTCATCGCCCAACAACCCGCGTTGACGCCGCGGTGGACTGTGCCGTTGCGTCCGCCGCGCGATCTGGGGCCGCATCTGGATCAATGGTTCGGCGAGCTGCGCGATCATGGGGTCTGGCTGTTGCCGGCGGCGATGCCGGTGGTCACGGACCACGTCGTGTTGATCCGGTCGCATCAGTTGCTGCTGGCGTTGAATCGCGCGAATGGCGAACAGGTCTGGCAAGTACCGTTCGATGACTGGCCGTGGATCGAAAAGAATCCGGGCATTCTCGACAACGCGGGCTATCGGACGACGCTGCTCGAGCAGATGGGCCGGCGGCTGCTGGCCGATACGGTCATGAACCGCCCGACGACCGACCGCGAGCGGGTCTACGTCGTGCAGGAATCTGGGTTGTCTCAAGGAAGTCCGGCGAACTTCGGCGCGCCGGCGTCTCGCAGCAGCGACGGACCGGCGAACTCGGGCGAACGGTTCAATCACCTGGCGGCCTTTCGGCTCGACACCGGCGAACTCGCGTGGAAGATCGGCGGCGCGTCCGCAGGACCGGCGTATCCGCTGGGTGGCGAGTTCTTCTGCGGACCGCCCACCGTCGTCGACAACGTGCTGTTCGTCCCCGGCCAACAGCAGACCGAATTGCAATTGCTGGCCGTCGATGCCCGCCGCGGCGAGTTGTTGTGGAAGACGACGCTCGGCGATTTGCCGCGGCCGTTGGCGTCCGATCCGGCCCGGCAGCGGATTGCGTGCCCCGTCGTCTGGCAGAACGGCGTGCTGCTCTGCCCGACCGCGGCGGGGGTGCTGATCGCCGTCGATCCGCTCACGCACGCGCCCCGGTGGGCGTACCGCTACGGCGTCACGCTGCGCGAATCAGCGTATCGGCAACGGAATGAGAACACCGCCTTCCTCCCCGACCTGTGGTGGGACGCCTGGCGCGAAGTGACGTTGAAATACGTCGGCGACGTCGCCGTGCTGGTGTCGCCCGAATCCGATCGGCTGCACGCCCTGAATCTGGACACGGGCCAGGTCCGCTGGACGATGCCGCGGGAAGACGGCCTGTTGCTGCTCGAAGTCGCGGGGGACACGGTCCTCGTCGCCGAGCCGACGGCGATCCGCGCCCACGATCTGGCCACGGGCCGCGTGCTGTGGCGGACCCCCATCGGCGAAATCGCCGGCCGCGCCGTCGTGACGGAGTCGCACGTCGTCGTCCCCACTGGCAACGGCAGCCTGCAACGCTTGCGGCTAAGCGACGGCGTCAAAGAACCGGGCGTGGGAACGGCTGACAGTTCTGTCGGCAATCTGGTTCAACATCAAGGGGAGTGGTACTCGGTCTCGACCGCCGCCGTCGCCGCCTGGACCGATCTCGTGATCGCCCGTCCCGTGGCTGAAGCTGCCCTGCGCGATGAACCCCGGCATGGAGAGACCATCCTGTCCGCCGCACGGCTGGCGCTCGAAGCGGGCGAGGCGTCGGTGGCTTGGGAACGACTGAAGTCCGATCATTCCGCCGCGGCCCGCGCATTGAAGAAGCTCGCGGTCCAGGAAATCTTGCTGCGCGAACCGGCGCGGTGGACCGAGTTCCGCGACATCGGCGAGATCGGTTCGTTCTCGGCCGTGGAACGCGTGGACTTGGCGCTGCAATTGAGCGCGGCCGCCGCGCACGCCGGTGACGTCGCTGCCGCCGCCGATCTGCTGTTGGAGGCGTTGTCGGACGCGCCGATCAACGGCGAAGTGCTGTTCGCCAATCCGCGCCGCCGCGTGCGCCCCGACCTCGCCTTGTCCGGAGCGCTCGTCGCGCTGCTCCGCCAGGCGGACGAGCCACAGCGTCGCACCGTCGAAGAACAACTGGCCGCGGCGTGGAACCGGGCCGCGACCGGGACCGATCCCTTCGCCACGCAGCGGTTGTCCGAACGGTGGTCGGGACTGGAGTTCGCGCGCCGGCAACTGAGCACGTCGGGCGAGCCGGCGTTCCTCGGCTTGCCGCTACTCGCCGTCGAGCTGCGGTTGCTGGAGGCGTCGGGGTCAACCGATCCGGCCGTGCAGACGGCGGCGCTCAACGAGCTGCTGCGGCAACTGTCGCAGAACGGCTTCCATCACGAGGCCGACGACTATCGCCGGGCGATGTTGCGTGGCGATTACGGTTCGCACGCCGTCGCTGAAGTGTCGCTGCTCCGCTCGCCGACGACGCCCTGGGAGGCCCCGTGGCCGACCGTCCCCCCGCAGCCGGACTCGCAGCGCGAACGCAACGAAGACGTCTACCAGTTCCCGGTGCCGCTGGATCTCGACACGTCGCCGTTGTTCGACCGGATGGACGTGCTGATGGAGCGGCAGGGGCGCAGCGTGCGCTTTAGCGGCGGAGGCGTCTCGGGCGTGTGGACCGTCGCGTTGCCGGCGTCGAATTCGAGTTACCGATATCTGCAACATCACACGCTGGGCTGGGGCCGCGGCGGCCTGCTGATCCTGCGCGTCGGCTTCGAGCTGTTCGCGCTTGCGCCATTCAACGATCGGGGCGAACCGCAGGCCAAGGTCCTCTGGACCGCGAACACCGCCGGCGATCCGCCACCGCCTCCCGATTCCTTGCGGCTGGATGTCGTCCCGGCGGTGACGGGCATTCGCGAAGATGAGTATCGGGTCATTGACCGCTACAGCCGCACGGTCGGACAGGTCGGGCCGGTGCGGGCGAACTTTCTGTGCTACGCCGAGAAGTCGAAGCTGGTCTGCATCGAAACGCTGACCGGCCGCAAACGCTGGGAGCGCTACGATCTGCCCGCGGGCTTCCTGCTCGGCGGCGATGACGACGCGATTTTCGTCTGGCAGCCGCAAACCGGTGAACTAGTCTGGCTGCAGGCGAGCGACGGCCGCACGATCTCCAAACAGACCTGGAACGCCTCGCCCGATGACGTGGTCCTGCAATCGGGCCGCTGGTTCTGGCATCGCGACGGGACGAAGCTCGTGTGCGAGGACCGATTGGCCGGCACCACGTTGTGGACGCGCGATCTCGCGGCGAATGAGACGGCGTTCGCGATGTCGGGCCGCACGCTTGGCGTGGTTCGTGCCGGCGGGATGTTGACGTTGCTGTCCGCTCTGACGGGGCAACCGCAGAGCGAGCCGATTGCGTTGAACGGGCCGGCGGAGATCGACCGCGTGGTGGTGTCGCGCGACGACGAGCGCTGGTACGTCGCCCTTTCCGAACGGGTGCCGCAACAGGCCGGCTTGCAGCAGGCGCAGTTGCGCAGCGGGTTCCGGTCGCCGTTCATCATCGGCCCGCTCGCCGCGATCGACCGCGATCAGCCGCGACTGTTGTGGCAGACGCACCTCGACCGCGAGCCGTGGTCGGCGGACCAGCCCCGTGCGGCTCCGCTCTTGATGCAGGTGTTCAAGCTCCCGTCGCCCGACCTGCAATCGGGCCGGCAATCCGACGGCGTCGTGCAACTGCGCGACAAGCGCGACGGCGGCATCGTGTTCCGCAAGCAGCACGCGGAGCTGGTCGGCTACGCGACGCTTGCCGCCGATCCCGACCGGGCGGTGGTCGATCTGCAGCTCGAACGTGAAACGGTGCGGCTGCGCTATCGCCCCTTGCCGCCACCGCCGGCGTTGCCCGATCGGTAACAACTCGTTCCCAGGCTCCCGCCTGGGAACGACCGCTTCGACGCTCTGTGTCGAGGGAAGGCCCAAGCCGCGAGGCAGAGCCTCGCCAGCGTTCGTTCCCAGGCAGAGCCTGGGAACGAGTTGTCACCACGGGGGGCCGCAGAGGTCGATGGTGCCCGTGGTTGGCGCGGTGGCTTGCACGTCGCGAACCATCGCGCGACCAAATGTGAATTCTGCGACTTCGCCATGCTGTCGGACCAACAATCGGCCCGTGAACTCGCGCCAGCCGAGGCGGGCGTAGTACGGCATCAGCTTGGGATCGCAGACGAGCAGCGCGAACTCGACGCCGGGCTGTTCCCGAAAGAATTCGCCGGCGCGTTGCAGCCCGAGTGCGGCATAACCATGACGACGGGCCGCCGGATGCGTTTTGACGCCCCCCACGCCACCGATTTCGATCGGCCGGCCGTCGTGAGTGGCTTGCCGGGTCAGCGCACCGAGATAACTGACCAAGGCCCCGTCCGCATCCCAGATGCGAACGCACCAGTCCGTCGCCGACCATTCGATCTGGTAACCGGGCCAGTCCGCCCACTCGGCGGGAGGATACACCGCGGTGGCGAGCGCCTGACGTTCCGCCAGGTCCGTCTGAGACAGTTCGGACACCCGGCAGAGTTTCACGAGCGGGTCCATGCGAACCAGCTTTCCAGCCATCGCGGTCACGCGGCCTTGCTGAGTTCGCGCATGGGCGTCGCCGGGCGGCCCAGGCACTTCGTCATCCAGGGCATGACGGCGTTCCAGGCTTCGTCGGGGCAGTTCTGCAGCAGGCGGTGCGAGGCCGCAATGGTGGCGGTGGCAATGTCGGGACGGAGCTTCAGAATCAGCTTGCGGCAGCGCTGCGGGACGACCAGATCCCATTTCGCGCCGAGGTACATCATCGGCACGGTGACGCGCTGCAGCTCCTCGGTCACGTCGACGGTCATGGTCGCTTTGATGCGGGCGGACAGCACGTTGAAGCAGACATCGGGTTCGGTCTCGCGGACCTGATCGTGCAGATCCCGCGTGCAGAAGCCGAGCAACCGGGAGGCGGCCGCTTCGACGCGCATCATCCAGGCGACCCGGCCGGGGGAGAACAGCGAATGCCACCACCGCAGATACCAGACCGTGGGGCTGTTGGCGAAGGTGGCGCACAGAATCACGCCGCACAGGCCGGGCAGGTTGCGCGTCGCGGCCTGGACCACCAGCGGGCCGGAGAACGATTCGCCGAGCAGAATGTACGGCCGGTCGGTCGGCAGGGCGTCGAGCACCATCGGCAGCAACTCGGCGTAGCCCAGGTGCGGATCGCGGGGGTAACTGACGATCTGCGTGTCCCAGCCGCGGGGACAGCGTTCGACGAACGGGCCGAACATCCGCCCGGTGCCATCAAGGCCGGGCAAAAGTACGATGGTCGGGCCGGAGGTCATAGCGGTGGCGTGTCCCAGCCATGTGGGGGTGGGGGGCGGTTCGGGAACGTGGGATAGCTGATTCGGTCATTCTCTGTCAAGGCGACCGTGCCGCCGAGCGTGCGATTGTAGAAGTGGGACAGGATTCTGCGGGGGAAAAGCGGGTGCGGAGGCCCTTGGAGATCCCCCCAGCGACCGCGTTCGCCACGATTCCCGCTCGACCCCGTGCCATGCCTCGCGATATACTGCATAATATGGAGGAAATCGACAATGAGCCGCACAATGGCCTCGCCCGTCACCGTGGAAGTTGCCGTGGTCGTCACTGCGGTCGTCCAGCCCGAACCCGATGTCGGCGGTTATTCCGCTTCGATTCCAGCCCTCCCCGGCTGTCACACACAGGGGGACACCCTCGACGAGGTTCGGGCCAATCTTCGCGATGCCGCTGAAGGATGGCTCGCGGTTGCACACGACGACGCGCTCGCCCGTGACGCCGCGGAACTCCCGTGAAGATCGTTTCCGGCAAGCGAATGTGCCGCGTGCTTGAACAGCACGGCTGGACGCTGGCACGCATCAATGGCAGCCATCACGTTTACCGCCACCTCGCCACCGGACGGCGGGTGGTCGTGCCAGTTCATGCCAACGACGATCTTAAGCCCGGCACTCAGCGCGGAATCATGCGCGACGCCGGGCTGACGGATGGCGACCTATGACCGGACCGTGAGCTCGCGCCGGTGAATGCATGGATCGCACCGGTTCCATCGGTCGTGACGAACTCTGTGCAGTCTGCCGCTGTCATCCTGCCGGCCCGAATCACAAACGTGTCCTCGACAACCTCTTGTTTCCGGGTCTCCGGCGGCCGTAGAATTGGGGAGGCAACGACTCTGTGCTAAGTTCCGTCCGAAGCATGGGTTGCTGATCCTGTCAACCGTGCCGGACGCAGCGTGCGGGATTCGCCCGCAACGCCGGGCCGGTGCAGTCGGCCCGATGTTCGCTACTTGTCGTTGCCGATGACGAACCAGAGGCGTCTCTCCGTACCCGTCGAGGTAGGTGCCGATTTATGGCCGCAAAGAAATATCTCAGCCTCGAAGAGGCCGCACAGTTCCTGGGCGTCCGCAGCGACGAGGTGATCCGGTTGCGGGAACGGGGCGAACTCCGCGGGTTCGCCGACCGGGGCACCTGGAAATTCAAGTCCGACGACGTGGAAGAGGCCAAGCGCCGCCGGCAGCCCGATTCCAGTCCCGACGTGCCGCTGATGAGCGACGATTCGGCGCTCGACGTCGACGT
>Ga0163151_10007308_pt1 | contig 12965 bp, 17 predicted proteins | sample OliLakLV19MP5IB2_FD_145596 | JGI IMG/M metagenome (GOLD analysis project Ga0163151, IMG submission 145596) | Freshwater microbial mat bacterial communities from Lake Vanda, McMurdo Dry Valleys, Antarctica - Oligotrophic Lake LV.19.MP5.IB-2 | ecosystem: Environmental > Aquatic > Freshwater >...
AGGTCCCCAATAAAAACTGTGGAGGTGGGGGGAATCGAACCCTAAATTCGCCATTGAGGAAACCCAATAAAATCAGCGAACGAGTGGTTTTATCGTCGATATCCGAGTAAACTTCTTTGAGCGTCAGTGAGATCCGTTAAGCAGCTCTCTCCATCCTTCCCACGCTCCTGCCACGCTCCGTTGTGCTCAACCCTGCTGCGGCATCAAAGCCAACATCTCTGTATGTCGCTCGCTAAGCCCCTCTGGATTCGCAATTTGGGACGTTCCCTCATGGTTGTAATGGGCGGGACGAAGGAACGGATCGCGACGGGTAAACGCCTGACACGAAGTGACTCATCCAAAATCCCTCACTGAAAAGGGGGGAACCGCGCGCCCTCGAACTTTTCAAGCCAATACCGAAACTTGTTTTCAGTATGCCCACGTGAACGGCAAAATGCCGCCACCGAACCACCCGTCTTTCGATAGAGCTCTTGCTCCACCCGCCAAAACGTTTCTCTCTCTGTACGAACTATGCAATCCATGGAACCTCCGTTTGAGGCCCAGTATCGCAAATGACTTTTTTGGATTCTAGGTGGGGTTTGTGAAGCGCTCACGTTCCTGAGCGAAGGCACTAGCGTTCATGTCCGGTCCTTTTGTTCGATAATCCATACCGTACTATTCATAATGACTTCTCTTTGAAGCCATACGGGCAGTGCCTGCATCCATTTTCACAGCAATAGCCGCGACGGAGATGGTAGCTCCGTGTGAAAACCATAAGTCCATTTTCATCGAGGTAATAATCGGAGGGATTTTCGGTAGGTGTTTTTTGATGAGTTGAGTCTAACTTTTTCTGAGGCTTCCCTGAACCCCTCCTTCGTTGCTTCACGACCTAATCCCAAAGCCTTGTGCTGAAATAATTCTTTCATTAAAACAGACATAAGCATCAGACCAGTTTGTCGATATCCTTCGGAACGAAACCCTGGCTATCGAGTAATTTAAGCTCATCGATTGTCTTTGCCGCAGGCAAAGCATCCTTCTTCTGATTGATAACCGGACCTTTCTTTGCGCCCTCATGATTTATCTCCAAGTAGTGCTGGAAATTCGAAGGTAGGTTTTCCTCAGCATAGATCGCCTCCACGGGGCATGCAGGCACACAGGCATCACAATTCACACACGTGTCCGGGTTGATATAAAGCATTCGTGGGCCTTCATGAAAGGCATCCACGGGACAGACGGAGACACAGTCGGTATATTTACAGTCAACGCAGTGCTGAGTAACATAATAACTCATCGAACTTCTCCTCCGTCTGTGGGGGTCTTCATCTCGGGGGCTGTATCGCCTCCCCGTCCATTTCTGAGGTTAGTCGCAGCTCCGCTCAACTCAACGGGAGTCTGTTCCCTCTCGGCGAAGCCTCTTGAGATAAATGCCCTTTGTTGTTCCTGAGTTTGATCGCCTCCTCCGGTACGAGCGAGAAGAACGAAGAAGAGGATCAATAAGACAATCCAGCAATAGGCATTGTAATGCCATCGAGGACGCAGAAGCTCAGTCAGACGTTGAAATACTTGCCTCATTCCTAACCCAGAGCCTTTTTGACCATGGGCTCAAGCTCCCCTTTCGTATAAAGATCTTTTACGATGTCGCATCCACCTATAAATTCCCCTTTGATGAAAACTTGGGGCACAGTCGGCCATTTCGTGAATTCTTTGACGCCTTCCCGGATTGCAGGATCAGAAAGTACATCCACGGTCTCAAAGGGGACATTCAGTTTTTGGAAAATCTGAATTACCGCGTTTGAAAATCCACACTGCGGCTCTTCCCTAGTTCCCTTGATGTATAGGACAATTGGATGACTCTCGACCGTCTCTTTTATTTGTGTATTCGTATCTTCCATTTTATAGCTCTCCTTCTGTTTGAATCCCCATTTTTTAAGAAAACTCAATTTGAATATCATCTCCTTGCACCCTTACCTTATAAGAAGTGAGATCTCTTGTAGCAGGTGGCGAAAGCACCTTTCCGGACGTGATATCAAAGGTGGCCCGATGCAAAGGACAAATGACCACATTTCCATTCCTTGTACCCTCTGAAATTGACCCACCTCGATGACTACATTGCCCATCAATGGCAAAATAGTTTCCATCAACATTAAAGACGGCAACTTGTTTGCCCTTTACCTCGACCGTTTTGGCACCGCCCTCTGGAATCTCATTTCGTTTGAGAGCCGATATGTATTCGCCCATTGATTACCTCCGTGAAAACGCGAAATCCTACTCAAATAACAGCCCCAGTTGAAGTTTCGTTGCATCGCTCATCATATTCTTATCCCAAACAGGCTCTAGAACGACTTGCACGTCGACTTCACTGACTCCGAGAATTTGCTTTAACTTTGACTCGATATCACCTTTTAGAACATCTCCCATTCCACATCCAGGCGCCGTGAGGGTAAAACGAATCTCCACCTTATTCGCGTCGTTAGTCACGGGATGAACTTTACAGACGTAAACAAGTCCCAAATCGACGATATTGACCGGAATCTCCGGGTCAAAACAAGTTTTGAGAGCATCCCACGCGAGTTCTTCGACGGACTTTCCTGTAGCATCGGACGGTGCTCCGCTTTCGGGAGCAAGCTTGAGACCTAAAACAACCGCATCTTGGCCAGAGAGACGTACCATGAGGCCGTCATCGGTAATCACCGTAACGGTATCGCCCAGTGATTGGGTTATCTGAACTCCACTTCCTGATGCCAGCTTAACTTTGTCGCCGCTTGGAATCTGGACGGCGTCACAGTCGCGAGAGAGTATGTGGTGCTTATGTTCCATTTGATCCATCATTCGGTCGAAATTGTTGAGTCTCCGTTTTCGAGAGCACTTTTAAGTGTGTGCCACGCCAAGCTCGCACACTTCACCCTGAGCGGAAACTCAGAGACACCACGAAAGGCTTCAAGCTTTCCAAGCGTACTTGAATCGGGGTCTTTTTTTCCGGTGATAATCTTATGAAACCGCTCAAAGAGCGATAAAACCTCTTTATGTGTTTTTCCACCTACGGCTTGTGTCATCAGGGAAGCCGACGCCTTGCAGATCGCGCATCCGTCTCCGTCAAAGGAGACTTTATTTATTTTGTCGGAGTCGACTTCAAGATAAACTGAGATCCGATCCCCACAGAGAGGGTTATATCCGAGGGCAGTCCGGTTGGCCGTCTCTAGTTTATGGAAATTCAGAGGAGATCGACTGTGATCGAGAATGAGCTCCTGATATAGTTCCTTTACATCGTCCATCAATGAAACACCTTTTTGACTCGTTCGAGTGCGCTGACTAAAGCGTCCACCTCTTCCATCGTATTGTAGAAGGAAAAGGAAGCCCGGCAGGTAGCGGGAACCTTGAATCTCGCCATCACAGGCTGTGCACAATGATGGCCCGTGCGAATCGCAATCCCCTCCCTGTCGAGGATAGTACCGATGTCATGTGGGTGAATGTCCCCCAATGTAAAAGACACTACTCCCGCTCTTTCTTTCGCTGTACCAATTTGCCGAAGCAGAGCCACCTCAGAAAGAGAGGAAATGGCATGAAGTAGAAGCTTACTTTCATAGGTAGAAATAGTGGCTTGTCCGACCTTCATTACATAATCAATGGCTGCTCCAAGACCGATGGCACCTGCTATATTTGGAGTTCCAGCTTCAAACTTGTACGGGAGCTTATTGTAGGTCGTCTTCTCAAAAGTGACGGAACTGATCATATCTCCGCCGCCTTGATAGGGCGGCATCTTGTCGAGCAATTCGGTTTTCCCATAGAGGATTCCAATTCCCGTTGGGCCATAAAGCTTGTGGCCAGAAAATGCGTAAAAGTCACAGTCCAGCGCCTGTACGTCTATTTTTTGGTGGGGGACTGCCTGCGCCCCATCGATAAGCACTGGCACTCCTTGCTCGTGTGCCATTTCAATAATTCTCTTCACAGGGTTAATGCTGCCCAAAGCATTTGAGACGTGGGTAATGGCAACGAACTTGGTTCGGGCGTTGAGTAAGCGGCCGAACCCACCGAAGGACAATTCGCCAGTGTCGGTAATGGGAATTACTCTCAGTACAGCTCCGGTTTGTTCGCAGAGCATCTGCCAGGGTACGATATTAGAGTGGTGTTCCATTGCGGAGATGATGATCTCATCTCCTTGGCGAAGCTCAGTCCTTCCGTAACTTTGAGCAACGAGGTTAATAGCCTCGGTTGTGCCTTTAACAAAGATGATCTCTTCTGGGCGATTCGCATTTAAAAACCGCTGAACCTTAAGTCTCGCTTCTTCGTAATCCTGACTCGCCCGCTCACTCAAAAGATGAATGCCTCGGTGAATATTAGAACACTCTTCCGTGTAGTAACGTGAAAGTGCATCGAGGACACTTTGCGGCTTTTGAGTAGTCGCCGCATTGTCGAGATAGACTAAAGGCTTCCCGTGTACCTTAAGACTGAGCGCAGGAAAATCTCGGCGGACCGTCGAGACATCGAAGCCAGGCTTCTGAGAAGGCGTTAATTTGGAAATAGGTTCCATTTCAGTCCACACGATGTCCTCGCCCGCGCCCCAAGAAAGCTGAGAGTTGGCGCTTGATAAAAGAATGTAGCTCTGCTCGAGGCACTTGATCAATCACCTCAGAGGCAAATGCTTCGGTAAGCATAGTTCGCGCACTGTCTTCGGGAATCGCCCGCGACCGCAAATAGAACATAGCCTCCTTGTCGAGGCGCCCTATGGCAGCGCCATGGTTACACTTCACATCATCTGCATAAATCTCCAGATGCGGCTTCGTGTTGATGGTCGCCTGTTCTGAAAGAAGAAGATTCTTGCTACCCTGTACGGCATCTGTCTTTTGCGCGTCCTTCTTTACCTGAATTCTTCCATTAAACACGCCGGTGGCGCTATCTCCCAGGATGCCTTTGTAAAGTTGGCGGCTCGTCCCGAAGGGCTTTTGATGATCGATCAGCGTCTGGTTATCCATATGCTGGTTCCTGCTTGCAACAAAAAGCCCATTCAGTGTGGTATTGCAGTACTCACCTTCAAGCTGGGCAGTAATCTCATTTCTTACCAAACGCCCCCCTAACGAAACGTAGTGTGAAGCGTATGTACTTCGAGCCTTCTGATGGACTTTGACGCTCGCGATATGTAGTGCGTCCTCTCCCTCGATCTGGAGCTTTATGTGTGTCAGTGAGGCGCGTTCGCCCAGGAAGATTTGGGAAACAGAGTTATTCAAGTAACTCCCTTTACCTATGGCACATTCAACGAGTGTCAGATTCGCATCGTCTTCCAAAACAATGAGATTCCGCGGATAGAAGACAACATTCTCTTCATCGGTCGATTGAGAAAAAATAAGGTGTAGCGACTCCTTAACGGTACAACCACGAGAGAGATGGAGAAACATTCCGTCCTGGAAAAAAGCAGTATTAAGAAGGGAAAATCCATTTTGACCCGAACTAGAATCAGCTCCAAGATGGTCTCTAATGAGATCGCTGTTCTCTTCAATAGCGTCAGAAAGGCTTTTCACAGAAATGCCTTGGGGATAAACGCTCGGGATGGAGAGGCTCCTGGAGTAGCGGCCGTTCAAGAACACGATTCTTTGCAGGCCCCCCAGATCCAATCCCATTTTTGTGAGCAAATCCAGAGAACCGCTCGGGACAGCATTGGAAAAGCAAAAGGGCACTGAGAGGATTTCTCGTGTGGGCGTATACTTCCACTCTTCTAGCTGACTTGTGGGAAAGCCAACCGATGAGAAATCAGCGATCGCCTGAGTTCTGTGCTCACTCAGCCAGTTCGTCCCATTCGCAAATAGAATTTTTTCGGCATCTCGAAAACTGTTCAGGTAAAACTCCCGAGATGAAGCGAGGGTTGTCACGGAAGTTGCCCCCTCTCTTGGAGGTTCTTTACTTCGGTGAACCCTTGATACCCCCGAGCTTCGAGCAGTAAAGCCAAAGAGCGGTCCCCCGATTCCACGATACGACCACCGCTTAGGACGTGAACCCGGTCTGGAACTATGTATTCAAGAAGCCTCTGATAATGGGTAATGACGATAAAAGCCCGGTCTTTGCTTCTTAATGCGTTGACACCTTTGGCCACAATCTTTAGCGCATCGATATCTAAGCCCGAATCTGTTTCGTCGAGCACACAGTAGCGTGGCTCTAGCATCGCCATCTGAAATACTTCATTTCGCTTCTTCTCCCCCCCGGAGAAACCTTCGTTCACTGACCGTTTAAGAAAACTCTCATCCATTCCAAGCTCTTTCATCTTTTCTCGCGCAAGGGGTAGAAAGTCTGCCGCATCAAGTTCAACAAGCCCTTTATTTTTGCGGATTGCGTTCACTGCGGCCTTAAGAAAGTAGAGATTTCCCACCCCTGGAATTTCGACGGGGTATTGGAATGCTAAGAAAAGACCGCGACAGGCTCGCTCTTCGGCAGAGAGTGAAAGGATGGATTCGCCGTCTAGGAAAACCTCTCCTTTGGTGACCGAATATCCGTCCTTTCCAGATAACACGTGGGCGAGTGTACTTTTACCCGAGCCGTTCGGTCCCATGATGGCGTGAACTTCGCCCGGCTTAACTTCAAGGCTAAGGCCGCTTAGAATCTTTTTCCCATCCACTTCTACATGTAAATTTCTGATAGAAAGCATGTGTTGTCTCCGTATGCCTAACCGACCGCCCCCTCAAGACTGACCCCGAGAAGCTTTTGTGCCTCTACGGCAAATTCCATTGGAAGGTGTTTAAAAACTTGCTTGCAAAAGCCATTCACAATCATCGTAACGGCATCTTCCGTTGGAATTCCTCGACTCTTGCAATAGAAGAGCTGGTCCTCACTGATCTTCGACGTCGATGCCTCATGCTCGACCTGAGAGGACGAATTATGAACTTCAATATAAGGAAAAGTATGAGCGCCGCATCGGCTGCCCAAAAGAAGTGAGTCGCACTGCGAATAGTTCCTGCTGCCAGTGGCGTTCTTTTGGATCTTTACCAGCCCTCGATAGGTGTTCTGTCCATGACCGGCAGAGATTCCCTTTGAAATAATGGTGCTCTTTGTGTTTTTGCCGAGATGAATCATCTTCGTTCCGGTGTCGGCCTGCTGGTAATTATTTGTGAGTGCGACGGAATAGAACTCGCCCACCGAATTGTCCCCTTGAAGAATTACGCTCGGGTACTTCCACGTGATGGCCGATCCTGTTTCTACTTGTGTCCAAGAGATCCTGGAATTAACCCCCTTGCATTTGCCTCGCTTTGTTACGAAGTTAAAAATTCCACCTTTCCCTTGCTTGTCTCCCGGATACCAATTCTGGACGGTAGAGTACTTAATTTCAGCGTTATCAAGAGCAATGAGTTCAACCACAGCGGCATGGAGCTGGTTTTTGTCCCGCATGGGAGCAGTACATCCCTCAAGGTAACTAACAGAACTCCCCTCCTCAGCAATGATGAGCGTTCGTTCAAACTGGCCAGTATCGGCGGCGTTGATTCGAAAATATGTCGATAGCTCCATCGGGCATTTCACACCTCTTGGGATGTAACAAAATGATCCGTCACTGAAGACTGCGGAATTTAGGGTCGCGAAAAAATTGTCCGTATAGGGCACAATCGTTCCAAGGTATTTCTTGATGAGATCTGGGTGTTCCCTTACGGCCTCGGAAAATGAGCAGAAAATGATTCCAAGTTCACCTAGCTTCGCCTTAAAGGTGGTGGCAACGGAGATACTGTCCACAACGGCGTCTACGGCAATACCGCTAAGCCGTTCTTGCTCTCGGAGAGAAATGCCGAGCTTATCGAACATCGTTCTAAGTTCCGGATCCACTTCATCTAAGCTTTTAGGTTGATCCGTTTTGGATTTGGGTGCCGAGTAATAAATGATGTCCTGATAATCAATGGGTGCGTAGGTAACGTGCTGCCATGTGGGTGCCGTCAAAGTCAGCCAATGTTTGTACGCTTTCAGCCGCCATTGGAGCATGAATTCAGGTTCGTTTTTTTTTCCGGAGATCAGACGAACGGTATCTTCGTTAAGACCCTTTGGAGCAGAATCAGAATCGAGTTCGGTGGAAAAACCATACTTGTACTCCTGATCGATCAATTCAGATGCGTTATGGCTACCCAGTTTCATGACTGTCCTCCCCTGACATTGGAGCGGATCGTTTTTGTTAGGGATGCCTTTACAGAGGTGGCTTTACTAAAAGCTATTACCTCCATACTTTTTTTCACTTCGGACTCTCTGGCCAAAAGCTCATGGAGAGTGACGGCGCCCAATACCTGATCAAAGTAGCCAGCCAAAACCAGCCAAACAGGCCGCACGGAACATTCCGAAAGATGGATGCAATCTGAGAGAAGTCCTTTAAATTGAGTGCAAAAGTCATCAGCACAAACTTCCTTTTTTGCTCCCAAGGCATCGATAATCGCTTTAAGGGTGAGCTGATCGGGTGCTTTACTTAGCAAAAAACCGCCGGTGGTTCCCCTGACTGCCGTTGCAAGTTTGGCCTTGCGAAGTAGGTACATAATTTTACTCACGTAACGAACTGAAATTCCTTCTCGCTTTGCAATCTCGGTTGCCGCTAAGTGCTGTTCCTTGAAGAAATAGACGCGCCCAAGCTGTAAGGCACATCGCAGACCGTATTCTTCTATTGTCGAAATCCGCATATTATTCCGTCCTGTTTAAAAGGTTACCTCTTGGGACCTGATTAAATTCAATACGTGTATGTATCGCATATCGAAACCTTTGTTCATCCGTCCCTTTCTTCAAAAGACTATACAACCCAAGTTCTTTGCTAGGCCCTCGTCTTCCTTTGCAGGAAACAAATCTAAACAACCACAGGGAACTACTTCGTTCCCACTTCAGAGTGCCATCCGCGCTGCCAAGCAGCACAACATTTGAACCCAGCGGCATAAACGTCTCTCATACCTAAGAAGCTTCGGATCTCATTACCCCTATTATCGGCCTGCTTGAGGGTATTAATCAATACGATACAGTAGTGAATACACTGCCTGAATACAATAGTGTTTTACTATGGAACTAAGTAATAGGAAAATCAGCTCTGTGCATCAAACAGAAGGACTCTGGTTCCGCGCCAGAGACCGTCACAAATTAACTTGTAAGTAAGAATATTGTTTTAACTAGGACAGTGAAGACCGATTCGAAAAATGGCAGAAAATCTAGTCTTATGAAGATCATCCTCGCTAGTCCGCGCGGCTTTTGTGCTGGCGTTGTCATGGCCATTGAGGCCCTGGATCGAGCGCTCGATCTCTGCGGTGAGCCACTCTACGTCTACCACGAAATTGTTCACAACCGCCCGGTGGTGGAAAGCTTCCGCCGGCGCGGCGTCGTCTTTGTCGATGATTTGCGCGATGTCCCGGAAGGATCCCACCTTCTCTACAGCGCTCACGGCGTCGCACCGGCGATTCGACAACACTCGAAAGAGCGCGGTCTGCACGCCATCGACGCCACCTGTCCGCTGGTAGTCAAGGTCCACCTCGAGGCGGTTCGTTTCGCGAGGGAGGGTTATCAGATCTTTCTTATTGGCCACGAAGGCCACGACGAAGTGATCGGCACGATGGGGCAAGCGCCCGGCTGCATTCACCTTGTGCAGAACGAGGCCGATGTCGAGCGCTTGAGCCTTCCCGCTGACGCCAAGGTCGCCTACTTAACGCAAACCACTCTGAGCGTCGATGATGCCACCGTGATTATTAACTCTCTTAAGCGGCGCTATCCGCAGATTACAGGACCGTCGCGCAGTGACATTTGCTACGCCACGCAGAATCGGCAGGAGGCGGTCAAGGAACTCTCCCCGGAAGTGGACTTAGTCCTGGTGCTTGGCAGCCGAAACAGTTCCAACAGCCTCCGCCTGGCGGAAATCGCCGAGATTTGCGGGAAGCCAGCCCATCTCATTGACGGCGCTGAAGAAATGGACGATCTCTGGTTCGCCGGCATTGAAACGGTGCTTGTCACCGCCGGTGCTAGTGCTTCGGACCTGGTCGTGCAGGAGTGTGTTCGCCATCTTGAGGCACGCTTCGGTGCCACGGTCGAGACGCGAACCATTCGAAACGAAAATGTCAGTTTTCCATTGCCCAAAGAATTGAGAGAGATGGCATCCGATGCCTCAAATCTGCATGATACAAATCAGCGTTAGCGACTTAAAAGAAGCTATCGATTGGTACTGCCACAAGCTTGGTTTTGAAATGAGTTCCAAGAATAACCACTTTCCCTTCTCGGTGGATCTCGTCCACGAAGGCTGCCGCCTTGTGCTCCATAAGGTCCTTCACCCAGCAAATATTGATTACCCGCGAGTGAGCCAAACCCTTATCTGTATTGCGACGGATGATATTACTTCTACTATGAGTTCACTGCAAAAGAAGGGGGTTGAATTTATCGATAAGGTCTCTCGGCGTTCTCCGGCAGGATTATTTGCTGCATTTAGAGATCCCTTTGGGAACGTGCACGAACTCATCCAACCTCAAAAATAAAAAGAGCTCCACGGATTATCAGTTTTTCAAGTATTTCGAGGCCGTGAACTCCAGCGTCGTCCCAAAAACTTAGATCTTGGTCGCGAAGGACTTCCCGGCCTCGGTCACCGTAGCCGTACCGGTCGATTGATCGAACTCAATTAGCTTCTCATCGACCAGGGATTCCATTAGTTTGGAAAAATTCTGGTGCCCAATGAAGAATTTCGTCTCGCTGAAACTGTGCATTGCTCCCAACGCGGCCTTTCCATCTTGATCGACGAGGAATTTTACCACGCCTTTTCGGGCTCGTTGGAAGAATGCATTTTGTGAGTCCGGGGAATTTGGCTCTGCCATGGCTCAGCTCCTCTTTTCCATTCGCTTCTAGAGAGATGTTTTAAACAACCTAGTAGCGAGTAGTAGATTCAACAACGAAATAAATACTAATAAGTATTGATTTATTATTGGCACAGAACAACAATCAAATTCGATCTTATTAAGAGGAGGACAGGATGTTGGTGAGTAGCCAAAAATTCCCCGAATTTTCATTGCCTAACCAGGATGGCAAGACCAGAACTCTGAAGGACTATGCCGGTAAGTGGCTGGTGCTCTATGTCTACCCCAAGGACGACACCCCGGGCTGCACCGTTCAAGGCAAGTCATTTACCGCTACCAAGGCGGAGTTTGATAGGGCCGAAATTAACGTGGTCGGTTTGAGTGCCGATGATGTCCAGTCCCACAAGAACTTCTGCAATAAGTTCTCTTTCACGATCGACCTGTTGGCCGATCCCAAAGCGCAGTTCCTAACGACAGCTAACGTCGGCCAGAGCGATTGGAAAGGCACCAAGTACTGGGATCGAACGACTTTCGTCATCGATCCCAAGGGCGTTCTGCGTAAGGTGTATCTAAAAGTAAACCCCGAAGGGCACGAAGCCGTTCTGCTGGCGGACATTAAGTCACTCCAGAGTCAGAGTTAGGCGAAAGGAATACCCAATGTCATCGCATCCGACTGATTTCCAAGGGTCCGTCATCGAAGCTCTGCGCGAAAACATCGAGAAGCAAATTCCCAACTCCCACGCAAAAGTAAATGGCGAGGGTGGGCACTTCGAAATCGAGGTGACGTCGCCTGCATTTGCCGGCAAAAGCATGCTCGAGAGTCAGCGCATGGTATACAGCGCAATCGCGGACCTGATGAAGGGTGACAAGGCACCGGTGCATGCCGTTGATAGTCTGAAGACTTTGACGCCTGCAATTTCGTGAGCCTGAGGGCTTCCACGCCTCGCGTGAACCGGCCGTGATTATCACGTGCCACAGAAAGTTTGATATACACGATCACTCGGGGCTGGCGGCTGGGTATAATGGCTGAAGGCTTCCTGTTCCTCATACGGATCGCTGAGAACGACGAGAAGTTCTTCAAACAGTGATAAATTCCCCTCCTCCACTGCCGCATTGATCGCCTGTTCCACGCGGTGATTGCGCGGGATATAGGCAGGATTGACCCTGCGCATTTCAGAAGCGCGCACGTGCGGTGTTTGTTGCTCAGAGCGAAGCCGTACCTGCCAACGTACCAGCCAGTCATCCCAGTCTTTGGTTTGGGGAAGGAGGATTCGCCATGCCTGATGATGCTCAGGCTGCTCTACCGCATTACACAGCGCACGGAACGTATTGGTGTAATCAACAGCATTTTTCTGCATCACTTCGAGCAAGGACTGCACCAGAGCAAGGTCACATGCCTCCACAGTCAACAGCCCCAGCTTGCGGCGCATTCCCGACAGCCAGTAGCACTCAAAGGTTTCATGAAACTTGTTGATTATTTTTTCCGCGATGGCGATGGCTTGCTGTCGATCACTGTGCAGCAGGGGCAACAATGTTTCTGCAAACCGCGCCAGGTTCCACTGCACAATGCGTGGCTGGTTGCCATATGCATAGCGGCCATGTTGGTCGATGGAGCTGAACACCGTAGCGGGGTCATACGCATCCATGAACGCGCACGGACCGTAGTCGATGGTTTCACCGGAGATGGTCATATTGTCGGTGTTCATCACCCCGTGGATGAAGCCGACATGCATCCAGCGAGCAATAAGTGAAGCCTGAGCCTGTAGCACCGCTTCTATCAGAGCAGAATATGGGTTAGGTTCCGCCTTAAGTTCCGGGTAATGGCGATCCATAGCGTAATCAGCCAGTATTTTTACCGCCTCCGTATCTTCGCGCGCGGCAAAATATTCAAAGGTGCCGATGCGGATATGGCTCGAAGCCACCCTCGTTAGCACTGCCCCTGGCAGAGCCGTTTCACGCAACACCGGCTCGCCAGTGGTGACAAATGCCAATGCGCGCGTAGTAGGGATGCCAAGTGCGTGCATCGCCTCACTGACGATATATTCCCGAATGACGGGACCAACTGCCGCGCGACCATCACCACCGCGCGAAAATGGTGTTTGGCCGGAGCCTTTGAGTTGAATATCCTGCCGCTTGCCATCGCGGCCAATCACTTCGCCCAACAAAATCGCCCGCCCGTCGCCCAGCTGCGATACGAAATGACCAAACTGATGACCAGCATAGGCC
>Ga0163151_10007313_pt1 | contig 12961 bp, 13 predicted proteins | sample OliLakLV19MP5IB2_FD_145596 | JGI IMG/M metagenome (GOLD analysis project Ga0163151, IMG submission 145596) | Freshwater microbial mat bacterial communities from Lake Vanda, McMurdo Dry Valleys, Antarctica - Oligotrophic Lake LV.19.MP5.IB-2 | ecosystem: Environmental > Aquatic > Freshwater >...
CTTAATTGATGCACTGCCACGGAACCCATGATGCACATAGTGCTGCTTCTGGAATACGTCCATAAGGTCATACAGGCGAGCATTCACATCCTCGAAGAACGAGGCGTGCTCCGGGTGTCGTTCTGCTAGCTGGCGATTAACCATACCCTCGAATGCCTTGTACCAGGCGATAACGGTTCCTGTAGGACCTATGGCAGTCCTAAGGGCCTCGATAAGGGGGATGCAGGGATCTGAGAACTCTTCGTGCAGGAACTCAACATGCTCCATCTCCGCTCCCTCGGAGCGAAGAATACGTAGCGAGAACTGAAACGGAATCTGCTGATACGCACTGAACCCATCAAAGAGTGGTATCGCCGGAGCATAGGACTCGTAGTCAAGGAAGTAGAGCGGGTACCTAAGCGCTGCGAGCTCATGCCTGACCTTCTCAACCTCAATAAGAGGCTTCTGAAGCTTGTGTGCGAGCAGCTGGTTCTTCTGGTTATCCGAGAGCTTCATGCCATCTGGAATATCAGAGAGACTGAATATCTTGGACTCAATGAGCTCCTCAAGCTTCTTCTTGCTTACGCGGGCCAGGTCATGAACAGAATAGTCAGGGACGTGCGGGTGTGAGTATTGAAAGGTAGTGCAATGCTTCTTGCGACCTAAGTAGACGCATTCGCATCCTCCCGCTGGTTCTGTCTCCTGATTGAGATACCAGGCTGCTGTCTCCATCTTCCCCTTCACCTCTCCGCTCCGCTCTGCCACCTGGTCTGTTATGTCCTCAATAGCGAAGAGACTCTCTACACTCAGTTTCCCATCCCGTACGTACTCCTTGTTCAGGTGCACGAGGAAGCAGCGGCCAACGCGTATGTTCGAGCGCCTCAACACCTCTGCCTGGAAGGTAGTGTCGTTCACGTGATCACGAGCTGACTCATCTTCCTTTAGGGAATTCGTAGCCTTAACCTCAAAGAGATTCCAAGAGTCGCTAAACTCGTCGTATGAAAGCATGTCGTTGCGGGCCAGGAATCCGTCTGCAATGAAGGTTGCCTGGAAGATCGTCGGTGTCTTCTCGGTCATAAGGCGGGCGGTATCATGGCACGCGTCCTCCCCGGTTGAACTCACTTCAATACCTCCCTCAAAGAGCTTCAGGTTCCGTGCATATGACTCCACCTCGTTACCCTGCTCCATGAGATGCCGCTCAAAGGCGGAAAGGGTAAACGTTTCGAACAATTCAGGTTTATGAAACTTGAGCCAGAGATTCTTCGGGCACTGCGTGTATGTGACGAAATTGGTCTTAGAGATGTTCACACACTAAGGTTACTCTATAAACTAGCAACAAAAAAGTAATCCGTGATTACTCATTTTATCTTGTATCTTTGCAGTACCTCTCGCGACTTCCAGCCCCTACGTTTCACTACATATCGTCCGAAAGTGCCTACCCTTTTCTTGCGCTAATATGTACCCAATGGCTATCACTGTCGTACTGGGTAGCATCGTAGACATCCGGGTCGACTGCATCGTAAACGCCGCTAAACCCTCACTTCTCGGCGGTGGTGGTGTAGACGGTGCCATTCACGCAGCCGCGGGTCCTGAGCTACGCATTGCGTGCCGTTCCTTGAATGGCTGCCTTCCCGGGAAGGCGGTAGTAACCGAGGGATACCAACTTGCCGCAACGTACGTCATACACACCGTAGGGCCCAGATATGGAGCCTGTGGTGGCAAAGAGGAGGAGATCCTACGAAGCTGCTACACGGAGAGTCTACGACTAGCTAGTGAAAGGGGCGTCACGTCCATAGCTTTTCCTTCAATAGGGACCGGTGCATACGGTTTTCCGAAGAAAGACGCTGCGAGAATTGCTGTTTCGGCAATTCAGGATGCGCTGTCGACCCTGGACATACGTATGGATATTGTTCTCGTGGTGGTCAGTGAAGAGGACAAAAGTCTCGTAAGTGAGGCACTGAATAGGGTACGGTAGAGGAGTCTTTCTATCTTCTTCTCATCTTTACTTTACCTACCCATTCGCTACACTTCAATCATGAATTTCTCCTACGCACTGACATGAAAAAAACACTACACCGACTCCTGTCCGCATCTCTCCTCTCAGGAGTAGTCCTACTCACCTTCTTTATAGCCCTTCTCATTTGGGGTGCCTGGAATGATGAGTGGAGTGGCTTTAACAATAGTAAGTCGGTCTCAGACGGAGTATGTAATGTGGCTATTATTCCTATAGAGGGCGACATAGTCCCCTTTTCAGGCCCAGAGGGTGCTGACGGCACTGCAGAATACGCGACTACTAACCCAGAGAAGGTGTTAACTGCCCTCCGCAAGGCCGAATCCGATCCCTATATTGAGGCCGTGCTTATACGAATCGACTCGGGAGGCGGTTCCCCCGTAGCGTCAGAGGTTATAGCAAGTGCGTTTAAAGCTACCGCATTGCCAACGGTTGCACTCATACGTGAAATGGGAACGTCCGGAGCGTACCTTGCTGCCACAGGAGCAGATACCATATACGCCTCAGCATTCTCAGACGTAGGTTCTATCGCGGTAACCATGTCGTATCTCGAGAATGTTGAGCAGAACAAGCAAGAAGGCTTGGACTTCGTGGCTCTCGCTTCAGCTCCCTACAAGGATTATGGAAACCCGAACGTAGCCTTAACGGCAGCAGAGCGTGCAATAGTTGAGCGTGATCTAGCCATATACCATCAAGAGTTCGTACGACAGGTAGCCGAGAACCGGCAGTTGGCGCTGGAAGTAGTTACGAAGCTTGCGGACGGTTCCTCAATGCCCGGAAGCATGGCCTTAGAGAATGGCCTTGTAGACGCACTGGGAGGCCAAGCGGACACTCGAGCATGGTTTGCAGAGCAGCTCGGAGTTAGTGAAGAGGAGGTTATCTTCTGCGAATAGGTCATTTAGTCCTGAAGTGAGAGCAGGAAACATCTGAAAGAGTCCACTAAACTGAAGTTCTCTCTTAATACAGCTCCAATTAGCAGTTCTGAACTCGTCCACGAGTGGGAGCCCTAGTGACGAAACCTCGCGCATTGCGAGGTTTCGTCTTTTATTGCTTGATACGTTGGAGGTTCGAGCGTGCTCTAATTATTGGAGGTTATTCTCCAAGTCGGCAAGAACGCTATCGAGCAAGCCAACAACGATCCGCAAGAAGTCGTGGAACGGCTTCGGGATTACGAAGGTGTCGCAGAGCACGTTCTGCTCGACAAGAGCATGGGACGAGGACTCGGCATGGACGCAGAAGGACTGATGCCGTTCATCGAAGCTATCAAAAGTGCCTTTCCTGATCTCGGCATTGTCGTGGCGGGAGGACTTGGACCGACGAGTATGCACCTTGTAGTGCCGATTGTTCGAGAATATCTTGGCATCAGCATCGATGCCCAAGGCAAGCTTCGGCCAAGCAGTAGTGCTCTCGATCTAATTGACTGGGACATGGTGGAAACCTATCTCATCAATGCTCTTCATGTGGTCGGGTGACCGATCGACTCAAACAAAAACCCGTCTTGTGGCACATGCCATGGGACGGGGCTTTTTTATTAAACTCTCGCCAACTCCGCACTCGTCAGCCGCACCACCGGATGGAAATAATCCTTCAAATTCGGCAGGTATGCGGCGAGCGGATCCAACTTCCAAAAGTTTCCTATCGGAGCCACGATGTCGAGCCAGTTTGGATACTCAAGTTTTACAACAGCCGTCGTCTTAAAATAAAATACAAATATGCGAGAGGAATTGTGAGAATTGCCCACCACCACTTTTTGATTGTTGACTCGTCTGTAGCTGTTGTCTCGTTCAGCTGAGTCACCTCCGGCTCTGCACCATCGCTCGAGGCGACTACAGATGCCTGATTGACAATGGGATCAGACGCAATAGCCGTGACTCCCGACTCTGTGGAGTAGATACCCTGCTTACTATCTTGATCATCCTTCTGCAAGACTTCTTCGGAATTGTTTTGTGAATCAGGTAGAATAAAATTAAAAAGTTGTTGTACCCAACCGCCACCGCCGCCACCACTACTACTACGACCAGAAGGAGTGGGCGCAGAGTCTTGACCATCTCGTACACTTTCCGGTCGCCAGTCGGTACGCACATCACAATCGTCGCAATCAAAGGAGAGGCGTCCGGCCGTTGATCCGACACCATTGCTTGTGCCTCCAAACACACCCGCATCACTTATGGTAACGCCAGTAAAGCTTATCGGACCAAGAAGAGCGCTCCACGCATGTCCGCCGAGTGTTCCTTCCCCATCATTAGTCACACTCCCAAAATCGCCACCAGGGCTGAGATTGATCCAACCGTAGTTTGCCGTGCGGACACTTCTCGGACTTGGATACGACGGCACCATCTCGTTCAAAAACTCTGATCTGATCGGACACGTCCTTTTCCAAGACCGAGACGGCGCACACGGGAAGGAGCGACACCTTTTCTCGATCGGCGTCGTCGACCGGTTCCGTAACAAAGGCCTTGGAGAACACCTACTCGTTGCGTTTCTCCAGTCAGCCAACGTGGCAAACGTTGCCGCAGTGCGTCTTGGCGCTGGCGGCGATGCCTGGGTTACCGAATGCTGGCAGAAAGCCCGCAGTAACCAACTCGGTCCACCTCTTCGTTTTAGGAGTGGACCTACGAGCGAGATTGGAAAACTCGTCTTCGTGCGCTAGCCGAAATTCGGCTGTCTTATCCGCCTGGCGCAGTACGCGCTAGGCGGATATCTTTTTTATGCGCAGGCGTGGTATCGTACATCTACACTACCAATTTATTACACCGTATGGCATGGACTAGAGGATCCCAGGGCGTAAGCCCAAAGAAGCCGCGCAAGCGCCCACACAAGACCAAAAAGCGTCTTGCAATTAAGGCAGCGATGCTCGCAAGCCGCAAGCCAAAGAAAGGCAAGCGCAAGTAACCAACCGCCCGGGGTATATCCCGGGCGGTTTTGGTATATCCCGAGGTGCTCGGTATGATAGTGAACGTCATGCCCTCTCGTCTTGAAGTCATTGCCGGTCCTATGTTCTCTGGAAAGACGGAGCGGCTTATTGCAAAACTCCATCGCGCAACCTACGCAAAGAAACGCATTCTTATTCTGAAGCCTGCGCAGGACTCACGAACGGAAAGCTTCATTGCTTCACGTGTGGTGAGCGAGGACGGTACGACACGCACCGTCGCAAAACTTCCCGCAGTTCCCGTTGCTTCTCCTGACGAGTTTCGAAGCGCAATCACCAAGAACCATTTTGATGTGCTCGCGATTGATGAGGCACAATTCTTCTCGCTCGACACGCCAGTAAAAGACAGTCTGGGGTGGCTTGGCCGAGAGATACGGAGTTTGCTGCGTCGTGAGCGTGAACGCTCGGTTCGCATCATCGTTGCGGGCCTTGATACCGACTTTGCAGAAGAGCCGTTTGGTCCCATGCCTGGCCTTATGGCACTCGCAGACTCTGTTGAGAAGCTCTCCGCAGTGTGTATGCAGTGCGGAGCGGACGAGGCACACCGCACCCAGCGCCTCATGAAGAGCCTTGAGCAAGTAGCGATTGGCGACCTTGGTTCGTACGCTGTTCATTGCCGCACCTGCTACGTTCCTCCGAGCATTTGACACCCTGCACAGGTGTTACACAATAGATGCAGGACCAACTGCAGGAGATCCTTCCATGTGCCAATCCAGTCTTGGTGGACCGTCGGATCGCGCGATCCTCGACTTCCTGGCTGAAAACGACTTTGAGGGCGATTTGAATCCTTCTATCGCCCGGTCAATTGCTGACGACTATCGGACCAGCAAGGCAACCGGCAAGCTCGTAGCCACATTCAAAGGAGAAGACGGAAAAGTCATCCCGCTGAATGTGCACTTGCGAAAACTACTTGCCGACTTTATATCCCCGCTACCCGACTCTTCATAGAGCCGCTCGCGCGAAAATTCGGGCGGTTCTCCATTCCCTTTTCATAGCCTGATATAATTTACGAGTGCTTCCTACTAGGTAAGATCAATCTTCTATGGATGGAGAAATGAATATGTGCGCGATGTGCAACCATGCACACGAAGCAGGCCAGGCATGCGTAGAATGCGGATGCACGGGTGCTGCTGCAGAAGTTTCTGAAGAGTCTGACGCACCGATGGCGTAACCACGCCTTGGTGCCCCACGAAAACAGCGATCCTTGTCGGATCGCTGTTTTCGTATACTTCCGAGAAGTCGTATGATGAAGCTATGACCTATTTCGACAGCATATTGCTTGGCATGCTCGAAGGACTGACCGAGTTCCTTCCCGTATCCTCAACGGGCCATCTTATCCTTGCGAGCACGCTTCTTGGCCTTCCGCAGACTGATGCGTTAAAGAGCTTTGAAATAGCGATTCAACTCGGGTCTATCCTCGCGGTCGTCGTACTCTTCTTTCGTGACTTCTTTTCAATTGCGGTATTGAAGCGTCTTATCCTCGCGTTCATCCCAACCGGCATTGTGGGGCTTCTGCTCTATCGCTTCATCAAAGACTTCCTGATTGGCGATCCGCTCATTGTGGTTATCGCGCTTGCGGTCGGTGGCGCACTCATCATTGCTATTGAACGCGAGCAACCAGAGGGAGAACGTCCTGAGATAGCCATTGCGGACCTTCCCTACAAGAAGACCTTCCTCATTGGTCTTGCTCAATCTCTCGCTATTATCCCCGGCGTCTCGCGCAGTGGTGCGACGGTGATGGGCGGTCTTCTTATGAAACTCCCGCGCGCAACCGTCCTCAAGTTCTCATTCCTTCTTGCGGTTCCCACCATGCTTGCAGCAACCGGCTATGACCTTATAAAAACCCCCGAAGCCTTTGCCGGACAAAATGCAGGACTACTCGCCGTTGGGTTTACGACTGCGTTTATAGTCGCCCTCCTCACGGTAAAGGTAGCCATGGCGTTCGTAAAAAAGCATTCCTTTGCACCGTTTGGTTGGTACCGTATCGCACTCGCCCTCTTCTTCTGGTTCGTTATTCTCTAGGGAAGCTATTTCTTCTCTGTACACTTGTCGCACCGGCAACCATACGGCTTGATGTGGTCGTTAAAGTATTCCTTGCCGTAGTCGTAATTCAATTCCTCGCCAGGCTTGATGGTACGTTTCGCCATGATAAATACGCGATGCTTGCGGATTTCGACCTCTGCGTTTGGTCGGCAGGAGTGGTTTATGTAGCGCGCCGTATTTGAGCGCATAGTGCCATCAATCGTAAGTCGACTATGAATTTCGAAAAGGTACTTGCTGTTACTGGTGAACTCCTCTTCTTTTGAGATGACGCGGCCCACGTATTCGATAATGCAGGCACCTTTTGGAATGACCTCTTCCGCAAAGAGTCCGAGTCCAGCCTTCGAACGCCGCACTTTGAGCCGGAACCCTCCGGGTGTGAACTTACCTGCTTTCATACGTGTCTAAAACAATTCCCAGATTGCTGGATCTTCTCCGCCGTCTATCTTAAAGATAGCGATACCGCGTAGTCCAAGTTCGCGCGCAAGCGCAACCTTCTGTGCGATGGCGTCTGCATTGCTCCAGGAGACGAAGTTCACGGTAACCGTCTTTCCCGTAGCGTTCGCATACGCAAGCGCACTCGCTGCATCCGTAAACAGTCCTTCAAAGGCAGAACCCTCTGGCACGTAGGAGAAACTCAGTTCTCCTGCACTGTTTCTCGTAGGAGTAGCGCCATATTCTTTCGCCGTATCAAACGCGTACTCTTCGGATACGGACCAGAGTTGCTTGTAGCCCTTGTACCAATCAGGTGCAACGGTTATTTCAAGCTCGCGCCCGTAGGTTGGAACGGAGAGTATTAACTTATCGGCGTCGATGTCTTTGAGCGCGAGAGTCATGACCTTACGAACCCAGTCGATATCCGCAACCGGATAATAGGGTGCGCCAATGCGTGCATTATTCAAGCTTAGGTCTGCGCGTTGCTGGTCGTATGCCATCACGTTCACGCGATCACAGTATTCGTTCAGCTTTACGAAGTCATTTGCATACTGAAGCGGGTTTGGAATCTTGCCTGCTGGGTAGAGAGATTCTGGCGGCGTACGTGCCTCAATGGTGCACGAGAGTACTTTGTCCCCAAGCGCGACGGAGAGTTCCCCGAGGAACGCAGAGTACGCATCCTTTGTATCTGCTTTCTTACCTTCGTAATCGATATCAACACCGTCGTAGCGGCCACTCTTTACCATCGCGACAATACGCTTTACATGGGCCGCACGAGTCTTCGGGTCAGACAGGACTTCGTGGATAGCGTTCGTATCGCTCCACATAATGGTTGGGATAACGAGCGTGCCGTTCGAACGCGCCTCACGGAACAATCGTGTCCAGGCGTATTTATTGAGTCCTGCAAGATCTTTGAGTTTCCCGTCTGACTGAGCCACATAGGCAAACGGATGGAGGACGTCGATGACGTCAATCTGCTTTCTGGCATCACGGGTTCCTTCATTCACCCGCCAGTAGGGAATCCATCCGGACACCTCAAGCGCCACAGTCGATGTGGCTGCAGTTGTGGTTGCCGTCTGTGCAAACGCCGCACCAGGAAGGGCGAGCATGAGCGCAAGGATGAGAAGCGCGTATCGCATTATGTTCACTATACTATATGACTTCCTGTATGGAGAAAATGTGACAGGCAAAGTGCTACCCTAGGATAGATGCCAGACGAGCTTGCCCGCACCCTAAAGAAGCTCCGTACTCCTGAGCGAGTACAGGACTTTCTGGATTCCCTTCCCTACAACTACGAAAAGAGTGGTGAGACCTGCTCCTCTCCGGTCGTTGCCCTTCGTCGCGGCAGTGTGCACTGCCTTGAGGGTGCGTTTCTTGCAGCGGCGGCACTCTCACTCCAAGGCGACAAACCGCTTCTTATGAATTTCCTTACCGCTCCAGGAGATCAAGATCATGCGGTTACCCTGTTCAAGCGAGATGGACACTGGGGAGCAATTTCAAAGACCAACCATGCAGTGCTGCAGTACCGTGACCCTGTGCATCGCACGCTGCGCGAGCTCGCAGTCTCGTATTTCCATGAATACTTCCTCTCGGGAACCGGCAGAAAGACGCTGCGTGCCTACTCGATTCCCTTTCACCTCACGCGCTTCCCAAAATGGATGACCGATGAAGAGGATCTCTGGGAAGTCGCCCACGCACTCCGTGACACGCGCCACACTCCTATTGCTCCCATCCACCTTCTCAAGAATAGCCGACACGCGACATCATTCGTGCGAACGGTGTATGACCCTACCGAGTGGTCAAAATCTGATCCGCGCACCTGAAGTGGCGTGGTAGTATGACCTTACTATGGCGCTTTCACGGCCCCTCCTTGTGGTTGTCATCATTGCGCTTCTTGTAGGCGCAGGTGTTGCCCTCTTCACACTCTTTGAGACACAAGCGGTACTAAAAGAAACTGCAGCACGGGAAGTTGCCCTTGGAGAAAAGGTTGCCACGATCGAAAACGATAATCGTGCCCTAGTCGAGGCACTCGACTCGGAACGCCGCCAGAAAGAGGATCTTGAGAACGAGCTTGATGACCTTGATGAGAAGTACGATGATCTTAAGAAGCTTGCTCGCACAGATTCCGAACTTCTTGCTAAGTACTCAAAGGTGTATTTCTTGAGCGAAAACTATACCCCAAGCTCAATCATTGAAATCCCTCAGACGTATATCTCTGATGCAGAAAAGGAGTCGTACCTTCGTCCCGCCTGGAAATATCTCCGTGACATGATCGATGACGCACGGGAGGACGACATCGATATCACGATTGTGTCTGGATACCGCTCGTTTGATACGCAGACTGCACTCAAATCCGGCTATAAAGTGACGTACGGCTATGGCGCGAATGCGTTCTCCGCAGACCAGGGGTATTCCGAACACCAGCTTGGCACAGCAGTCGACTTCTCAACAAAAGCGACTGGCGGTGCCTTGGATGGTTTCCAGAACACCGCAACGTTTGCATGGCTTCAAGAGAACGCACACAAGTACGGCTTTGTTCTCTCCTACCCTGCTGGCAACTCGTTCTACCAGTTCGAGCCGTGGCACTGGCGCTTTGTGGGCCGTGCACTTGCTGACGATCTCCATGATGACAAGAAGGGTTTCTACGAGCTCGACCAGCGAGACATAGATAAATACCTCATCACCCTCTTCGATTAAGCATACAGAAAACGCCCCGGCATTTGGCCGGGGCGTTTTCTTTTACTCTTAACGACGAGCGAGGCTTGAACCTTCGACAAGTGTTGCAAGCTCTTCCTGAGTGTCCGGGATGTCCTTCACGTTAACGTGACCGACAACCTCGATGGTGACACCTGAACAGAGACCGAGCGCGAGCGCTGGGTTGACCTCCTTACCATACACCGGAACCGTATTGTTCTGGTCAAGAAGGATGTCGATCTGCTCACGCTTACGAGAGTGCATGGAGTCCGCGACAATACGGTATCCGATCTGGTGCGAGACGGCCGAGAAACGGCAGTTCGGAGAGTCTTCGCCAGTGCGAGAAACCTTGATGACGGTACCCCAGGGGAGGTCGCCCTTAAGGTCGACTGAACGTGCGGCAACCACCTCGGGGTTCGAGAAGGCACCAGACGCGGTCGTCATAGGGTCGCCGTCGGTCTGCTCCGGAACTGCGTTGTATGAGGTGAGCTTGACCGTAAAGGTCTTTGCTTCCTCGGCAGTAGCAACAGTGAACTTCGGTGCAACGAGCGCGATTGAAGCGGTAGTAGACGCTGCAACCTCGTTCGCTGAAGCCTGAAGCTTCGCTTCATCAAGAGCGTTGGCCCCTGAAAAAGCGAAAAGCCCGATAAGGGCAATTGAGATAGGTGACATAAAGTCGGGTCAAACCCGGTAGTCCTAAGATATCATCTGGAAGCCATTTTGTCAATACCTGGACATTGGAAATATAATATGTCAAGAGAGGCCTATTTAAATATCTAGTAAATAAGCCATATTTAGCCGACCTCTAAAAAGGCATCCGCTTCATCCAATCTTCCCCTCCCCTGTGGCTTAATGGGAGTCTACCCCGCGGGTACTTACTCACCGTTAAGCCCATATACCTATGTCCGACAACACACGAGGAGGTTCATCCGGTTCTTCGAATCAGGATCCAAACAAGGATTCTAACCGCCCAGGTGGCCAGAGCTCAGAAGGTCGCTCGACTACGGGCACTGGTCAGGGCGAGGGCTCAGCGTAAGAACATCGCGCCGCAGCGTTCAAAATCTCCTTAAGGCGCCTCCCTCCCGGACGGCGCCTTTTTGGAAAAGCGGTCTATGGAAAAACGCCTTCCTACTCTACAGAACACCAAATGGTATAGTCGGGACATGAATTTTCACTCTTCCTCAGCGGGGTATGGAGTGAAGCTTTTCGGTATACCGATTCTCCGGACACTTGAGTGGCGCCAGGTTCGTATTGGCATATTCCTATTCGTAGCCTTCCTCGCTGCGACACGCATTACTGGCGCACTGTTTGTTGCTCCTGCCGTCGTCTATCCTGCCGCCGGCATTGCTATTGGTGCCTTGTTCCTTGAGGGCATATTCCTATGGCCTTTTGTCTATGTCGCTTCAGTGCTTGGGTACCTGCTTGATGGTGCCTCGCTCGCAACGGTTCTCGTACTACCAGCAGCACTCACCCTCCTTGCGGTAGGTGGTGCACAAACGCTCAAGCGATTTGGTGTTGACCCTATTCTGCGAAGTGGTCGGGATATCTTCTCCATCATATTCGTGGCATTCGTCGCCGCGACCATTGTTCCAACGTTCGCGTGGGTCGTGCGCGCTTCCACTATTGAACTGAGCGGCATGCCTCTTGGTTCCGTCAGTTGGTTTTCCGGATGGGTCGCGCTCGCGCTCTCTATACTCATTGTTACTCCGTTCGTGCTCCGCTGGTTCGCGAAACCACACTTCTCACGAACCTTCCCTCAGATGGTAGAGATCGTCATTGCACTCACCGGCACGATGGCCGTTGCGTATATCCTTTTCTGGACCAAGTTTACGGATATAAACGGAACGTCACTCACCTACGCCCTGTTCCTTCCGCTCTTCTGGATTGCACTGCGCATCGGACCACGATTCCTTACGCTTGCTCTCCTGATCCTCTCAACCATTGCGATTTCTGGCGTCTTTTTCACGACACCCGCCCAGATGGTCGGCGACCGAATGCTCCAGACTGAAATCTTCCTCATCATCTTCGCAATCATTTTCTTCGTCGTGGTAACTATCGAGGAAGAGCGCCGCATGGCAACAAAGCTGCTCACCTCCCAAATTGGGTCCCTCCGCTCTTGAACAACTCGCCGAACAAGACAAGGCAAAAAACCAATTCATTGCGGTCGTTGCCCACGAACTGCGGAACCCTCTCACCCCCGTCATGGCCTCTCTCGACCTTCTCAAGGAGCGACTCAAGGATGCAGAAGATCAGAAGACGCTCTCTTTCATGGGAACGTGCATGCTTACCGCGCGCCGCCTGTTAGAAGATCTGCTCGATGCATCACGCGCCGATCAAAACAAACTCACACTCGAACAGGAGATAACCGACCTCGTGGAAGTCGTGCGCCATGCAGCTGCCTCGAGACAGCACACCATGAAAGAGCGTCATCAGAAGTTTTCCCTCTCCGTACCTGACGCTCCTTTATGTGTACAGGGCGACCCGGTACGTCTTAAACAAGTAGTTATGAATCTCCTTGTTAACGCGTGTAAGTTTACCGAACCAGGAGGCAGTATTGCCCTCACCCTCACAAAAGACGAGCAGTTTGCTTGTATTGAAATAACCGATTCAGGCGTTGGTATTGCACCTCAAATGATTGAAAAGATATTCGAACCGTTCACCCAGGTAGAGAACGGGTCACGAAAAGGGCTCGGTATTGGCCTTGCGCTTGCAAAGCAGTTGGTTGATGCACACGGCGGACGTATTAGCGCGATTAGTAAGGGTCTTGGGCACGGCAGCACCTTCCGTGTTGAAATTCCTCTCTTGCCTGCGTCGACTCCTGCTCCTGCTGTAGTGAGTGAGCGTGGGCCTGCCCCAAGCACATCACGTGGCAC
>Ga0163151_10007314_pt1 | contig 12959 bp, 5 predicted proteins | sample OliLakLV19MP5IB2_FD_145596 | JGI IMG/M metagenome (GOLD analysis project Ga0163151, IMG submission 145596) | Freshwater microbial mat bacterial communities from Lake Vanda, McMurdo Dry Valleys, Antarctica - Oligotrophic Lake LV.19.MP5.IB-2 | ecosystem: Environmental > Aquatic > Freshwater > Lake...
GCGCTTCGCTTTCGCGACCTGATCGAGGCGAAGCTTGATTTTTGCCGCCTCGTCGCGCCGGACTTTTTTGAGCTCTTCACCACGCTGCTCGCCGCGCCACAGGCGTTTTTCGAGCGCGCGCGCCTGTTCGAGCTGTTTGCCTACCAGCGCTGCTTTGACGCCACGCCTGAAAACGTCGCAATGACTGCGCGCTGGGTAGGCATCACCACCGCCCTGACCCGCCATGAGGCGCCGGTGGTGCTGCGCCGGCATGATTTTTCGCCGTTCCGCCGCATGCTCGACATCGGTGGCAACAGCGGCGAATTCGCGTTGCAGGTCTGCCGCCGCCACCCGTCGCTCGAAGCCACGGTGTGCGACCTGCCGCTGGTGTGCGATTTTGGTGCGGCGCATGTCGGCGCTGAGCCCGAGGCGGGCCGGATTTCCTTTCTGCGGGCCGGACGGGAGCCGGCGGCCCTGCCGCGGGGATTTGACCTGGTGACATTCAAGTCGATGCTGCATGACTGGCCCGATGCGCAGACCGACGCCTTTCTCGCACGCGCTCACGCTGCGCTTGAATCCGGCGGCAGGCTGTTGATATTCGAGCGCGGGGCGTTTGACCTCGGCGCCCAAGGGGAGGGGCAGCTGCCGTATTCGCTGATTCCGGTGGTGTTGTTCTTTCGCTCCTATCGTCCGGCGGCGGATTATGTCGCCCGCCTGCAGCGCATCGGCTTTCGCGACATTCGCGTTGAGACGGTGATGCTGGAAATGCCCTTCATGCTGATCACCGCCTCCAGATGAGCCCGCTGACGCCGGCGATGTTGCTGCGCGAGGGCGCCATGGAAGTGGTCGGTCCGGGCGAGGCGCTGTTCGACTTCTGTCTGTGGAACTATCCGTCGCGCGCACCGGCCACCGGCAAGCTGCGCTCGGTGAACCAGTTGATGAATTCTTTTGCCGCCGGGGGCATGGGCGCCAAAGCGGTCGAGGTGGTAACGGCGATTCGCGACGCCTTCGGCGCTTCGCGCACCGTCTGGGGCGTCAAGCAGGAGGGCGGCCGTATCAACTGGGAGTTGTATTTCTACGACTACGACCGATTGCAGCGCGAACGCTCGGTGACGCGCCTGCTCGAGGCGGTGCGACCCTGGATCGCCTGCGATGTCGAGGTCGGCGAGCAGTACCCGTACTTCATGTTTTCCATCGACCTTGACGCCGACCTGGTCGAGGGCAGGAAGCCGCTGGAGGAGGTGCAGATGTACATCGGCAACATCGGCAGCAGCGTGTCCTCGGGCATCTGCTATGCGGTGTCGCGCCACGCCAGGCGGCTGAAGAATTTCTATTTTTTCTTTGACGCAAAACGCGAAGCACAGCAGATCGAGGACAAGGTGCTCAGTTCGGCCTATATCGGCGACGAGGCCTTTGATGTCGCGCGGGTGCTTTGGCCGGAGTTGCGCGATTGCCAGACCATTGTGGTTTCGAACAAGCCGGACCGCGACGGCGTATACTTTTCCCGCATCGATGTGGTGCAGTTGCTGGTGTTCCTCAAGCGCCTGGCCTATCCTGAGCAGCACATCCGTTTTGTCGAGCAAAATCGCGGGCGGCTGGATCACCTGCTCTATGACGTGGGCTACGACTACCGCCTCGAAGGCGGCGAGCTGAAGATACTCAAGAGTGCCTACTATGGCGTCTTCTGAAGGGGCGGTCCGGCCGCTCACCTTTGTCCGCAAGCCCGCGCCCGGGGCGGACCCCGGCCCGGCGGCGCCCGCGGCGCTGGGGCGCTTTGATCACGACCGCTATGTGTCGATGACCATGGAGTTTCGCTGCAACCTCAAGTGCGTGCATTGCATGATAGAGGGCACCATGGACAGGCTGGCGCCGCAGACATTCGAGCAGTTTCGCCAGGTGCTTGCGCACAACCAGAGGACGCGGCAGTGGACCGGGCTCATTCTGACCGGCTCGGAGATCACACTGCACCGCGACCTGCCCGAGTGGGCGCGGCTTGCGCGCGCCAGCGGCTTTGAACGCGTGCGCATCCAGACGCACGGCATGCGCCTCGCCAGCCGGACCTACTGCGAAGAACTCATCGCCGCCGGCGTCAACGAGTTTTTCATCAGCATCACCTCGGCTGACGCGGCCAGCCATGACGCCATTACCGCCGTGCCCGGTTCCTTTGACAAAACGGTGCGCGGCCTCGAGGTGCTCGATGAGTTCGACGAGGTCCTTACCATCACCAACTCTGTCGTCACGTCGCGCAGCTTTCGCGACCTGCCGGCGCTGGTGAGAAAACTGCAGCCGCTGCGGCGCCTGGCGCAGATGGAGTTCTGGTTTTATTTTCCGATGACAGAAAAAGACGACAAGGACCTGATCGCCTCGCACCTCGAAGCCCTGCCCTACCTGCGTGAATCGATTGCGCTGCTGCGGGCGCAGGGGCGGGGCATTGAGGTGAAGAATTTTCCCGAATGCCTGCTCGGCAGTGACCGTGACGCGCTGTACAACCACCAGCCGAAGTTGCTTGTTGATCCGGCTTTCTGGACCGAGTTCATGCGCAACGGCTTTCACCAGTGCGTCTATCGCGAACAATGTGCCTCGCAGCAGTGCCTCGGCCTCAACACGGCGTATACCGGCAAATTCGGTGATCACGCCGACCGTCTGGTCCCTTTTCCGCGCTGACCGCGCGTGCCGGCCGACGGTCGCGAGTGGCGTGCGAATCGGTGGCAAACGCCTGGCCCGCAATTTTCCGACGAAATTTCAGATAAAAATATTGCGATGCAATAAATTATGCTGATTGGCTACAACGGGTGGAATCGCCTTCCTGGCTGCATCGCGGCCGGGCTGATATTTATTTAGTATGATGTATTAATTTATTATTATTGCGTTATTAGCTGTGTTAGCGAGCGCTTACATTGACCGTCATGGCGCTGCCGTGCAGGTGGTGGGAAGTAAATGTTGCGGTGCGGAAATTCTGATAATGCCAATGTCATGGTGATGCGCGGCTGCACGCTGTTGGCGACTAACAAGCCTGATCTCCGGTATGTGACAAAATTCACAGTCGCGGCCAAAAAACAAGAAACATATTTCGTGCCAAACACTTCTATTGCAGCAGGCAATACCTTATTCTTCAGCGTGGTCTAGCGTACATATGCGGTCCCGGTTGCGGTATTGCTGCCAGAAAAATAACTTCGGAAAATCAAATGCCTACCTTGCTTTTCTACGACAAGCCAGTGCCCTTGAATGCGGATGTCCATCTGAAGTCACGCCTCGGCTCCCTTGGCGGGAATTACAGTTTCTCGGCCAGCACTAATTCCATTCCTCTGGCGGCGGTGGAGTTTTTCGATTCCGCGCGTGAGTATCCGCTCGCGTTCACCGGCCAGAACGCCGGCGCCCTGTTTCCGATCGCCTTGCTCGGTGTGCGGCATAACGAAAATCTTTTTGTCGGCGAGGACGGACGCTGGGACGGGACCTACATTCCGGCGTTTGTGCGCCGTTATCCCTTTGTGCTGGCTGAAAAGCAGGATGCCGAAGACTTCAACGTCTACCTTGACGAGTCCTACCCGGGCCTCAATGCCCAGGACGGCGAGCGACTGTTCACCGATGATGGCGAGCAGACGCCGATGCTCAAGCAGGCGCTGGAATTCCTCAGCACCTACCAGGGCGAGATCAAGCGCACACGCATGTTCGTAGAGCGTCTGCAGGAACTCAACCTGTTGGTCCCGAGGGTGCTCGAGGTCGTCCGCAGCAACGCCGAACCGCTGGTGCTGCAGGGCTTCAGCGTGGTTGACGAGGAAAAACTGGCTGTGCTCGGCGATGCCGATCTGCTCGGCCTTGCGCGCAATGGTTACCTCAGCTGGATCTATGCGCACCTGATGTCGCTAGGTAACGTGCAACGTCTGTCGGCCCGGCTCGACGCGCGTCTATCGGCTGCAACGACTGCGGGCGAGACGCCGCCGGCCGCGACCGATGCACCCGCAGCCGCAACGTCGCGGGCTACGGCTTCGAAGAAAAAGCACTGAGGCCTGAGGCCTGAATCCGCGCCCGGCATGAATGGGCCGCCGGCGTGTAGAACGATGTGATATGGCTGTGACAGTTGGCTTTGACACTTGGGTGGGTGATTGGGACATGCGCAGCTACGGTAAAAGCGGACGTTTGATGCTGGCAGGCGCGACTTTGCTCCTCGGGGGGCTGGCGTTGCCGTCCTGGGCCGAGGATCTGGCAGAAATCTATGCCTTGTCCAAGCAAAGCGATCCGAAGTACCGGGCGGCGCGCTTTGATTTTGAGGCGGCCGCTTTTGCCGAGCCGCAGGCGCTTGCCGCCTTGCTGCCCTCGGCGACCTACGAGTACGGCACCATCGAAACAAAGCAGAAGATATTGAGCAGTGCAAACGCGGTTTATGCGACCGGGATGTCCAAATATGCGAGCGACAACCAGACGCTCACCATAACGCAGCCGATATTCAAGCTCTCTGCATGGCGTGGTTACGAACAATCCAAGACCAAGGTCAAGCAGGCGGGCTCGACCTTTGCCGCCGCCGAACAGGATTTGATGCTTCGTGTGGCGACGGCCTATCTCAGCGTGCTGGCGGCCCAGGATGGGCTGGGTTTTTCCGGGGCCGAGCGCGATGCGATCAAACGTCAGCTCGACCTCGTACAGCAGCGCTTTTCCAGCGGCCTTGTGGCGATCGCGGCCCTGCATGAAGCGAGGGCGCGTTTTGCCATCAAGGAGGCTGATGTCGTGGCCGCCCAGAACGATCTTGATGACAAGCAGCAGGCATTGCGTGAGCTGACCGGAAAGGTGTTTTCGTCGTTGAAGGCGCTCCCGGAGACCATCCCGTTGGGCAAGCCCGAGCCCGCGGAAATGAGCCACTGGGTCGAGTCGGCGCTAAAACAGAACCTGTTGCTCGAGGCGCGCCGCCAAACGGTGGAAATCGCCCGCCAGGAAATCGAGCGTCAGCGCGCCGCGCACTACCCGGTGGTCGACATTGTCGGTACCAACAATCGCAAGGCGACAGGCGGCAGCCTGTTCGGCGGCGGCAGCAACGTCGAGACGACAGACTTGATGCTGCGCATCAACGTGCCTTTGTATGCGGGCGGCCTGCCGACGGCGATGACCGGCGAGTCAATGAAACGCTATTACAGCTCGCTCGAGGACCTCGAGCGCGATTCGCGCCAGACCGAGCGCCAGGCACGTGCCGCGTTTCAGGGTGTGACCGGCGGCATTGTGCGGGTCACGGCGCTGGCGCAGGGGGTGGTTTCTTCCGAGAGCGCGCGCGAACTCAAGGTCGAGGGCCTCAAGGCCGGGCTTGAAACGGTATTGCAGGTGCTCGATGCCGAACGTGACCTCTATGCTGCAAAGCGCGATTCCGCCAAGGCACGCTACGATTTTTTGCTAAACAAGTTGCGTTTGAAACAGGCGGTGGGGACGCTCGGCGAAGAGGATCTCGCCGCGATCAGCAGTCTGATGAAGTAATGCCCGGAAACCGAAGCGGGGTGGACATCACACCGCATCGAGTCGTTTTGGTTTTATAACAAGGATTCTTTTTTGGCGCGTAGCTCTTTCTCGACGGCATTGACGACTCTGGCGGCATCTGTGGCCAGGGTTTTCCGCACGCCCGGAAAATTGCAGGCCCCCGGCCAGCGCAAGGCGCTGTTTGAGCCGATGGAGCAGCGTTTCCTGCTGTCTGCGGACGTCCCCGTTCCGCCGCCTCCGCCGCCGGCGCAGCCGCTGCCGGCGATCGAAATGCCGCTGGTGACCCTGCCCGGCGCCCAGTCGGTGCCGATAAGCGCGGCCTCGGTGCCGGCGCAATATTCGATTGGAGGTGATGCACAGCAATCGGCGGCCGACCCCGCCCTGGACGAATCCGACCCGGGTGGCATTCTTGCCACGACCCCTTCGATCGTGCAGATCGATACCACCATGCAAACAGTCGGGGCCGTCGTTCCGGCGGGGAAGACTGGTACGGCAGCTCTTACAAGTTTCGCTACTTCAACTGATACGGATGCTGCAGCCTCGAGACAGGCGACAAGCGGGACGGCGACGTCAGACGGCGCGGCGGTACAATCCGAGGTCCTCGCACCCGCTGCGGCGCAGGTGCTCTTCGCTCCGGCAGTCGCAGTGGCGCCGGAGCGGATGGCGCTGATGTCGTATGCCGCGTACGCGCAAAGCCAGCCGGCGCCAAACCAGGTGATTTTTGTTGATGCGGCCGTTACCAACTACGAGGCCCTGGTACGCAGTATTGCCAGTTTCGGTGCCCATGATCAGGCCGCACGACTGGATGCGCACCTGCAAACGAGCGGTGCAGGGAACGAGTCCGCTGCGCCGGTGCAAACCGCCCTCCCCGCGATTGATGCGGTCAGGGCCGCGCCGGCGTCTGGTACAGCCGTCGCTGCCGTGGCCCCTGAAATCCTGGTGTCTCGCTACGGCGACATCGAGGTGGTGGTTCTCGATTCGCGTTTCGACGGCGTAGACCAGATCACTGACGTGCTGTCCGCCTATCACGGGCTTGCTGCGGTGCAGGTGTTGTCGCACGGTGCCAGCGGCGCCTTGCGACTTGGCAACACCGTTCTCAACGACAGCAAGCTCGAACTCGACAGAGCCCGTATCGCAACATGGGGCACGGCGCTTCGTCCCGGCGGCGATATCCTGCTCTATGGTTGCGATCTGGCACAGGGCGCAGCGGGTATGGATTTCGTTGGCAGTCTTGCCAACGCGACCGGCGCCGATGTTGCGGCCTCCTCGGACCGCACCGGCGGCAGCGCCGTCGGCGGCGACTGGAATCTCGAATACAGCACCGGCACGGTAGAGACGCAGCCGGTGTTCTCCGCCGACGCGCTCAGCGGCTATGACTACACACTGGACATCCAGCTCGGCTCCGTGTTCGCCGATTCTCTTGCCAGCACCAGCCGTGATATCGCCGAAGGCGTCACGGGCAGCGACACGCTGATCGGCCTGACAGGAGACGACGCTTACGTCTTTTTTGATGATTTCGGCAGCGACACGGTCAGCGAGAATACCAACGAGGGCACCGACACACTCGATTTCTCCGCCGTTAATCACGACCTCGTTTTCACTATCAACAACGATGGCAGCATTGTCGTGGTCGACAGCAGCAATCCGCTCAACGTTGTCCAGGCCAGCAATGTTGAAAACCTGATTGGCGGTTCTGGCAGCAACCGCTACATTTTCCTCGGCACGCGCGGGCTGGCGGGAACCATCACCGGCACCGACGGTGGTCAGACCATCCTCGATTACAGCGCTTACGCCCTGGCGGTGACGGTCAATCTGCAGGCGCAGACGGCGAGCGGCACCGCCGGCGTGGTCGGTGCGACTTCAATCATCGGCAGCCAGCTCAATGGCCTCCTCGGCGGCAATTCCCTTATTGGCGTCAGTAGCGAGCGCACCTGGAACATCACCGGCGCCAACGCCGGCAATGTCAACGCCGTCAGCTTCAGCGGGATCCAGACCATCACTGCAGGCTCGACTCTGGATGTTCTGAGTTACGCCGGCTATCCGACTAGTGGTGCTTCAGCCGGCGTGAGTGTCAATCTCGCGTCCGGTTCTGCGACCGGGTTTTCGCTTGTGAGCGGTTTCCGCAATGTGACGGGGTCCGAATTCAACGACGCGCTGACCGGTGACGCCAACGACAACGTACTAAGCGGCGGAGCCGGCAACAACATTCTGGTCGGCGGCGGCGGTGTTGATACGGTCATGGAGGACCGGGACGCTGATTTCACGCTAACAGACGGTGACCTGAAGATGTTCACGGTCGGTACCAGCACGCAGACCGGCAAGGACACGTTGACCGGCATCACCAACGCGCGTATCACCGGCGGGGATGGCAACAACATCATTGACGCGCACCTGTACACGCTCGGCAAGGTTACTCTGGACGGCGGTGACGGTAACGACACGCTCAAGGGCGGATCGGGAGATGACATTCTTACCGGCGGGGATGGTATCGACGCCCTCGACGGCGGCGGCGGAACCAACAATACGGTGCGCGAATTTGGCAACAATCGCTTTATCCTGACCAGCACGACGCTGGACATGGCCGAAGGCACCAACGCCGTGCAGACGGTCACGCTTGGTGCTGGAGTGACTGCGGGTTCTTTCACGCTAACCTATGAAGGCCAGACGACGGGGGCCATCCGCTACAACGCATCGGCGCAACTGGTCAAGAATGAATTGCTCAGCCTGTCCGGCATAGGCACCGCCGACGTTTCCGTCGTCAAGGCCGCAAACGTGTGGACCATCACCTTCACCGGCAACCTCGGTGGTAAGCCGATCTCGGCAATTACCGCGATCCAGGCCCTCACCGGTGGCGGCGTTACGGTCGCGACCGCCATGGCCGGCGCGGTGGCGAACAATACGCTCGCCAATATCCAGAAGGCGGATTTGATTGGCGGGATCGGTGACAACCTGATGGATGCCTCGGCGTTCGGTGGTTCGGTTACGCTGACCGGCGGCGCCGGTAACGACACCCTCATTGGCAGCGCGTTTGCCGACGTCCTCAACGGCGGCTCAGGCAACGACAGGATTACCGGTAATGGTGGCGGTGGTGGTATGGACCTCATCAACGGCGGTGGCGATGTGGACACTGCGATCGGCTTCGGTTCGGGCAATGTCGATATGACCCTGACCAATTCGACGCTGACCATAGGCACGGACGCGGCAACGCTCACGGGAATAGAGTTGGCCGAGTTGACCGGCGGCGCTCTGGGCAACAGGATCGTTGCGAGCGCTTTCAGTGGCATCAGCGCGGGAAGTGACCTGGGCTTCCTCAATAACGGCAGGGGCGTCGCGGATCACGCGAGTCTGCCGGAACTGCGCATCCGGATGTCCAATAACGTGTCCGTCGATGTCGACATCACGTTTGCGAATACCTTACAGCAGTTGTTCGACACAATCCATGCTGCCAACGCCCACCTGACTGCCATTCTGAACCCGAATGGCACGGCGATCCTCATTTCGGATGATCTGGGCGGCACGACGCAGATTCAAGTTAGCGCCCTGAACGGGTCTACTGCGGCGGCTGACCTGGGCATACTCAAGACTGGTTCGACGACGGCGCTGACTGGCGATGCCTTGGTAGGCGGGCACGTGCGCCTTGACGGCGGCGGCGGCAACGACACCCTGACTGGTACTACAGGCGACGATATCTTCATTGGTGGCGCGGGCGCGGATGACATTACCGGTGGCGGTGGCAACGACACACTGATCGAATCGCGCGCGACCGGCACTGCTGCGACGAATTTCACACTGACCAACGCCAGTCTGATAATAGGCAGCGAGGGTACGGACACGCTGTCCGGGATCAAGCATGCGTATTTCACCGGTACCGCGTACGCCGAAACCCTGGACGCATCGGCCTTCACGCTCGGTTCGGTCACACTGGTCTCCGGTCGTGGAGCCGATACGCTGAAGGGCACGTCGTTCGCCGACACTTTCCTGGTCGACGTTACCGGTCTGGTGTCAGGCACGGATCACGTTACCGTCGATATCGGCGGCGGCAGCCTTGGTGACGTGGTCACCATCCTGGGCACCTCTGGCATACACCAGTCCGATCTGGACTGGATCACCTGGTCGGCCGGGTTCGCGGACATCGAACTTACCGATGGCGACCTGAAGGAGAATATTTCCACGAATGGTCGCAATATCACGATCAAAGCGACTGATATCGACCTGAACGGCTTTACCATTGATTCTCACATCGGCAACGTCGCGGGCAATATAACGCTCAAGGGCCGCAACATCGTCATCGACCAGGGCGCAAAGGTGCTCGCCAAGGCCGATTCGGGCGGCACCGACGGCAATATCACCATCACCGCGGCTGACGACCGCAACTTGTTCACCGGGCTTGGTTTTTTTAATCGCGAATACAACGAGACGACAGTCAAGATAGGTGGCGCATCCAGTAGCGATGGCGCGACCATCAAAGGCGGCAACGTCACGGTTACCGCGACGGCCAAGGTGCTGCGCTATGACGTTGACAACGTCAAGCCGCTTGCCGGTGCTAAATGGCTCAGCGGCGGCTTTGATGATTTGGTACAGAGCATCGTTGGCGGTGTGGAAGGTTTCTCGCTGTTTTCGGCGAACTCCTACTCCACCTCCATCGCGACCATTGATATCGGCAAGGCGGCGATTGTAGAAGCGGCGAATTTTGTCGCCCACGCCACCGCCGACGGCAGGGTTGCTCCCATGCCGACGGTCGCGCTGGTGTTCGGGGCTGCGCTCGGTATCGTCGAAACCACGGCGCGGGTGCAGGTCGACGGCTCTATCACGACTACTGGTGATCTGACGCTGCGCGCGACATCGATCAATGTCGCCAATGTGGTTTCACGGCCTTCGGTGATCGCCGGCTTTACAGTCGCAGCTGCGGTAAGCGTCATCAATTCGAACGCCAATGCGGTGATCTCGGATACCGGACAGGTCACGGTAGGCGGCAACCTGTTTGTCAAGAGCGAGACCACGGACAGTAACCGCACCCTTGCCAATGCCATTTCCGGCCTTGATGGCATGGTTGCTATCTCATTCGCGCTGGCGTTTGAACATGGCAACACCAATGCGCACCTTGACGGCAAGGCCGACGTCGCCGGTTTCATCGAGGTCGATGCCTCGACGAAAAAGACGCCAGTCGAGCTCAAGCTCAACAAGATCGGGTATATCCCGACGGTGGTGGCGAGCATTCCGCAGCTGGTATCGGGCATCAAGGCATACTCGGCAACCGGGCAGAATTCTACCGGGGACTTCGTCGAGGACGTACAGGCAACGGCCAAGGACCTGCAGAAGTCCCTCATCGGTTTCAATGCCGCGAAAAAAGCGGCAGTTGACGCACTCAAAGCAAAATTCAAGTTGGGCGGACCGCCCACCAGCAATAATTATGATGTGTCCGGTGCGTTCGCCGGTGCAATCGACACCAACAATGCCGACGCGCGCATCGGTGATGGCGTCACCTCCAATGGCAGAACCGATGTCGAGGCCGACAGCTATATTTCGGTGACCGCGAAAGTCGAAGCGCGCCCGGATGTTTCCTCAGTGGCAAAGTCGATCAACTCGGCGCAAACCCGCAACGATGCGCTGTATGGTCCTTTTGAGGAAGGCTCCAAGCAAGAGGGCTATGAGGCCACTGCCGAAGAGGCTAAAAACGGCGGCGCGATTTCGGTCAGCTTTGGCGTGTACATGAATACTGCAAGCGCGACCATTGCCGGCGATGCCGATGTCGACAGCAAGAGCAAAATTACGGTCAGCGCCAATACGCTCAACCAGATTGATCCGACTTCTCTATGGGGCGCCAATCTCATCTCGCCTTTCGGCAAGACCGATGCCACGCACACCACCGCAGAGACCGGCTTCGTCGCTGTACACAACGGCGACACGATCGAGGTCAAGGATGGGCACGACCAGGGTAAGGGCGAAAAGGGCAACTGGTACCAGTACCTCGGCAGCACCCCGACGATCAGCATCAATCTGGGTGCAGAGGATTACACCGATTTAACCCGCTGGAAGGACTTGGGTAGCAAAGAAAAGAAAATCAAGGACGAATTTGCCGGCAATCTGACCGGCTATCTCAACGACAACCTTGGTCTTGACGATAACCTTGTCGACTCCTGGAGCCAGTCCTCGGCTTCGGGCCAGAAAAAGACCAAAGCCGGTTCATTCACCGCGCTGGTGCTGGTGCATGAGGCCAGCGCCATCATCAAAAATAGCGCGCAGGTCAATCAGGACATCGACGGTGTGACCGGTACCGACAACTTCCGCAGCGGTAACCAGGAAGTCGTCGTTTCCGCCTCCAGCGTCAACCAGGCCGTCAACCTGGTCGGTAATTTCAAGACGCCTTCATTTGGTGGCACCGAGGCGGCGCAGTGGAAGCAGGGCGGCAGTTATTCGTCACCAGGGTTGGGGATGTCGTCAGCGCGGGACGGGTCCGCAGCCGGCGGCGCGCTGGGGTTTTACTGGTACGGCAACGATGTCACGGCCAAAATAGAAGATGGTGTGACGCTGTACGGCGACAGCCTCAAGGTCACTGCCGACACGCTCGACCTTGCGGTGGTATTGGCGGCCTCGGGTGGCAAGGCCGACAAGTCTGCATTCACCGGCACGCTGGCCGCCAGCGTCATCGTCAACACCACGCTGGCGCAAATCGATAATGGCGCAGTGATTACCGTCGGCAGCAAGGTGCTTAGCGACCCTGATGCCGCCGGCGCCTCGCTGCTCGTGCGCGCCAAGGATACGGCCTACGCTATATCAATCGCAGGGTCGGTATCGGTATCGGAGCAGTCCGGTACCGGCGTGTCCTTCGCCGTCAACACGCTGGTGCGCGATACCGAGGCGCTGATCGGCAGCCGGCTCGGCGACAACGTGGTGGGCACGCGCGGATCGGTCACCGCCAGCGGTGACGTAAAAATCAATGCTTCGAACGGCGGCTTTGTTGGCAGTTTTGCCATCGCCGGGGCGGCTGCCACCAGCAAGCCAGGCGGGGGTAGCGCTCCGGCAGCGCCGCCGCCAACGCCGCCCTCCAAGCCTGCCGGCACCGGAGGGACCCAGGGTTCTGATGGCACGACGCAGGGCAACGCAGCACTCAGTTCCTGGCAGGGGAATTTCGCCGCGGTTCTGGCGGAAATGGCCAGCAAGAAGAACCCGGCCGGCGATTCAACCGCCAAGGCGCCGGCGCAAACCGCCGAGGCGGCCGCGGATACGGCCAAACCCTCAAAGGATTCTGCCATGTCCGGCTCGGTCACGGTGAATATCGCGATCGACAATGCCCGCGCCTATATTCGTAATGCCGGTACGGTCAGCGCCGCCAAAGTAACGGTCAATTCCAGCAACGACACGGCGCTCGTTTCACTGGCCGGTGCCGTGTCTTATACCAGCCCCGGCGATCCGAGCAAGGCTTCCTCGGCGGTGAGCGGAACGCTCGGATTCAATTTTGCAATGGGGACGACCGAAGCTTTCATCGATGGCGCGACGTCAGTTGCTGCCACACGGCTTGATAT